>Ga0207712_10000844_pt1 | contig 22396 bp, 17 predicted proteins | sample KBSS44metaG_FD_184402 | JGI IMG/M metagenome (GOLD analysis project Ga0207712, IMG submission 184402) | Switchgrass rhizosphere microbial communities from Kellogg Biological Station, Michigan, USA - KBS S4-4 metaG (SPAdes) (version 2) | ecosystem: Host-associated > Plants > Roots > Rhizosphere... | reverse complement strand
ATGGATGAATTACTAAAAACTAATTTTCTTGAAGGTCAATGGTGGACATTTGATCCGCAGGTTCAAAGCCGTGTGAAAGATGCTTTTGAAAAAGCTTGTTCGGGTACAATAATTAATTATGATGAAAATATTTTTGTATTTGGGCAAATACTTACTATAAACTTCAGCCTGACTCCTATAATGAAACCGGGCAAAAACGAGGTTGATTATATCGTTGCGGAAGCCCGGGATATTACTGCTCAGAAAAAAGCAGAAGAAAAGCTTAAAGAAAGTGAGCACATGTTCTCTTCCCTGTTTTATAAAAGCCCAATTATGAAAGCAATTGCGGAAGCATCTACAGGGAAATACCTGGAAACGAACGATGCATTGGCTAATTTTTTTGAACTGCCTAAAGAACAAATAATCGGCAAAACATCAACAGAGTTAAATATGCTTGTTCGTCCTGAAGAGCGGCAACAAATAATTGACAAACTGAAAACAGATGGATTTGTAAGAGATATAGAAACAGAGATCACTTCTAAAAGCGGCGAAACAAGATGGGTATCTACAAGTATCGATAAGATAAATTTAAATGGAAAAGATTGTTTCCTTACTGCTGCAATAGATATTACCGCAAGAAAGAAAGCTGAGGAAGAGATCAGGCAAATGAACCTGGAACTGGAAAAAAGAGTTAAAGAAAAAACGGAAGAAGTAATACAAAATGAAAAGCGCTTCCGGTCTCTTATTGAAAACAGCAATGAAGTGATTATTGTGACCGATCTGGAGGGAAATCGCATTTTTGTTTCAGAAGGTATCAAACGTATGCTTGGCTATACTCCCCAGGAGTACATGAAGCTTAATATTTTCAACATGGTGCCTCCGGAAGAAGCCCATTCTGTTCGACAATTGTTACAAAAGATAGTTGACAACCCCGGAAAATCTTTCTCAATTAATGTTCACGTGCAACATAAGAACGGCTCCTGGCGCTGGATAGAAGCAGTGCTATCGGGATTTTTAGATGTGCCGGGATTGAATGGTATTGTTATTAATTACCGGGATGTTACCGAGCGCAAAGAAGCAGAAGACAAATTGATGGTAAGTGAAAGCCGTTTTCGGTCGATCATAGAACAATTCCCTTATCCCGTAGTAACCTATACACCTAATGGTGATTATACCACAGCAAATATGGCCTGGGAAGTAATGTGGCAATATAAAAGGGAAGATGTAAAAGAATATAATATCCGGAAAGATCCGCAAATGAGTGCATCGGGTCTTTCTAAATATGTAGAAAAAGCATTTGCAGGTGAAGTAGCAACTTCAGAGCCTTATTTGTATGATCCCAGATTAATTGGGCACGATAGTCGCAAACGATGGATGCAAATGACATTGTACCCGCTTAAGAATGATCATGGTGAAATACTTGAAGTGATATTGATATTGCTTGATGTAACTGTCAATAAGGAGGCTGAAGCAGAAATCAAGATCCTGAATGAATCTTTAGAGAAAAAAGTTGTAGAGCGTACCATGCAATTAGAAACAGTAAATAAGGAGTTGGAATCGTTTGCCTATTCTGTTTCTCATGACCTTCGGGCTCCGCTACGGATCATAGATGGTTATTCGGAAATGATCGTATCGGATTATGCTCCGAAGCTTGATGAGGAAGGACAACGAATGATCAATATTATTATGGCCAATGCCCGTAAAATGGGACAATTAATAGATGATCTATTAAATCTTTCACGATTAGGAAGAAAAGAATTATTGTTTCATCCTGTAAACATGAACCAACTTGTACGATCAGTATTGGAAGAATTTGACCAAACTCAAAAGGAAAAAGCTGAAATAAAAGTGGGTGATCTTTTGCCGGCAAGCTGCGATACTAACCTGCTGAGACAGGTATGGATAAATCTTATTTCTAATGCTATAAAATATTCGGGAAAAAGGCAAAAACCGGAAATTGAAATAAGCTCTTATAAAGAATCTAAAGAAATTGTTTACTATATTAAAGATAACGGTGTGGGATTTGATATGAAATATGCCGGGCAGCTATATGGTGTATTTCAGCGTTTACACAAAGCCACAGAATTTGAAGGAACAGGGGTTGGGTTGGCGCTTGTAAAAAGGATTATTATTAAACATGGTGGAAGAGTTTGGGCGCAATCCGAAGTCGATAAAGGCGCCAGTTTCTTTTTCAGCCTTCCGGAAAATAGCTATTGATGAGTATAAAAATAAAGTTTCGTCAATCACCTAAACCTTGAAATAATATGGAACGCAACGAAATAGAAATACTGCTGGTAGAAGATAACCCGCATGAAGCCGAGCTTACTATTCGAAGCCTGAAAAAATATAACCTGGCCAACCGGTTACTTCATATTGATGATGGAGAAGAAGCGCTGGAATTTATTTTTTCAAAAGGCAGGTATGCTGCTAATAAATCGCCTTTTAGTCCCAAGCTTGTATTGCTTGATCTTAAGCTTCCTAAAGTAGATGGGCTCGAGATCCTTCGGCAGATCAAAGCTGATGAACGAACCAGGACAATACCTGTGGCTGTTCTTACTTCATCCAAAGAAGAAAAGGATATCATTGAAAGTTATAAACTAGGTGTAAATAGTTATATCGTCAAGCCAGTAAATTTTGACTCATTTACAAAAGCGGTGTCAGAGCTGGGCTTGTATTGGGTGATTTTAAATCAGAATCTTTCGTCGTAAGTTTAGTACGAAAATAATCCAAAACCAATAATAATATTATGGACTCTGAATTAAAGCTGCTGCTACTCGAAGATAATCCTGCAGACGCTGAGTTAATTCAATTACTATTGAAACGTTCAGGTATGCAGTTCGACGCCACGGTGGCCAGCGATGAAAAAGAATTTTTAAAAGCAATGGACGAAAAAAATTTTGATGCAGTGCTGGCAGATAATGCGCTGCCTCAATACAGTTCTATTGAAGCTTTAAAGCTTATACGAAAAAAAGATCCTGGTATTGCTTTCATTCTTGTAACCGGAACAGTATCTGAAGAGTTTGCTGTTAGCATCATTCAACAGGGAGCTGATGATTATATTCTTAAAACTAATCTCACCCGTCTTTCGCCTGCCATTAATAAAGCTGTTGAAAAGAAAAGAATTCAAAAAGAAATGGAGACTGCAGAAAAAAATATAGAAAAAGAAAAAGAACTGTCTGACTCCATTATTAATAGTTTGCCGGCAATATTTTATCTCTGCAATGCAAATGGAAAATTTTTACGTTGTAACAAAAACTTTGAAAAAATATCAGGTTATACATGGGAAGAAATAAACGGGATGATGCCGGAAAACTTTTTCGAATATGCACGCAAAGAGGACGGAAAAAATTGGGTAGAAAAAGTGTTGGATCGTAAACAAATGGAGACGGAAGCTTTGTTTATAACAAAAAGAGGAGAAAAAATACCCTATTATTTTACATGCTCAGCTATTCATTTTAACGATCAAAACTGTATCATAGGGGTAGGCATGGATATATCTGCAAGGAAAAGAACGGAGAAAGAACTTCAGCAACTGAATATGGCTTTGAGACGACTTTCTGCTCATATTCAAAATGTAAGAGAAGAAGAGCAAACACGTATAGCCCGAGAAATACATGATGAATTAGGGCAACAAATAACAGGATTAAAAATGGACGTAAGCTGGCTAAAGAAAAAAATAGCCAGCAATACCGAACCGCTTGCTATTGGCGAAAAGTTATCTTCAATGAATGACCTGCTTGATAAAACTATTCAAACGATCCGAAAGATCGCTTCAGAATTAAGGCCAAGCATTTTAGATGAAATAGGGCTGTATGCAGCATTGGAATGGCAGGGTCGTGAATTTGAAAAAAGATCACAGATACCTGTGCAATTTACTTCTACAGAAAAAGAGTTAGAAATATCCCCTGCGGTTGCGACCGGCTTATTTCGCATTTTCCAGGAATCACTTACTAATATAGGCCGTCATGCAGAAGCTAAAACAATTGTGGCTTCATTAGAAAAAGTGAGCAATGAGCTTGTATTGACAGTCACTGATGATGGGAAAGGGTTTATTTCCGATAAACAAAGAAAAACAATGGGATTGCTTGGAATGCATGAAAGAGCCTTAAGCATTGGAGGAAAGTTAGAGATACTTAGTGAGTTGGGAAAAGGAACTACTATCAGAATAACTGTTTCGCCCCAAGGCAAACAAGAATCTATATAAAACAATAAGGGCTTTGGTGTTAACCAAAACCCTTTAGCTCTCTGTATGTCCCTTCGCCGGCATTACCCGGATCAGGTATTGTGGGTATATTCTCAGGTTATTCCTTTGAAACCACCCCATAAAAAGAGAACTGGATTATTCTTGAAAATATCATGCCACTGCTTTTAATTGTGAATAAGTAATAAACTTTGTTTTACCTGGGGAATAATTTTATTTTGGAAATAACAATATAAAGAATTGCAAGAGCAAAGAGCCATGCGATAATAATAATTAGAATTGATTGTATGTTATTTTTCCAATTTTCCATTTATTCTTCTTATTCTTCCACTCTTCTTAAACGAATGGCACTGACAGGTGAAACGATCAAAGGAAATTTTTCAACCACTACATTGCCCGGATCTAAACCAAAACCTCTTTCTTCCGAAAGACTGATCTCTTTAAGCCAAAAATGAAACTTCATGATTATTCGTTCTATGATCGGCAATTCATTATCCTGGCTTAAATATTTTTCCATAACTATAAAATTAAAATCACTGACAACGGTACTTGCACCAGCCGTTTCATAACGATTCGTTATGCTAACTTCTTTATTGTTTATAAGGTCTTCTACCACTTTACGAAACATTAAATTGATGCGTGGCTGTACTCTGAATCCCAGGCGGAACTCTACCCGTATAATATCGTTGGGAATGATATGCGTTACACTATATTCTGTAGTGTAAGGATCATCAACCGTATCAACATGCACAAACCAATAAATATCAGCTCTCTTTGGTTTTTTATTTAAAATGGAATAGATGATCTTATGTTCGATCTCCTTTGGATTATCAGCGCTGGTGAGATAAACAAGATGTGTAGCATATTTTGCGATTGATCTGTCATTGCTTAATTGCTGGATCTTTGTAATATAGGTTTCAAGACGTACAAACTCCACATAACGATTTTTGATCTTTCTGGCTCTGAACCAATCATACATTACAAAGAATAACAAGCTGCCAACGATCAGAGTAACGTAGCCGCCATGAGGAAATTTATCCATGTTTGCGTATAAAAAACTGAATTCGATGGATAAATAGATAAACAGATATAGATAGATCAGAGATTGCTTGGCACGATGAATGACCAGGTAATTGGCAAAAAGAATGGAAGTTGAGATCATTGTTACAGTAATTGCAAGACCATAAGCAGCTTCCATATTAGAGGCTTTTTGAAAAAAAAGAACAATGCCGATACAGCCGCCAAATAATAAAAGATTGGTTGCGGGAACATATAATTGACCTTTTGCTTCTGTTGGATAATTGATTTTTAATTTGGGCCAAAGATTTAACCGCATCGCTTCACTTATCAATGTAAATGAGCCGGAGATCAATGCCTGGCTTGCAATGATGGTGGCCGCAGTTGCAATCGCTATTCCAAAATAAATGAACCAATGCGGCATTACACCATAAAAAGGATTGAAGCCAGACTCAATCATTTCCGAACTGATCAATTGATTCTTATGATTAGCTAAAAGCCATGCGCCCTGGCCTAAATAATTAATGACAAGGCATGTCTTTACAAATATCCATGAGTAGCGGATATTCCATTTACCACAATGCCCGAGATCAGAATACAAGGCTTCTGCACCTGTAGTGCATAAAAAAACACCACCTAAAATGTAAAACCCACCGGGATAAACTGTCAATAATTTTAAACCATAATAAGGATTAAAGGCTCTTAATATTGAAAGATCCCGGATCAAATAAACAGCACCAAGAATTGCAAGCATGGTGAACCATACTGCCATTACAGGTCCGAATGACCGTCCTATAAATGCAGTTCCGAATTGCTGTACAAAAAAAAGTATTGATAGAATGCCAATAACAATATAGATCACTGTCCATTGACTTATATCATGCAATACGGGTACCTGCTTCAAACCTTCTATCGCAGATGTTACAGAAATAGGAGGTGTGATCATTCCATCTGCAAGCAATGCTGCTCCTCCCATCATTGCCGGTATTACCAACCATTTTTTTCTTCGCCTCACCAAGGCAAACAATGAAAATATTCCACCTTCCCCTTTATTGTCGGCCCGTAAAGTGAGGATAACATATTTAACGGTGGTCTGCAGCGTAAGCGTCCAAATGATCAATGATAATGCACCAATGATAAGCTCATCTGTAATTACTTTTCCGTTGGTAATTGCATTGAGAACGTAAAGTGGCGAGGTTCCTATATCACCATAAATAATACCGAGTGCAATTAAAAGCCCTGCAAGGGTAACACGATTATGCGAAGACATTCACTTTTGGAGTTTGGGGATCAAAAGTATAATCAGTAATAGCAGGATTGAAGTACAGCTTTCAAATCTTTATAAAATCTTTATGCGGTAAACTGACTTTCATTATTACATAAACAGGATTGTACTTTTGCTCAGGTTATGCAAAAATTCTTATTCAATACTCTTGGTAAAGGAAGACAATATATTCTCAGTACTGTTATTATTTTATCTGTGTCAGCCATTTGTTTCTTTTTGTCTTCCTTCATGGGTTACAGGGTGGTTGCTTTAATATTATTGCTTTCAGTTTCCCTGCTTTCAATTTCATTTGATATCTGGCCGGTTATATTTTCGGCAGCCTTGAGTGCATTTATCTGGGATATCTTTTTCATTCCCCCAAGGTTTACCATTCATGTTAATACAACAGAGGATACGATCCTTTTGATCATGTATTTTGTAATTGCTATGATCAGCGCTGTATTTACTTATAAATTGAAACAGGTTGAAAAGGCTGCCAACCTGAAAGAAGAAAGAGCCAATAGTGTTAAACTATACAATACTATTTTAGATTCATTATCGCATGAGCTCCGTACACCTATTGCAGCAATTATCGGTGCTGCAGATAATTTACAGGCAAATCATAATCTTACCAACGAAAATAAAGAACAACTGATCTCTGAAATATCTAAAGCTTCGTTGAGATTAAATCAGCAGGTTGAAAATTTATTAAATATCTCGAGACTTGAATCAGGGCATATCAAACCTAAAAGCGATTGGTGCGACATTGTAGAATTGGTATACGAATCGGCAAAAAGAGTAGAAGAAAATAATGCCAAACGAAAAATTAATATAAGCATCAACCCGAACCTTCCTCTTTGCTATCTCGATAAAGGAATGCTGGAACAAATAATTTATAATCTTCTTAATAATGCCGCTGTACATACTGATCCAACCAGCAAAATAATCATATCTGCCTCCTGCCCTGCTGATCTGCTTGAGATCATTATCGAGGATAACGGCAAAGGCTTTGTTGCGGTTGATATGAAAGAAGCGTTTGATAAATTTTCCCGATCCAAAAACCCGAAAACACCCGGTTCGGGTCTTGGTCTTTCTATTGTAAAAGGATTTACCGAAGCTTTGGGCGGAACTGTCGAGTTGGGGAAACCTCCCGGTGGCGGAGCTAAGTTCTCTGTTTTGATCCCTGTTCGAACTTCAAATTTTAAAACAATGGAAGAATGACTAAAGCTGAAATTTTAATTATAGATGACGAACCTCAGATCAGAAAACTTTTAGAGATCACTCTTCAAAGCCATGATTATTCATTTAATGCAGCGAGAACAGCAAAAGAAGGATTGATCATGGCTGGCAATCATCCGCCTGAATTAATATTACTTGACCTTGGATTGCCTGATGAGAGCGGACATATCGTTTTACAAAAACTCCGGCAATGGTACACAAAACCCATTATCATACTTTCAGTTCAAAAAAATGAAGAAGACATTATTAAAGCATTGGATAATGGAGCCAATGATTATTTATCAAAACCATTCCGGCCCGGTGAATTATTAGCAAGGATAAGATCAGCACTTCGCAACTCTATCACAGAAGATGGTGATACAATGATCCACTTTAAGGATCTTGAAATTGACCTGGCAGCAAGAACGGTTAAAAAAAATAATCAATTGATCAGGTTAACTTCTACCGAATATAATCTGTTAGCAATTCTTATTCGCAATGAAGGAAAGGTATTAACACATCAATACCTGCTTAGAGCAATCTGGGGCCCTGGCTATATTAATCAATCGCAGTATTTAAGAGTGTTCATTGCACAAATAAGAAAAAAGATCGAAGATGATCCTAACAGGCCGGAATATCTTTTAACAGAATCCGGAGTTGGCTATCGGTTTATTAGTAATGAATAAAAATTTTAAACGTTCAATTACAAATAGAAACAAATAGCATTGGAAATCTGTGTTGATCTGCGTCATCTGTGAAAACTTGTTACTAACTTTCTTTTTTTAATGATTGTCTATGCTTAAGACTAAAATTTCAGGTGTGGGAATGTATGTGCCATCTAATGTTGTTGCCAATATAGATCTGCTAAAATACATGGACACAAGTGATGAATGGATACAGGAAAGAACCGGGATCAAAGAAAGACGTTTTGCACATAGAACCGAAGAAACGACAACTACAATGGGAGTAGCGGCGGCAAAGACCGCTATTGAACGGGCTGGCATTACTGCGCAGGACATTGATTTTATCATATTCGCTACACTTTCTCCTGATTATTATTTTCCCGGTTGCGGTGTGTTATTGCAACGGGCCATGAAGATGAAAGAGATTGGTGCATTGGATGTGAGGAATCAATGCAGTGGTTTTATTTATGCGTTAAGTGTCGGTGATCAATTTATTAAAACCGGGATGTATAAAAATATTCTTGTTGTGGGAGCGGAGAAACATTCATTCGGTTTGGATTTTAGTACTCGTGGCAGAAATGTAAGTGTGATCTTTGGTGATGGGGCAGGAGCCGTTGTTTTACAACCTTCATCGAATGATTCCAGAATACTTAGTACGCATTTGCATAGCGATGGTGAAAGTGCAGAAATATTAGCAATGTACAATCCAGGTACACATGCTAATCATTGGGTAGATCAAAAAGTTGCAGACTTTGATGATGCAGCAATCGCTGAAATGTTCATGAGTCATGCAATGATCGATAAAGCACAGCTTTTTCCTAATATGGATGGCCCAGCAGTTTTTAAAAAAGCTGTTGAAAAATTTCCAGAGGTAATAATGGAAGCGCTAAAGACAAATAATTTTCAGACTTCAGATATCAGGTTTCTGATCCCTCACCAGGCTAATCTTCGTATCAGTCAGTTTGTTCAAAGGAAACTTGGTTTAAGTGATGAGCAAGTGTATAATAATATTCAGAAATACGGAAATACTACAGCTGCTTCTATACCTATTGCCTTGTGTGAAGCATGGCAAGAGGGTAAAATAAAAGAAGGAGATCTTATTTGCCTTGCGGCATTCGGTTCCGGATTTACATGGGCAAGCGCATTAATAAAATGGTGACCTTTTTTTAATATTATCTAATGCGAAATATCATTTACATTATTAATCCCATTTCAGGCAAAGGATCAAAAAAAGCCCTTGAACTTCTTATTAATAAAAAAACAAAAGCCGCAGGCATATCTTTTCAACTGTTTCCATCGGTAGAAAGCGGTGATTATTCATTTCTCCTTCCAATTATTAAAGAACAAAAAATAACAGATGTAGTTATTGCTGGGGGCGATGGTACCATTAGCCAGGTAGTAAGCAGCCTGATGGATCATGATCTGAATTTTGGGATCATTCCTTGCGGTTCTGGCAATGGCCTGGCTTATACTTTAAAGATTCCCAAACAACACAGTAAAGCAATAGATATAATTTTTACCGGGAAAGCATCAGCCATTGATGGATTTTATATAAATGATCAATTTGCCTGTATGCTTTGTGGTCTTGGATTCGATGCTAAGGTTGCTCATGACTTTGCCCGGCAGCCACAACGGGGTCTCACAACATATATAAAACAAGTAGTAAAAAATTTTTTTGCTGCAAAAACATTTCACTTTGAATTGAAATTAAATGGCAAGGCTTTTTCAACAGACGCTTATTTCATAAGTATTGCAAACAGCAACCAATTTGGAAATAATTTTACGATTGCCCCTAAAGCAAGTCTTACGGATGGCCTGCTGGATATTGTGATCGTCACTAACCAGGGAAAACTAAGCATGTTAATGCAAACACTTATGCAGGTCAGCGGACGAAATAAATTAATGACAGATATTTTTATCGAAAAGAAAAAAGAAATAATTTATTTTCAAACAGATAAATTAAGCATTAGTAACCCATCGCAAGCTCTTCTTCATATTGATGGTGACCCTGCGGAGACTCCGGATGATTTGAAGATTGAAATAAATAAAAGGTGCTTTAAGGTCATTCAGCCGTAAGGATTTTTTGAACAGTAGCCGAATCTGTATTTCTTTGATTGAACAATTTTTGTAATTGTTCGAAGCTTTTTTGATTCAATGGTGAAAGTATAGAGCCCACTATATCTTTTTCTTCACGTTTGGTGAGATGGAAATTCAAAGCAGCCTTATTCTCTTCATTGTCGGCAGCGTATTGAAATATTATTTTATAGATTTTGTTTCCGCTATAAGTGGAATAATAACTAAGCATATCGTTTTGAAAATATTCCATCATCTTGAACCAGTTGTGCTGCAAAAGTAAAAATGGTTTAGTGGCATGATCGCTTATATCATCAGACAGGTAAGGCGCTTCCCAGCCGCCGGTTTTTCTATCCCGTATTTGTAATAACAACACACCACTTGTATTTTGTTTTATCCAATCATCAAACACTTCTAAAAAGCGAAGTGATGTTTCCTGACCGAAATTATCCCGCAACCCCGCATCCATTACATCCACAACAGGTTCCGATGGCAGCCAAACATTTGGTAAAACAATCGGAAAAGTTGCATTCATTCGGAGTGCAGTTAGTATGCGGATATTATAAGGATCTTGTTTAGCAAAAAAAGAAGCAAAGTCAACTGCATCCGGGTCCATATATGGAATGTTGACCGTATCCTGTCTTGATTGCATCATAAACCGAACAGGCTGTGTACAGATGATCATTTTACGGCTATCTCTTGTTACTACGGAATTAAAAAATATCAAAGGAATATTCGCCGCTTTTTCATCGGCTGCGTAATCTTTTAATTGTTTATCTAAATAGCCTTTTGTATTGGTATTGAGTTTTTGTTCAAAAGCATATCCTCTGTCCTTTACATAAGTATAAGAACCAACTTTGAATTTTTGTGCAGGGGAAATGAGGTCTCTTGACACAAAAGATGAAAATAAAGGATTAAGTAAATCACCGGCAATATCATCTATATAATCTTTATCCTGTAAACGTATATTCTTTCCCTTTTGCTTTTGAAGATATAACTCACGGAAATAAGTCGCCCCGATCATTCCTCCTGATGCACCATTAATAAGGAATGCTTTTTTCATTACATCACCATGGGTAATGCTATCCAATCTTTGCAACACACTCATAGTAAATGTAGCACTGCGATGGCCACCTCCGCTTGTATTGATGATTACCAGCAAAGGCTTATCGCTATTTTGTTTTTTCTTCCAGTTATTTAAAATACCAATCATGTTTTGCTTGTCTGCTTCAATATTTTTATTAGTGCAGATTGCGAGCAACCCTTCTCTTGTGTACTGCGGTCTTTCACTTTTATTCCAATAATTTAATCCATATGCTTTATTGCGGGGATCTATCCAGTTAAGTTTATAAAAAACATCAAGCAGCAGTATTAATGCTAAAAGATAAAGAACACTCCAGCTTTGTAAAAAATAAGTGAAAGCTCCGGCTACGCCGATAAGTATGGAGAAAAATATAGTAATGCTTGCAGCAGCAGGTAATTGAAAAAGTTCTCTATCTAAAAAAAATCCCATAAAAACCAGGAACAGGAATGCTGCAAATATGGAAAGTATAGCGGCGAAATGATGACGTTTAAAAATGGATTCAACAAATTGGTTGGTGTAATGATCTACATTCCTGGTACGACGCAAGTGAAAGATGGTTTCAAAATACCATTCTACTTTGATCAGGCTTTCTGAATGATATATTTCCTGAACAGGGCGGAGATGGGTAATATATTCAGAGGGTTTACTTATAACCGGCATCATCCGCCGCATGATAGATCGGTCAGCACGAAAAAAATAAAAGAAAGAAGACGCCAGCATTAAAAACAGGCCCAATAAAAAGCCCCCGAAAAGAATAAGGATCTCCCCTTTTTTTAGTAGCTCTTTGTTATGATCAAATTCATAAGCTTTAAAAAAATAGAATAGCAAAAAGATGATAGGAATAACGCTGTTATTGATGCAATATTTAAGAAAAGGATTGGTGGTAGCTGCAAGAAAACGAAAATGCCTGCTGAAAAGAATGAACGAAGTAATGTTCCAGCTCATAATGAACATACCAATGGACGCACCTACTGCTGCTGATGCAAAGAAATTGACATTGCCCAGATATTCAGGACCAAGATATAGTGAATCAGCGCCAAACGTTTTCATGAAAGTGCCATTCACCGTGCTGAATAAAACGAACCAGAAAAAAAGCAATACCTGATACTTCCTGAAATGCAGGAACACGAGTTGTATGGGAAATGAATAAAGAAATCCTCTTAGCCAGGCTTTCATCAATCGTTTTATGGTTTATTAAAAATAGCGATAAATGATTGCTTATTCAAACGGCTATGTGGTCGGCTTGCTTCTTATGATATAAATAATAAATACCAATGAAAGCAATAATAACATTGCGATAAACTGGTGAGCTATTCCAAGCCATAGAAAAGTATCCTTATTAATGGAATTTAAAACAGTAAGAATGCCTATTAATACCTGCAATAATACAATCAGTAAAGGCAGCAATCTAGAACTCCGAAATAATTTTGTTCCATTGATTTTATAAGCTTTCCATGTCCACAGAAATATCAAAAAAGAAATAAGGTAAGCAAGATTGCGGTGAATGAAATGAACAACAAGCGGATGATCCGTTAAAAAAGAAAAACCGGTGAATTTATGATCGCCGAATGAGTCAATATTTTCAGGGAACCATCTTCCATTCATGGTTGGCCAGGTCGGGGCTGTTGTGGCTGCTTTTAGCCCGGCCATAAAAGCGCCATATATTAATTGTATTACCAGCAATAAGATTAACCAGCTCATTAATTTTTTCAATGCCCGGTTAGCTGTTAATTGTTCTTTGGGCACAAGCAGATCAAGTGCAAACCATAATGTATAGCACAGTAATCCCAGGGCAAGAATAAAATGAATTGCCAGTTTATAATGGCTTACATATAATAATTCCGAATCTTCAAGCCCACTTTGTACCATTATCCATCCGACCAATCCCTGCAATGCTCCAAGCAAGAACAAAATGAGCATTGGTCTTATCATCTGGCTGCTGAATTTTTTTTGAATAATGAAAATGATAAAAGGAATGATAAAAACGATACCGATCAATCTTGCCCATAACCTGTGAAACCATTCCCAGAAGAAAATGAATTTAAAATCATGCAGCGTAAAATCAGAGTTAAGGTATTTAAACTGTGCTATTTGTTTGTATTTATCAAATGCAATGTTCCAGTCATGTTCATTCATTGGCGGTAAAGTTCCCATGATGGGTTTCCATTCAGTAATAGATAAACCAGATCCTGTTAATCTTGTAATCCCGCCTAATAAAACCTGTATCATGATCATTGCAATACCTATAAGCAGCCATATAGCAACAGGACGGGATCTATTTGGTGAGGCAAAACTCATAGCGCCGCAAAAGTAAAGTAGTTGCGCTGTAAAATTTTATTATACATATTTTTTGAAAAAATATCCGAATAAATTTTTTTCGTAGCTTCTCGTTTTATTTTTGAGAAAACAATTCTATAATTTTAAAACCGCTTTTATGGCAAATAATGATTTTAACTCAACAACAGACCGCCGTCATTTTCTTGGATCGCTGGCGAGCGGCGCTGCAGCTCTTGGTATTGCCACCATTGCACCATCAGTGAACGTACATGCAGAAAACAAACCCAATTTACCGGCTGATGATCCTGATGCTTGGTTTAATAAAATAAAAGGAAAACATCGCATTGTGTATGATGCAACAAGAACACATGAAGCATTTCCTTTTATATGGCCAAGAGTTTTTTTAGTAACTAATGCCGCTACCGGTTCTCCGGAAAGTGATTGTGGCGTAGTTGTGGTACTTCGGCATGAAGCAATTGCTTATGCATTTGAAGACAGGATTTGGGCTAAATATAAATTTGCAGAACTTTTGAAAGTTGACGACCTGGGAAAAGGTTTCCAGGCTGCTGATGCTGCTACTGCAGTTAAAACCCGTAATCCTTTCTGGAAGCCAAAAGCAGGTGATTTTAAAATACCGGGATTTGGAAGTGTACCAGTTGGTATTAATGAACTCCAGGCCAGTGGTGTAATGTTTTGTGTCTGCAATGCTGCCATGACAGTTTATTCAAACGTAGCAGCTGGATTAATGAACATGAAAGCCGAAGATGTAATGAATGATTGGAAAGCAGGATTACTACCAGGAATTCAAATAGTACCATCGGGTGTATGGGCAGTGGGTCGTGCACAGGAACATGGATGTGCATACTGTTTTGCCGGATAAAAAATATTTATGAAAAAGAAATGCAGGCTAAATAACCTGCATTTTTTATTTAGCGGCAGTCTTCAGCTTTTCTTTAGCCTGCTGTATTGGTAAAAAGGGTCCATACTTGTGTTGTTGTTCTGAAAAAGCATCTGCATAAGGAGCAAAAGGATAATCAACAGGCTTGGTTTCGATCTTTGGCCAGTCATACACAAATCTTTTTTCAGTACGTGGCTGAGAAACTATGTATGCTGCAACATCCCAGGCATCTTCATCCGATAAAGTTGGTTGTACTTGTGTAAGATCAAAAGGCATATTATATTTTATAAATGCAGCTAATCTTGAGATGCGATAAAGTCCTGCACTTACATTAAAACTATGATCGCCCCACAAAGGAGGGTAGATATACCCGGTTGAATCCGGAAACATTACACCTTCTCCATTTGCACCATGACATCGCTGGCAATTATTTATAAAAACTGTTTTTCCTTTTTGCGGATCAGCAGCCCTGTTTATAAAAGGTATCTCCACTATTCCTGAACCAGCCGGTTTTACTCCGGGCTTTACATCTTTGCCTATCCATTTAAAGTACGCGACCATTGCTTTCATTTCTTTACTATTACTATCGATAGTATTACCATTAAGGCTTCTTTCCATGCATTCTTTAATCCGGAATTGAATTGATTCTATTTTCCCGCTTCTATCCCTGTATCTTGGATAAGTAGAAGCAACAGCAGCGAAACTATTTCCAAATGGTTTTACCCCGGCTTCTATGTGGCAATTCTGACAATTCATTCCATTAGTAAGAGCGGCAACAGCTCCTTTGGGCCCCAAATAATTTGATGTGTTTACTATTAGTTCCCTGCCATAGCGGATAAGCTCACCTTCCTCATCATGCGGAAGTAAATTAATATCGGGTGCATGCCACTCATTATTTCCATCATTGTTTGTAATCGTTCCTTTAGAATTGCCAGCAGGCAAAAAACTCTTAAGCATCATTATAAGGATAATGATCACAAACAAGAAGATAAACCAGGATGACCGAAACTCTTTCATATAAGAATTTAAAACGGCTAACGAATTTACACATTCAATGGCTTTTTATCCTCATTGTGATTTTGAATATTTCAACTTCTTATTTTTGACAAAAGATCAATAGTTGCTGCATTCTTTTTTTCAAGAAGAGTTTTTAGAAGCTGGCTGCGATGAAGCAGGTCGTGGATGCTATGCCGGGCCTGTATTTGCGGCAGCAGTTATTTTACCTAAAGACTTTTATCATCCCACTTTAAATGACAGCAAGCTTCTTACTGCGGCGGAACGACACGAATTAAAATTTTTTATTAAAGCAAATGCCATTGCTTATGCTGTTGCCATGGTGGATAATGATGAAATAGACCAGATAAATATTCTCCGGGCTTCTTTTAAAGCAATGCATTTAGCATTGGATAAATTAAGAAAACGTCCAGCCTTTCTTTTAATAGATGGCAACCGGTTTACTCCATATAAAAAACTCAGGCATGAATGCATCATACAGGGCGATGGAAAATATGCAAGCATAGCTGCTGCCAGTGTGTTAGCGAAGACGCATAGAGATGCTTATATGAAACAGCTTCATAAAGAATTTCCTCATTACAATTGGAAACAAAATAAAGGGTATGGAACCGAAGAGCATCGCAATGCAATAGAAATACATGGCATTTGCAAGTATCATCGTAAAAGCTTTAATATAATGTCACGGCAAACATCTTTGTTTGATGATGACAATATCCCCGACTTATTACTGGAAAGCGAATCTGTTCAACCTGATGGTCAACTCAGTAGTTAAAATTTTCTTAGCGGCTAAACCTGCCTGTATATTTAGTGTCTTAACCCAAACAATTTTATATAATAAAAAATTCTACTCATGAAAAAGTTCTTAATACTTGGTTTAAGCCTGGTCTTATTATCAGCCGCCGCTTCTGCACAACAAGCAGATGGTCGACATCTTCGCAGAAACCATATTACGCAGAATTTCAGGAATGATGAATTAAACCGTCCAGAAAGACATCAATTGCGCAGAGATCATTTTCGTTACAGAGTCATGCAGCATAGGGCCCGGAGAGATGGTTATGTAGGACCAATAGAACGCAGGGGTTTGCATAAAATGAGAAAACATAGCCGTATGGAAGCATATCGTTTCCGTCATAACAGGTTTCACAGAGTTATATAGTCTGTCAGCAATATCACATAGAAAGAATCCAGTGATGAAAGATCAAAGCATCGCTCCTAAGCAGGGCGATGCTTTATTTTCAGGAATATTTATAATCAGTTTGCATTTAGCCGACAATTTGTAATTTACGCCACTATATCTTTGTTTAAACTGCGAAATATGAATCTAAAACCGGTTCCCACTTTTGATATTATTAAGCCGGAAATATTCAAAAAAGAATTTTACGAACCTGGTGAGCCTGTGGTTATTAAGGATCTTTCCAGAAATTGGCCAGCCCATACTAAATGGAACTGGGATTATTTCAAGCAATTAGTAGGCGATCAAAGAGTTCCTCTTTATAATAATGTAAAAAGCGACGCATATACTCCTATTAATACAGCCGATGATTATAAAACTTTTGGTGAGTATATAGATATGATCAGCCAGGGACCGGCTGCATGGCGAATCTTCCTGTTCAACATATTTGATCATGCGCCGCAACTAATCGAAGATTTTACCTGGCCCGAGCATTTAATGAAAGGGTTTGTAAAAAAATACCCTATGCTTTTCACTGGTGGCGCTACTTCTATTACTCACATGCATTTTGATATTGATCTTTCTCATATTTTACATACACAGTTTGGAGGACGGAAAAGAGTTTTAATGTTTCCTTTTAAAGAGCAGAGAAAACTATACCGCAAACCATTCGAAGTATTAAGTCTTGCTGATTTTTCTCATTATTATCAGAACAATGGAACGCCCGACTATACAAAGTTTCCTGCTTTGAAACTGGCGGAAGGGTTTGATTTTATCTTAGAACCAGGTGATACTTTATTTATGCCTGCCGGTTATTGGCATCACATGGAATATCTTGATAGCGGCTTCGCATTAAGTTTAAGAGCATTGCAGCCATCTTTATCAGGAAAACTTAAGGGAGTGTGGAATTTATTAGGTATGAGAAGTATTGATACTATGATGAAGAAAACTGTACCCGGCTGGTGGTTCAACAGGAAAAAGAAAAAAATATTTGCAGAAGCTGAAAAGGCGTTAGCACTGTCTTAGTTTATCACCCACACTTCATTTCCTTTTAAAAGTTTATCAAGATCGGCAGGCTTTTTTGCTATGGCATCTTGTATTTGTTTAGCCATTACATCTTCGTAACATACACGATCAGTTTGATAAAATACTCCAAAGGGTCTTGGTAAGTGTCCTTCAATTTTAGGGTCATCAAAAATGCGAACAAGTATCTGGGCTTTATACATGTCCATTTCATCATGTACCCAGCAATCATCGGCGCTGAATCCTTCATTAAAATTTACAACAACAGGAGTAAATCCATCCAGTTTTATTCCTTTTTCTTTATTAGCGCCAAATACAAGCGGCTTGCCTTGTTCCAGGAATAAAGTTTCTGCTGCTTTTGTTCCTTTCTCAGTAAATATTTCAAATGCCGCATCATTAAAGATGTTGCAATTCTGGTATATCTCAAGAAAGGAGGCTCCTTTATGCTGGTTCGATCTTACAAGCATAGCCTGCAAATGTTTGGGATCACGATCCATAGTTCTGGCAACAAATGTTGCATCAGCGCCAAGTGCAAGAGCAAGTGGATTAAATGGATGATCAATGCTGCCAAAGGGAGTTGACTTTGTTACTTTATTTTCTTCTGATGTAGGAGAATACTGACCTTTCGTCAATCCATATATCTGGTTATTGAATAATAAAATATTTACATCAAAATTGCGACGCAATAAATGAATGGTATGATTACCTCCAATACTTAATCCATCACCATCGCCGGTAACAATCCATACACTGAGCTCTGGGCGGGAAGCTTTTAATCCGGATGCTACCGCAGTAGCCCGGCCATGAATTGAGTGCATGCCATACGTATTCATATAATATGGAAAGCGGCTGCTGCAACCAATACCGGAAATGATCACAATGTTTTCTCTTGGAATGCCAAGAGACGGCATTACTTTTTGTACCTGTGCTAATATGGAATAATCTCCGCAACCTGGGCACCAACGTACTTCCTGATCGGTGGCAAAATCTTTAGCGGTTAAAACGGGGGCGGTTATTGTATCACTCATAAATGGGGTATCAAATGTCTGCAAATTTACATTTTAGTTTTATTAGTTTCTCTTCTTTTACAAGCTTCTTTCTGTTAATAACGATCTTTTACAATATCATTCCGACCTTTGGGCAGAATAAATAAATTACAGTCAATTGAAAAACTATGAATGAAGACATGTTTGATTTTGGTATGGTAGGTCTTGGGGTAATGGGCCGTAACCTGCTTCTTAATATGGCGGATCATGGGTTTGCAGCAATAGGTTTCGATAAAGATCCGGCTAAAGGAGCTGCATTGGAAACTTCAGCATCTTCTCAAATTAAAGTAAAAAGTGCTGCCTCACTTAGTGACATGGTGCAACATCTAAAAACGCCCAGAAAAATAATGATGCTTGTGCCGGCAGGACCCATCGTTGATGCTGTGATCAATGATTTATTGCCATTACTTGGAAACGGAGATATTGTAATCGATGGCGGCAATTCCCATTATATAGATACTTTAAAAAGGATAAATTTCCTCAAAGACAAAGGAATTCATTTTATGGGAATGGGAGTAAGTGGCGGAGAGCACGGTGCAAGGACTGGCCCAAGCATTATGCCAGGTGGTGATGTGCGGGCATGGGAGGAATTGAAACCAATATTAGAAGCAGTATCAGCTAAAATAAACGGGGAGCCTTGTGTTGCCTATATGGGAAAAGTCGCCGCCGGTCATTATGTAAAAATGGTACATAATGGAATTGAATATGCGATCATGCAGTTAATAAGCGAGATATATGATCTGGCAAAACGGGGAGCAGGTTTAACTAATGATGAATTGCATGTACTATTTAAGAAATGGAATGAGGGCGAAATGCAATCTTTCCTACTTGAAATAACAGCAGATGTTTTTTTAAAGAAAGATGATATTACCGGCAATAGCCTGGTTGACATGATACTTGATAAAGCGGGATCAAAAGGAACAGGGAAATGGACATCGCAGGACGCAATGGATTTACCTGTTTCTATTCCAACAATAGATATGGCCGTAGCTATGAGAGATCTTTCAGTTTATAAAAATGAAAGGATGATAGCATCATCTTTATATAAACCCAAACTGAAATTGATTACAAAGAATAAAGAAAAATTTCTTCAGCAATTGCACGATGGTTTGTATTGTGCTACGATCATTTGCTATGCACAAGGGTTGGCTATGTTGCATAAGGCTTCTTCTGAATTACAAATGGAAATTCCTTTACAGGATGTGGTTAAAATATGGAGAGGTGGTTGTATTATCCGTTCTTCTTTTCTGGAAGATTTTACAGCAGCATTTAAAAAGAGTAAAGAGCTATCGAATATTTTATTGAACAAAAAAATAGCGGCTTTAATTAAAAAAAGGCAATCTGCGCTGAGAAAAGTTGTTCAATTAGCGGCTGCTGCAAAGATCCCGGCTGCAGGCTTGATGAGTGCATTATCTTATTTCGATGCATATTGTAGTGAAAGAATGCCGACTAATCTTATTCAGGCACAGCGGGATTATTTTGGAGCTCATACATACCAGCGGATAGATAAAGAAGGAAGTTTTCATACAGAATGGGAACCATCATAAATAAAAATATATATGGGAAGTGTAAATAAATTAGAGCCGACTATCCTATTCATATTTGGCGGAAGCGGCGACCTTACCAATCGCAAGCTTGTACCTGCCTTGTATAATTTGTTTTTAGATAAATATCTTCCGGAAAAATTTGTTATTATAGGTGTAGGCCGCACCACCTTTGCATCAGATGATGATTACAGAAAGAAATTATTCGAAGGTGTGCAGGAATTCTCCCGCCGCAAAGAAGAATTAGATAAACAATGGGCAGGGTTTGCTTCCAATATTTCTTATTATGAACTTGATCTGCAGGCAGATGATACCTATAAAAAAATAAGAGAATGGATCGATAACAAGGCAAAAGAGTGGAATGTAAAACCTGTTGTTATTTTTTACCTGGCAGTTGCTCCGCAAATGGCGCCAAACATTGCAACAAAATTATCTGAACAGAACTTATGTGAGGATTTGAAATGTACGAGGATAGTTTTTGAAAAGCCTTTTGGTCATGATCTGCAAAGTGCAACTCAATTAAATCAGTTATTGAATAGCATGTTTGGCGAGGAACAGATATTTCGTATCGATCACTACCTTGGAAAAGAAACTGTTCAGAGTATCCTCGCTTTCCGGTTTGCCAATGCATTGTATGAGCCAATCTGGAACAATAATTACATTGATCATATACAGATCACTGCGGCGGAAACTGTAGGTGTCGAAGATCGTGGGGGGTATTATGAGCAGGCAGGTGCATTGCGGGATATGGTGCAAAACCACATCCTTCAATTATTATGTATGATAGCGATGGAACCACCGGTTTCTTTTGATGCAAATGAAATAAGAAATAAAAAAGTTGATGTATTACATGCTCTCAGAAAATTTGATCTCGATGAAGTTCATGCTAATGCGGTAAGAGGACAATATTCTGCCGGCTGGATAAAAGGGGACCAGGTTCAGGAATATCGCAAAGAAAAAAATGTAAATATTCAATCACCGGTAGAAACGTTTGCAGCAATAAAATTTTTTATTGATAACTGGCGTTGGCGAAATGTACCATTTTATATACGAACAGGAAAATATCTACATGAAAAAACAACCTTGATCACTATTCAATTCAAGGAAGCTCCTGGTTACTCATTTCCTGCAGAAGCAGCACAAACATGGCGGCCAAACAGATTAACAATAAGTATTCAGCCGGAAATGGATATACGGATACGTTTCCAGGCCAAGCGACCCGGTCCTGAAATGATATTGAATCCGGTGGATATGGTATTCAGTTATGCACAATCTTTCGCTGACAAAGAGCCTGAGGCGTATGAAACACTGTTGGAAGATGTGATCACCGGTAATCAAACTTTGTTTATGCGTGCTGACCAGGTAGAAGCTGCGTGGAAAGTTATCAACCCGATACTCGAGACCTGGCAAACACGTATGCCTGTTGATTTTCCAAATTACGCTCCGGATAGCTGGGGACCCGAAGATTCAGAAGCATTAATTGCAAAAGATGGTCGTCATTGGGTAACACTTCCCCCTAAGAATCATATTTAATAAATAACATTCCTGATGCAGATCTTTATTGCAAAAGATATTGATGAATTAAGTCAACAGCTTGCTGATTGGACAATCGAATACATTGAAACAATTCTAAAAAAGCAGGATCGGTTTACATGGGTATTATCGGGTGGCAATACTCCAAAAAAATTATACCAGTTATTATCTTCTGAGAAGTACAAGAACAAAATTGAGTGGAACAAACTTCATTTCTTTTGGGGAGATGAACGATATGTTCCGTTTGATGATGAAAGAAACAATGCAAAAATGTGCTTTGAAAATCTTCTTGATAAAGTAAATATTATAAAGGAACAGGTTCACGTAATGCGAACAGACATAGAACCGGAGCAATCAGCCATAGAATATGA
>Ga0207712_10000837_pt1 | contig 22605 bp, 22 predicted proteins | sample KBSS44metaG_FD_184402 | JGI IMG/M metagenome (GOLD analysis project Ga0207712, IMG submission 184402) | Switchgrass rhizosphere microbial communities from Kellogg Biological Station, Michigan, USA - KBS S4-4 metaG (SPAdes) (version 2) | ecosystem: Host-associated > Plants > Roots > Rhizosphere... | reverse complement strand
GCCGCCACGGCGCTGGCTGCATTCGTCAACCCGCTCTGGGTCCTGGCGATCATCACCACGGCGCTCGCTTCCATCGTTGTCTCCCTCACCGGCTTCTGCGTCGTTGGTAACGTGCTGTACCGACTCGGTTTCAAACCGATGTTGGGACGCAGCGGACCGGGCAATTTCTACTTCATGCAGACCGACCGCTGGTATCTCGAGCGGCGCATCTACCTGGCGGTGGGGATCAATCTCACCATCGCCTGCGTGCTGTCGCTGGTGCACAGCATCTGGTGGCTCCTGTTCCCCGGATTCGTCGGGGCGGCGATGCTGGTGTTCGCGACGACCGGCTTCTGCATCATGGCCAATAGCCTCTATTGGATGGGGGCCGAGCCTCGCCTGGCGCCGATGCAGGGCGCAACCGAGCCCCCGCCCGTTCCGGGCCAGCACGCCGAGGCCTGAGGCGTCGCTTCTTCCGCAACCCGCCGCATCTCAACTGACTCGCAGTTGCTACCAAGGCTTCCATGCGCCATCGCGAATCGCACCGCACCGAGCGGATCGGTTGGCTTCGAGCTGCCGTGCTCGGCGCGAATGATGGTCTGATCTCCACCGCCAGTCTCATCGTCGGCGTCGCCGCGGCGGCAGCACCGCCATCGGCGATTCTGGTCGCGGCGGTCGCCGGGCTCCTGGCTGGTGCCATGTCGATGGCGGCGGGGGAATACGTCTCGGTCAGCTCGCAGGCCGACACGGAGCGGGCCGACCTGGAGCGGGAGCGTCACGAGTTGGCCACCGATGTGCCGGGAGAGAAAGCCGAGCTGACTGGGATCTACGTGAAGCGCGGGCTGGATCCCGCCCTTGCGGCACAGGTCGCCGACCAGCTCATGGCGCACGATGCGCTCGCCGCTCACGCCCGCGACGAGCTGGGCCTCTCCGAAATCACCGCTGCCCGGCCTCTACAGGCCGCGCTTGCCTCAGCCGCGAGCTTCGCTGTGGGGGCCGCACTCCCCCTCACGATCGTGGAGCTCGCTCCGGGGAATCGGCTGGTACCCGCGATCGTAAGCGCTTCGCTGCTCTTGCTGGCTCTGCTGGGAGGGTTGGCGGCACGGATTGGGGGAGCGTCAGTCGTCAAAGGGGCAATGCGAGTCACCTTCTGGGGTGCGCTCGCCATGGGTGCGACCGCGGCAGCGGGAGCACTGTTCGGGGCAGGCTAGTAGCCCAAGAACGTAAGGAGTAAGGAGTAAGGAGTAAGGAGTAAGAAGTAAGAAGGATACTTCCGGCACCGAGCCCCGGCGTCTCCTCTCCCCTCTCACTCCTTACTCCTTACTCCTTACTACTCCTCACATTTCGACCGTCACGGCTTCTTCTGCACCCGGAAATTCACCGTCCCAGTCGCGTTGGTGTATTGCACTTGAATGGTCCAGGCTCCCGTCGTCCCGACAGCCGTGTCCAAAGTGCCGTTCACCGCGAGCGACTGATTGTACACCTCGACGTCAGCCGCGTCCTTGATCACCAACGCGATGGCTCCGGCCGTCACGGTGGTCGCCTGGTTCACGCTCGCCTGGGTGCCGGTGATCTGCCAGGTGTAAACCTTGGTTCCGGTGAAATTCTTGACGTTGCTCACCTGATACTGAAAGTTGTCGGTGACATTGTTGACCTGCGGCTGTATGCCGGGCTCGGTGCTCGAACTGCAGGCGAGCACGGCGGCGATGGCCAAGGCAGGTACCAGCCACGTCTTCCTCACGGTGCTTGACATGTGGGCCTCCTCCTGAGGTTCCACGGAGAACCTATTCCGGTCACCCTGAATCCTTGATGAGGATTGCGCGAAGGAGTGTTGCGCCCAGGAGGAAGAGACTAAAGAATTCTTCAAGGCGATGAAGCGACGAGAGTCTTAGATCGCAAGTTCTAGATCCTGGGATACAGTCCGGTTATAGACCTTACAACTCACTGTTTCATGACACGCCCGCGCGGTAGGTTGGGCATATTGCCCCACCCCGCGCGATTTCTTTCGCCGCCTCCCAAGCGGTTGCGTTGCTTTGTTATGCCCCGGTTTTGAAGTCCGAGTCAGATAAGGAGGGCTCGATGGACGACAAGCCACGGCGCAGCGTCGGCCTCTGGGCGCTGCTGGTCTCCCTGATCATGCTTCTCGACAGCTGCTGCAATCCCCCCGACAACATCGGATCGCAGAGTGTCGCCCTGCGTCCCCAGGAGACCAGCATGTGGTGCTGGGCCGCGAGCGGGGAGATGATCATGGAATTCCTCGGCACCCAGGTGCAGCAGGGAGACGAGGCGAACAAGGAATTCGGCCGCACCGATTGCCTGAACAGTCCCGTCCCTTCGGCCTGCGTCCAGGGCGGCTGGCCCGAGTTCGACAAGTACGGCTTTTCGTTCAAGCGGACGTCCGACACGCCGCTCACCTGGGCCCAGGTCAAGTCGCAGATCTACTGCGCCAAGAAGCCCTTCGCCTTCGCGTGGCATTGGACCGGAGGCGGCGGGCACATGATGGTGGTGACGGGATACGCGACCCTGAATGGGACGCACTACGTCGCGGTAAACAATCCCTGGGCGCCGAACGTGGGGGCACAGTATCTCACGACCTACGATGACTACGTGAGTGGGACCGATCACACTCACTGGGACGACTTCTACGACGTCACCAAGAACTGACGAGAGGAGGCCACCATGTTTCGCTGGCTGGCAACGATCGCTCTTGTGGCGGTGGCGGCGCGTCCGGTGAGTGGTCAGGAGCGCAAGGACACCGTTCTCGCGGCAGCGCGAGAATCCCGTCAGGCCGCGGCGGCCGGGCTCGATACCCTGCGGGCGCTGGCGCGAGAGCACTACGCCACTCTCGGGTTCACCGATGCCGAACAGGCTGCCGGGGCTTCCCTCGGCGAACCGTTGGTCGAGTTCTTCGTCCGGCTCGACTCGCTCCAGGCCTTTTCCAACGCCAAGAAAGCCGCGTCGCTCCTCTCCGGAGGAGATAAGGTGATGTACCCGGTGCTGGCCGGAGAGGCGACCCTTTCTTCCATCGAGGTCGAGCGAGGGAAAGGCGGCTGGCGTCCGGTCGCGTACGGGGGCTCCACCCTGGTGGGGGCCATCAGCCAGCAGCGGGATCAACTGGTCGCCACCACCCGCCGCTCCCCGGGCGAGTACTTCCTGGTCCGGGTCCCGGCACTCGGCCTCATCTTTCTCGCGGCGGATTCGGCTGGGACCCTGATGCTGAGTCCGCTGCTCGATGATCCACAGGGCCGCTGGAAAACCGGAGCGACCCTCGCCGCGGACTCCGTCTTCTCCCAGCTGGTGGCCGACGCCAAGGCGTCCAAGGGATTGCCGATGTGAGCCGGTGGGCCGATCATACACCGCCCCATCTTCTTGCGGCACGTCGGGTTCCCTGACTTGAGGCAGGACGCCATGCTGATCCGCCGAGCGACACTCTCCGATGTCGACCTCGTCGCTCCCCAGTTCGATCTCTATCGCCAGTTCTACCAGCAGCCCCCCAATCCGGAGCTGGCGCGACGGTTCATCACCGAGCGGCTGGAACGCAACGAGTCGGTGATCTTCCTGGCGCTGGACGACGAAAGCCATCCACCCCGCGCGGCAGGCTTCGTCCAGCTTTTTCCCCTCTTCTCCTCCACCCAGGCGCGGCCGATGTGGCTGCTGAACGACCTCTACGTCTCGGCGCTCTATCGCCGGAACGGTGTGGGGCGCCGCTTGATGGAGACGGCGAAGCAGCACGCGATCGGAGCCGGGGCGTGCGTGATCGAGCTGGTCACGGCGGCGAACAACCGGACCGCCCAGGTGCTGTATGAGAAGGTGGGTTACAAGCGGGATGAGGAGTTCGTGCGATATGAACTGTATCTCTAGCCGAGGGGAATTCCCCGCTGGAACGCTGTCGCCGCGGTTTAGGATGTCTGCCGTACTCGACGGATTAGTTCCCCACTCGCACCCTGCTCGATGATGTCCTAGCGGGCATGAAGCCAAGCGGTGGCGCAAGCATCATGGGCGTTCCTCAGCTGGTCGCCGACGCCGGTGCCTTGAAGGGTGTTCCGCTGACCCTCGGAACAAACACGCGGAAAGGGCCACGGACGTGAGACTGCTGCTTACCCTCATCTCCCTGTTCGCGATCGGGCCAGAGACGAACGACTTGGCACAGGAGACCGATCCGGTCCCGCACCACGGTTCTGGCCATATCGGCGACTACTCACGCCAAACGTGGGAATGAACCCGAATGACCGAGCGATTAGGGCAGATAGCTTTGAGAACAGGAGGCCATTATGGCCATTCATGATTCGTACACGAAAGAGATCCTCGAGCAGCTCAACTACAACGCCACCTGGCTGCCCACGGTCCAGCTCGCGCCCGGCGATCTGTGCGACCTGCGCGGCCACGAAATGCAAGTGGTGTCGAACCTGGCGGAGTTCGAGATCCCGTTCGAGCTCGAGGACCCGGCAGTCGAGACCGATATCGAGTACTCGTCGGAGGGCGCGGTCTCGATCAATTTCAAGGCCAGTGGCGACCCGCCACCAGCCGGCTCCTTGCTGGACCTCAACGACGCAGGGGTATCGCTCTCATTCAGCAGATCGCAGGCCGTCGTCCTCCGGATGGCGAAGTGCTCGTCGAGGCGGATCAAGAGCCTGCAGAAAGTCGGCGAGCTGGTGCTCGCGCGCCACAATGCCGGCACCTGGCCCGAAGGTTATGCCGTCGTCACCGAGATCGTCGCGGCCGGCGCATCGACGATTATCATCTCGAACGGCAAAAGTGCCGGATTGGATCTTACCGCGAAGGCAGGAGTGGGCACCGGCGCATTGAATCTGGCGAGCCTCGACGCCGGGTTACAAGTCAAACGGGAGTCCAAGATCGGCGCGAAGTTCGTCGCCGTCCCGGGGCTCACACCGCTCGTGCGCGTCTCCGGTATCCAAAAGCGGTTTCTCCGTCCGGTCCGGTTCCGTGGAGCGGAAGGTACGTTGCCGACCGTGCCTCGCTTGGGCGGCTCATCACCAGCTTTCGGTCCGGTCGACTACCCGGACTACTCGACGTAGCGGCAATGCCATGAGCGCCGCGACCCACGAGCCCGGCTGAGTTCGTCGACCGCGCTTAGCAGTTGCTGCGCGAGATGCGACCGGCCGAAGTCGCAGAGGCTCTAAAGGTGTACCTGTTCGGTTTGAGCGCTTAGGCCGAATGCGAGGCTCCGTCGAAAGACTGGATGCGGCTAACGCGGAGATACGGCCTCAATGCCGCGCTTCAACGCGCTTTGAGGGGGTCGACCGAGTCACCGTAGGGCCGACCCTGCCCGCCCGAGAATATGGCTGAGAGTCTTTTAGAGCGCGCCCACTCTCCGTCAGCCCGCCAGTAGCCCCGCCAGTACCAGGGACCCCCCAACCATAGGCCGCCCCCTAGCGGACCTCACGCCCGGGCCGCATATATTAACTATGAGCTTGTTCGGCCTAGCTGCCCCTGAACTTCCTCAGAACGAGGTGGTGGCGAATGCCCGACAAAAAAGAGTGCTTCCTGATTTCCCCAATCGGGGAAGAGAATTCTCCAACGCGGAAACTCGCTAACACTCTTCGCGACGTCCTCATTAAACCCGCCGTCGGGCTCGACTACGAAGTTCTCCGAGCGGATGACGTCGAAACGTCCGGCGACATCAGCGATCGGGTCATCGTCCATCTGCGGGATGCCCCGATCGCTGTGGCGATTCTCCATAAGACCAACCCCAACGTCTACTACGAGATGGCGGTTCGCCATACGCTGGCAAAGCCGCTGATTCTCATCGCCCCCGAGGGGTTGAAACTCCCCTTCGACATACGTTTCTTGAGCATTGTCCGCGTGGACCTCAAAGACCATGAGAGCGTCTCCGCAGCGAAGAAGGTGGTCGCCCGACAGCTTCAGGCGTTTGAAAGTGATCCAAGTAGAGGGGTCAATCCTGTTACTCGCGCACTCGGGCGGTGACGCCGATGTCACTCCCAGGCAGCGGTCAGTGTTATGAACATCCCTCTATCACGCGATGACTAGCAACATGCCAGAATTGCCAGATCAATCAACAAACAAGTGCTTCTTTATCACCCCCGCGAATCTGAAGGGTGAGGCCAAAGAGATAGCTGACGATCTGCTAATTGTGATTCAGCGAGCCGTGGCCGAGGCGGGCTACGAGCTACAACCCGATCCACCTTTCCCTGTAGAGAACGACATTAGTTACGAAGATATCGAGCAGCTACTCGATGCTCAGGTGGTTATTGCTAACCTTCAGGACAACGATCCCACCGTCTACTATGAGGTTGCAATCCGTCATACCCAGGCGAAGCCAACCATTCTCGTTGTACCGATAAAGAAAAAGAGGGGCGAGGCAGCAGCACCGCTCGCACGTGATGATACAGTCTCCGTGGTTCTCGGAAGGCCGCACATGGTTGAGAAAGCTGTGAAGGAGATCAGGAGACGAATCGAGTTCCTAAAGGAGCAGAAGAATATTCGCAATACTATTGCAAAGGTGTTCGACGACCGCAAGCAAGGGGAAACCGTAGATCAGATGAAGCAGCTGCTAGAACAGATGACGCTACAGGTTCAACAATTGCACGTCCTCTCCGATCTTACTCGCAAGCCGTTGAAAGGGATACCGGCCATACTCGTGGAGGTTTACAACCTTCTGAAAGACGCTGAGGACGGCAGCCGCATTTGGCTGGTCGGAATGACGCTGGGTATCGGTCCACCGCACGCATACCGGCATGCGACCCTTGAATCTGGGTCGCGCACCATTGAGGATGAAATCAGGGAGTTGTGCCCACTGTGTCCTAAGTTCGAAGACATGGTGGACCAGATGCGAGACAATCTGAAGCGAATCGTTAAGACGGCAGAGCAGTCCACGATCGTCTGTCTGGATCAGGGCTCATTGGAGGAGGTCTTCCTGAAGCGGCTTGCGAATAGGCCGTCTTACACAGCCTTGGTAAGCAAATTACCGGACGTAGCCCTGAAGGTGAGACAGTATCACAAGGAAGTGGAGAATGAGGCAAACCGGAGACCCGTTCGCTACCTGACCTCTCTGCCGCTTCAGCTTCTCATCCTCGACAAACGTGGCGAGCCGCGACGTCGTGGGGCTCTCGTTTTTCACGTGGGCTCGGAAAATATCGAAGCGAAGCTGCAGGAAGATGGCGAGTTGGGCTTCTACACCGAGATCGATCAAATAGTGGAAATGTTTGCAACGATGGCGGAATCGCTCTACGAAACGGCCGAACTCCAAGCCAAGAGGGGCTCAGGTCCGGTTAGGGCTCCAGGCACGCTGTGAATGGCCTCATGCACAAGGACGAGTAGCTAAGGAGTCTGAGATGTTTCATATCCACGTTGATGCAACCAGCCTCGACCGGGCCTTCGAAGAACATTTAGTTCGTACCCTGGGCTTCTGGCGGAGCGACTTCTCCCACCAGTTCGCGGACGACGACGGTTTCGAGCCGGCCCATCATCTCACCCAGAAGCCGGCCACCAGCGTGGAGTTTCAACGGCTGTTTGACGGGGTCGTCAAGTTCGCCACCACCCACCCCGGCGCCCTTCGCGGGTACGTCGAGGGCGAGTTCATCGCGCTGGACGAGGACATCGACGAAAAAGCCTACGACCCCTCGATTCCGCCTCCCTTCTCGGTCAGCCTGACTCGCCTGGCCCTCGGGGCTTTCCGCGAGACCGAGATCCATATCTCGCTCGACAAAGACCACTCCGACCCTCGGCTGTGCCGCGCACTCAAAGAGATGGGATTCTTCGCCGGCTTCATCCCCAAGTCGTACGGGGTGGCGGAGGTCCTGACTGTGCAGGGAAGCCGCGAGCACGTACGGCAGATCCTTCCTCCGGTCCTCGACTTCCTCCGCAGCGCCGGCGGCAGCGCACACTGCAGCGTCAAGGAGGAGCGGGTGGCGAAGTGGTGGGTCAGCGACCCAGATATCCAGATGCCTCCCGTGGTGGAATCCATCCGATGGCTGAGCCCCTCCCGGAATAGCCCTCGTGCGCTCGAGTCCTAAGGACTGTATTTGGGTCCTGCCTGCATTCCTGGCCCTCCTGTTAGGGGGATGCAAACGGGCGGACGACCAGAAGAATCCCGGGCCCACCCCGGTCAGCTCTCGATTCCCCATCCCGATCGTGGAAGCGGGACAGAGCACGTTCTACGTAGCCGCCGACCAGGGATATTACGCGCGAGAGGGGATTGACGCCCGCTTCGAGATGGGCTCCCGGGAGCTGAACCCGGTCAAGACGGTGGTGGCGGGGCAGGACGCCTTCGGGGTCCTGGGAGGCCCCGATGCCCTGCTGACCGCGCGCTCGAAGGGCCAGCCCCTCAAGGCCATCGCAATCATTCACCGGAACTCGAACTTCCCCTGCCTCGTCACCCTCAAGTCCTCCGGCATCACCACCCCGGACCAGCTCCAGGGCAAGAAGGTGGGATTCTATTACGGACACATCTCCACCGACGTCCTGAGAAACCTGTTTCGAAAGCGCGGCGTCAAGGTCACCGAAGTGGACGTGGGATTCGATTACAACCAGCTCATCACCGGTCGGATCGACGCGCAGTGGGCTTTCACTGTGACCGCCGGGCTGGACCTCCCGGCCCGTGGCGTCGCCCTTAACATCATTCGGCCGGCCGACTACGGCATCCGCACTCACGGCTACACCATTTTCGCCACCGAGCAAACTATTCGCGAGCGCCCGGATATGGTTCTCCGGTTTCTCCGGGCGTCGCTCGAGGGAGTCCGGTACACCGTGGCACACCCGGAGGACGCGGTAAAGAGCCTGCTCAAGCGAGATCCCACGCTGGACCAGGCGCTCAACCTCCACCGTCAGCTCGCCTACGATTCCGTCACCAGCGATAGCGACGCGTACCCCGCGGGCTACATGGATCGACAGATGTTTCAGGAGACCTACGACCGCCTGGTCGAGGAGCAGGTCATCACCCAACCGTTCGACGTGGGCGACGCTTATACCACGGATTTCCTGGAGCGCATCTACGGCCGCCCGATCGAGGCCAAATCCGCCGCGGGCGGCCCATCCCACGACTGAGAAACCGGCGCTGAATGATCGAGCTCCATCAGGTCGCCAAGACGTTCCAGAGCGACGAAGGTCCGGTACCCGCGCTCGCCGATGTCTCCCTGAGCGTGGCCGCGGGGGAGTTCCTGACGCTCATCGGACCCAGCGGCTCCGGCAAGACCACGCTGATCCGCATCATCGGTAGCCTGCTCGAGCCCACCAGCGGGGTCGTCAGAGTAAACGGCCTCTCTCCGGAAGAGGCTCGACTGCAGGGAATGTTCAGCTTTGTCTTTCAGAAGCCCGTCCTCCTGCCTTGGCGCCGGGTTGTGGAGAACGTCTCGCTTCCCCTGGAGATCGTCCCCCGTCAGACCCGGGACCCGCAAGCGCTCCTCGGTCTCGTCGGACTCGAGGGGTTCGACCGCAAGTACCCTCACGAGCTGTCGGGGGGGATGCAGCAACGAGTAGCCATCGCCCGGGCCTTGACCTTCGATCCGCAGGTCCTCTTCATGGACGAGCCCTTCGGGGCGCTCGACGAGCTCACCCGAGATGGCCTGAATCTTCAGCTGCTCGATCTGTGGGCACGGATACGGGTCACCATCATCTTCATCACCCACAGTATCTCCGAGGCGGTTTTTCTGGCGGACCGAGTCGTGTTGTTGTCGAAGCGACCGTCGCATATTGATGAAATTGTCACCGTGTCGTTCCAGCGGCCCCGGAGCGCCGAGCTCAAGGGTACGCCCGAGTTCCAGGAGGTCGTCCGATGGCTCAGACAAAGGCTCGAGTCGAGTCGGTCCTGATCCCGGCGGTCACCTTTGTCGGGCTGGTAGCCGCCTGGGAGCTGGCGGATGCGATGCTCGGCTTCAACAAGGTCATCCTCCCCGCACCCCACGAGATCGCCGGCGCCTTCGTCACCAACTGGGAAAGCCTGCTGCACAACACCGGCCTCACCATGCTCGAGGCAGTGCTGGGCTTCCTCCTCGGCAGTGCGGTGGCAGTCGCCCTGGCGATCAGTTTCACGTTCTCCAAGACTCTGAGCTACGCGGTGTACCCGTATGCGGTAGCGCTGAAGTCGACGCCGCTGATCGCGATCGCGCCGCTCCTCATCCTCTGGTTCGGGAACGGCATCCTCTCGAAGGTCGTGATGTCCGCCCTGGTGGCGTTCTTTCCGGTGATGGTGAACACGGTGGACGGGCTGGGCTCGGTGGAGCCCGAATTGCTCGATCTGATGCGATCCCTGTCCGCATCTCGCTGGCAGATCCTGCGAAAGATCCAGATGCCGAATACCCTTCCTCCGCTCTTCTCCGCTTTGAAGATCGCGAGCTCCCTGGCGGTGGTGGGTGCTGTTATCGGGGAGTTCACCGGCGCCACCGCGGGAATCGGGCATCTCATTACGACTTCTTCGTACTACCTCGCCACCGACGTCATGTTTGCCGGAGTGGTGATGATATCCCTGAGCGGGGTAGCATTTTTCTGGCTGATCACGATCTTGGAGCGGAGAGTCGTTTTTTGGCAGAGGCCTCGCTGAGACGAACAGATTGGTTGTGAAGACCCGGCGGCACGCAGAACACCCACCCCCTCGTCACCCACCGCACCGGGTGACGAGGGGTACGGGATTCGTTGGTTCAATGACGACCCGACCTATTTCTTCTTCGACGGATCGCCCTCACGGCCTCCTCCTGGCGGTGGTGGAGAAGTCCCTTCGCGCCCGCCTCCCGGAGGCGGCGGCGGTGTTCCCTCCCGGCCCCCGCCCGGAGGCGGTGGTGGTGTTCCCTCTCGGCCCCCGCCCGGAGGCGGCGGCGGGCTTCCCTCACGACCTTTGCCCGGAGGTGGAGGGGGGGCACCCTCACGCGGCGCCATCTGAATCACCCGGTACTCGTTCCGTCGAGTCATAGAGAACCTCCTTTGGTGTGACGTACCTACTTCATTGCAACGGCTTGGCCTTCGCGTAGCGCGGCGAGCCGATGGTCATAGCGGGCCGCTAGCGCGGCGTCGCCCAGCTTGGCCGCAGCCTCCGATCGGAGCCGCAGGCTCCCCGGCAGATACAGCATGTACCCAATCGGCCATGCGGAGTCGAAGACGCTGGCAACGTCGAGCGTCCGCTGAAATTCTCCACGGGCCATCAATAACTGGGCGAGCTCGAGTCGCTCGCTGCCCCGAGCTGCGGTCAGATCCCAGGGGAGCTCGTCGCCTGGGATGGCCTCAGACAGCACTCCCATGAGCTGCTCGATTGCGCCCACCGTATCGCCGTGCGCCAGCGCGACCCGCGCGCGCATTGCATCGGCGCCGGCTCGCTCGTACGCCGACCCGCTCTTCTGAGCGCGCCTCTCGAGCTCCTGTCCGATCGCGGCGACACTCTCAGTCGCCCCCGCGTGATCCGCCCAGAGACCCAGCGCCCAAAGCCGGTTGGGATAGGGACACCTCACGAAGTGCTCACCGAATTGGATCTTGTCCCGCCGAGCCACGTCCATCGCTCGATTCTGCAGTTCGGGAGCGAGCGGAGCGTCAATCAGATACAGCGAGGACCCGCCCAGACCGCGCGCGATGGCTGAATCGATGCGACCTGTCACCTCCGACGCTCGGCCCTGTGCCAGCAGAATGCCCTGCAGCCCAATCAGTGCACTCCAGCGGCGGGCGTCACCCCACTCACCGGCGACCGTATCATCCTCAAGAACGGCCGTGAACGCCCGACGCGCGCAGTCGATCTGTGATCCTCCCCCCTTCAGCATATTGCCCGCGGCCAGGAGGGCGAGAGGGTGGGTCTGGGCGCCTTGCCGCCAGTCCACCTTGTCGGGCCCGCTTCGCACGCACCGATCCATGAACCTGACCTGAAAAGCCAAGGTCGTATCGGGATCAGCCGCGAGGAACTGCCGGACCAAGGGTTCGGCCTCGACGACTTCTCCCCTGCGCAGCCGGATCTCGATGAGATGCAGGAGCAGGGTCGAAGCTTGGGGGTCGAGACGATGCGCTTCCTCGAAGGCCGCCTCCGCCAAGGAGTCGGGATTGCCGGTCTCCGGCAGAAGGTGGGTGTACACTTCGCCCAGTAACATCCAGGCGACTCCCATTTCCGGGTCCATCGCGAGCGCACGACGAAACTCGGCGGAGGCGGAGTCCGGCTGGCCATTCAAGTAGGCGTTGTACCCCAGAGCGAAGTGCTGGTATCTGAGAGGCAGCTTCTGGCGGATGGCGACCTGGATCAACGAGGCAGCCTCCTCTGGACGGTGGTTCCAGGTGGCCGCCTGCGCTCCGCGAATCGCGGCGAGCCCGAACAGCGAATCGGCCTTCACCGCCGTTCGGTAGTGGGCCAGCGCAGAATCCAGATGGACTCGACGAAAGGCCGCCTCACCGAGCAGAAAGCTCGCGATCGCCCCCGGCTCCCGATCCTTCCACCCAGCGAGGACATCCGTCGGGCCACCCGGGATGAGCTTGGGAAGCACATCGTTCACAGCGTTTAGTCCGGCCTGCCAGGCATCACTGCTCGAACCGCCGCCCTTGCCTCGGCCGATCGTCGAGTCGCCCTGGACGTCGTACAGATCCAGGAATACCTCCACCGAGTCGCCGCCTCGAGGGACCAGGCGCCCCGTCACGTAGTACGCGCAACGCTTGGCGCGGGCCAGTGAGCGCGCCGCTTTGAGGGAAAGCGTGCGGATGTCCTCGCGTTGTTCCGGCTTGAGCAGGGACCAGCCGTCGATCCAGCGGAGTGGCCCAGTGCCGTCCAGTGCATTGCCGATCATACTGGCCACGTCCTCACCGATCGTTCGTGGCCCCACGAAGTTGTCTGGCGCGACCAGGGGGTAGACCATGACCCTATTGGGATCGAGCGGGTGCGATCTCCAGAGCGCGAAACGCCAGCCGAGAGCCAATACCCCAAGCGCTGTTACGCCGACGAGAGTGCGAAGTAGCGTCCGGCGCCGAGACGAGTCCGGAGTGGGCTCGCTCAAATCGAGCTGCCGGAGCGCCCGCTTAAACTGCTCTACCGTGGCGTATCGGTCCGCCGGGACTTTCGCGAGCGCCTTCATGACGATGCGCTCGAGGGACAGGCTCACCGTGGGGCGCACCGTCCGAATACCAGGTACCGAATCAACGGCGTGCCGAGACAACACGGCCTGTGGCGTCGCGCCAGTGAACGGTGGACCTCCGACGAGCATCTCGTAGAGCACGCAGCCGAGGCTGTAGCCATCACTCCGGGCATCGACCCGGCCACCGGCAGCTTGCTCCGGGCTCATGTATGCGACCGTGCCTACGGCCAAGCCCGAGTCCGTGAGTTTCTCTCCGGTGGAAACGTCGATGGCCCGGGCGATCCCGAAGTCGGCGAGGAAGACGCGCCCCTCGGAGAGCAGGATGTTGCTCGGTTTTATATCGCGGTGCACGAACCCTTCGGCGTGGGCGGCTACAAGGGCATCTGCTACCTCACAGGTTATGTCGACGGCCTGCCGAATGGTGAGTTGTCCCTCGCGGTGCATCAGCTGCGTGAGTGACTTCCCGTCCACGTAGGGCATGACAAAGAAGGGGAGGCCGTCTGCTATCCCTGTGTCGAGTACCGGCAGAATATTGGGGTGGTGCAGGTGGGAGAGGATGTTGATTTCCCGGGTGAACCGCTCCCCAGCGATCACCGGCGCCAGCTCCGGGCGCACTTGCTTCAGCGCGACTCTGGATCCTCCGACTAGATCATGAGCAAGGTAGACGGTGGCCATGCCACCCTGACCGAGCTCGCGCTCGATCTCGTAGCGTGCGGCAAAAATGCGTAGTGGTCCCGCCGAAGTGTCGGTCACGTTCGGCTCAATGAGGTGGGAAGCTGCAACCATAGGATACAGGCTAACCGGCGGGTTGGCCAGTATCGCTGCTACAAGGCTCAGGGTACCGCCTGCACACGCGAGCCACCTCAAAAGCACTCCGCCTAGGCGTCACGCGCATGGGTGCTTGTCGGCTAAAGAGCAACTCGCCTTTGGGGCTCACCCAGGGCGTGGGAATCCCCAGCGCTCGGGTATTGTCATGCTGCGATGATAGAGTAGTATGGCGTGAATACCCCATGGGGGAAGCGAGTCGCTCCTTCGCTCTCCGAAGCGCTCGCCAAGCTCAAGTGCAGGGATCCCCTAAAGGGCCACCCTAACGCTGTCTTGATCGACCGTCATGGGGAGGAACCCAACAGCACTGCTGCTGTTGCTTCGGCGTGGCTTCACATGAAGGGCGTGAATCCGTTAGCTCGCAAAATGGCCCCAAGCACGAAAACCTCAAGTAGCGCTAACGTTAGAATCCCTCCCACCGGGCGCGAGAGCGCGGGCCAGATCATATGAGCGATCCAGAGCATTTCTCCATACTTCGCAGCGGCGTGGAGGAATGGAATCGCTGGAGGCGGGAAAACCCTTCACTGCAGCCCGATCTACGTCAAGCGGAACTTCAAGGACGGAACCTTGCGGGAGCAGATCTTCATGGCATTGATCTCTCCGGCGCGGCGCTAATGGGCGCCGACCTAAGTCGGGCCGACCTGCACAACTCAACTCTCCAACGGGTCAAAATCAATGATGCGCGCGCCTGGTACGCAGATTTCCGAAATGCCCAAATGCAGGGGGCATACCTCTGGGGCAGTGACTTTCGTGAAGCAGACCTCTCGAAAGCGGATCTTAGCGGCGCGGATTTGCGCAACACCCAGCTAGTCATGACCAAATTTGCAGGGGCGACCCTTCATAGATGCAAGGTGTACGGCATTGCCGCATGGGACATCGATCTCTCGGGAGCGGATCAATCCGATCTGATCATCAGCGCTCCCAATCAATCCGATACAATCACGGTAGACAAGTTGGAGATCGCGCAGTTTATCTACTTGCTCCTGACGAATCGGAAGGTCCGGGACGTTCTCGACACGGTGACGTCGAAGGTGGTCTTGATCCTGGGGCGCTTTACTGCTGAGCGCAAAAGGGTGCTGGACAGATTACGCGAGGAGCTTCGGAGGCGCGACCTCGTTCCGGTGCTCTTCGACTTCGAGGGTCAAAAGAACCGGGACCTAACAGAAACGGTCTCCACATTGGCGCACATGGCGCGCTTTGTGATCGCTGATCTGACAGACCCTCAAAGCGTCCCGCAGGAGCTCCAGGCCATCGTCCCTAGTCTGCCCTCGGTGCCGGTGCAGCCCATCATCCACGAGGGACAAGCGCCGTGGAGCCTATTTGCCGGGCTTCAGCGATTTCCCTGGGTGCTTGAGCCTTTTAAATACCGCTCCCTAGATCATCTTTGCGAATGCCTTTCGGCGGGCGTGATCGAACCAGCGTCGGAGAAGGCGCGCACGTTACGCCAGGGAACAGTGCCGAGGTGAGTCTTGGATTTAGGCCAGGGTGACTCTCCTTGGGGATTCAGTGTCAGCCGAATGGCCTCGCGTAGTCCCATTCTCGTCGCTTGCTGCCATACCGCTTGGAGCGCTTCTGGGGGATCTCCGAAGTACTGGTTTAGAGACTCCTGCCAATGGCATTCACGCGCCGCAATGCATGGTGTCTTATGTCCCTGTCCATGAGACATGACCATCTCGATGCGACGCCACTAGCTCTTGGCCATTAGAGCCCTAAGCCCATCCATGTGGTGCTGGGGTGATATAGCCTGAAGCGCAGGCCTATTCTCATATCTTGCCGCTGCTAGCCAGCTGCCAATAATACCGGCCCAATGGAGTAAGTCGGCAGGACTTCGAGTTGATCGCAGCGTAGTACAAGTGCTCCTCGCCAACGGGCACCAGAAGCCGAGCGGCGCGGTACTTCTGCAGCTGCCCGAACACGCGCTCATGTTCAGAATCTTCCGGAGGAGCAGTGGGCTCATACGACGGGTCGAGGGGAAAGTCGTAATCCGGCTCGGGGAAGTATTCCGAGAGCAGGCGAAGAATCTCGAAGGAGATCGCCGGCTTACAGCGGCGCAGCGAGCGCAATCGGGACACATGAGCCTTGAAGAGCGGACGCTGGTCAAAGGCCCCGAGCGCCTGATCCACGTACGCATATACCGAAGCGACGGTCACGTTCCCGCAAACATCCGCAGCCCCTCCTTCTAGCGCGTCGCAGACCAGCGAGGTAAACAAACCGTTCCCTCCGGTCTCCATGGCCAATTGAGAGTCTCGACTTGCGGTGAGGACCGAGACCCCCTCCCGCAATACCGCGCGGTCGTTCTCGATCTCCGGCACTTGACCGAGCTTACCACTGTGGCAGCAATCAAGCCCGATGACCACCTCCTTGATGGGGGCTCTGTTGGCCAGCTCCAACACTGTGCGCATGGGAACACCATCATCGTACTGGGTCGCATCCTGGGTCACGAGAAACCCACCGAGATTGTTGACCGTCCCGTGCCCAGAGAAGTAGAACAGGGCGACGTCAGCCGGCTGGGTGAGTGTGTCCTCCAGAGCCTTTCGCAGGACAGGCCTCGTCACTGTGTTCGGCGTCCCAGGGGGCGCAACGAGCAGCTTACAGGTGAAATTCGGATCGCCATCCTCGTCCCGCGCAAGAACGCGGCTCACCCGGTTTGCGTCGTTGACGCAGCCTTTCAGCGGTGCCCAGGAATAATCATCGATGCCCACAATGAGAGCCCGTTTCATGGTACCTCCATCCGTGACGTGAGGTCTGCGTACGAGGTCAGCAGCTGGGACCCTTATCCATTCAGCCGCGCCCGAGCTTGCTCGATCGAGTAGCAGCCGGGAGGACTCTACCAGCGCCGACGGCGTCGATGGTCACCGGACACCATTTGTAGTGGATTCCTCAATCTGCAGTTCGTGCAGCCTGAGCGCCAGACGGCCAACCTGATCGCACTAAGCCCCATCGACACTGGGTGCTCTCTGGCGGCCCTGTGTACCAGACCGTATCCTCGTGTGATTGGTCCTCCTCTGACCCGAGCTGACTTTGAACCCGCAACTGCAACAGCGGCGTGAGTTGGCTGCGGACCGGCATGACGCTGCCCTGGCCGCCGATCCGACTCGCGCGTCGGACCGTAGCGTTGCAGCGAATCGTCGTTGCGCGCTTGTCGGCGTGCTCGCCTACGTGGTTCAACCACACGACCTGATTCCGGACGATGCCCCGGGCGGGTATGGCTATCTCGACGATGTCATTCTTCTGCGGGCCGGCCTGGTCCAATATCTCGACGTACTACCTATACCGGGAACGAGCACACAAACGGAGACAGTGTACATCTCGTTGCTTATTCGTATAGCGCCGCCCGCCGTGCGCCCATTGCTCCAGCAAGCGGTCTCGACCATGTCCATGGGCGTGCAGCTGATGGGAATGTTGGAGCCGGAGATCGCAGAGTTCATGCTGGCACAGATTATCGCCAACCCGCTGCAGATGGCGGCTCCCGCAGCACCGCAGGGGTTTGTGCCGCGCCCGATGCCAAACTACCAGCAGGGCTTCTTTGGCCAGTCCGGCGCCTACATCGAGGGCAACAACATCTCGTTCCCTGGCGGAGCGGGGCTATACGACGGTCAGCTTTTCATTCCGGGCCAATGAGAGTCGGAGTGTCCGGGCATCAGCATTTGCCGCCTGCCGCGCTGGCTTTCGTCAAGCAAGGCATCGCCCGGACGCTCTCACAGACCAGCCACGACCTTCTCGGGATCACCTCTCTGGCTGCTGGCGCCGATCAGATTTTCGCTGATATCGTTCTCGCCCAGGGCGGCCAGCTCCATGTCATCATTCCTTGTCTTGACTACGAGAACAGCTTCGAGAGTTCCGGCGATCGCCAGAAGTATTGCGCTCTCCTTCCGAGAGCAGGCAGCATCGAGGCCCTGGGCTTCCCCGCGCCTTCGGAGGAAGCATTTCTCGCGGCTGGGCGACGGGTCGTAGACTTGTCGGATTTCCTAATTGCGGTTTGGGATGGGCACCCCTCGAGGGGGAAGGGCGGTACTGCAGATGTGGTTGAGTATGCGAAATCGCTGAGCAAGCAAATAGATATAGTCTGGCCTGCTGGCGTCGAACGCTGAATCGCGAGAAGTTGCAGCAGGCGTCACACTGATCTCACGGGGCCTCCCAGAAAACACTGTTCCCAGGGTGCTGTTCTATGGACCTCCAGTTTGATCCGAGCCGACCGCTCTATCTCGACATCGAGCGCGACCCAGGCTCTCTCGCGATTGCCTCCAATGTTGTGATCCGGATGCCCGACAATACGGTCGAGCATCACACTGCGAGTGGGAAAGCAGGATCCGCCAGTCTAGAGATTGGGTTGGGACGTCCCCAAGACGGTTGTAGGCTGCAGGTAAGAACCATACTCACCACCGATGAGGCCTCGTCCTTCGTACTTCATCACGGCTTTCGGCAGGAGGATACGGCCTACTCCGGCAGAGTCACACGCACCGGAATCCTAGGCCCGAACGAGACGGCAACGATTTCGTTGGTCGGCCAGTTCCAGGGCGCCACCTTGCATGTCCCCGAAGGTGACGTGACGACCGAAGTCTCCGCTGCTGGCTCGAGCGCCGTGGCTCGGGAAGGTCAGATCAGTCCTGCCCATGGGATTCCGGCCGCCAAGTCCGCCGGCCCGCTCCCTGCAGCACCACCCCCGCCAGCGAGTGTCACTGAGCCGCGACGTGGTGAGGTGGTCGTCTATTACGGCACCAGTCGCAGCCCGCTGGACCCTGCCGATCTGTCCAAAGGCTATTCCGGCAATCGTGATCGAGTGGTGCACTACGGCACCTGCAAGGTCTTTATTCCGGAGGCCCACAAGATCGGTTCCATCGGGTCGCCCTGGTGGAAGCGGCTCCTGAGCTTGACCGACGACCGACTTCGCCTGCTTTCGATCGACTGCATCCCGGAAGCGCCCTACTGGGCGACCATGGCGTCCCAGCTTCGGACCGTCGCCCCGGATGACCGTGACGGGGTCGTGTTTGTTCACGGCTACAACGTGTCGTTAGAAGAATCAGCCCTGCGCGCAGCTCAACTTGGCTTCGACCTGGCCATCAAGGGAATCATGGCGTTCTTCAGCTGGCCCTCGAAGGGCGGTCTGGCAGATTATCCCGCGGACGAGGCGACGATCGAGGCCAGTGAAGGTGTCATTGCGGATTATTTGACGGACTTCGCGTTGAAGAGTGGCGCCCGCATGGTACATGTGATCGCTCATAGTATGGGCAATCGTGGAGTACTGCGGGCGATCAACCGAATCACCGCCAAGGCGAGTGCTGGTAGCCCAGTCAATTTCGGCCAGGTCATCCTCGCAGCCGCTGACGTGGATGCCGACACATTCCGACAGCTTGCCGTCGCGTATCAGCAAGTGGCACACCGAACTACGTTGTACGTATCCGAGCGGGACCGCGCGGTGGAGGCATCGGGATGGCTTCACCAATACGCCCGAGCGGGGCTCATGCCGCCAGTGCTGGTCCTTCCGGGAATCGACACCATCAATGTGACCAATTCCGATCTAACGATGTTGGGCCACGGCTACGTGGCGAGCGCGAGGGACGTTCTCAGCGATATGCACAACCTCATCACCAATGACCAGCCACCAGAACGGCGCTTTGGGGTCCGCCCGGCTCAGTCGGACGCTGGGGACAGATACTGGGTAATCGGCGCATAGTTCGGCGGGCCAAGGCCATCCGGGCGGCGATGCTTGAGGCGGAGAGCTGGCAGACCAACAACTTACTAGCCGCTTTTCGCAATGGACGGTGAGTGGCTGCAACGAGGTTCGAGCGACTACCAGGACTCGATCCGCTCCTAAGTGGCTCTGGCACCGTTTGCTTCGGAAATGGGCCACTGAGAGGAAGCACATTAGCCCGAAGCACGTTGCGGTGGTCGGTTATGGGGGGACGGGATTGTTGCGCTGCTTTCCCAAGCACCTGAGGCCAGGCCTTTCAACACATGGCCGAGTACGAGATCGGCTTTGCATACGCCCGGTAGAGTCGACAAGTGCCGGAAGGTTTTGCCCATCGGAGCGCAGGAGCTCCATCCCGATACGTGTTGGGCTGAGTCCGAAACTCCGGCATCACGGTCAACAACACCCAGCACACGGGACTGAGTAAACGGGGTAGCCGATGGCACCGTCGCTCGAAAATCTGAGGATCGAAGCGCGGGAGCCGGCGCGTGACTTTCCCGCGAGGACTCTGCGTGCACACCTGAAGCAGGTGAACGTTCCCCTCCTGGATCAGCGTTTGCGTCAGGCGGTCGACGAATGCTTTCCACTATTTGCCAGTGATCCCGCCGCCAATTTGAAGGACTTCCTTGAAAAGCAGGGCGGACGCGGAGAGGACGTGCAGCCGTTGTCTATCACGGCCGCGGGAATGTACGACAACACTCAAGGACGCCACCGCCGCTACGCCGGGGGAAGAGATCTTCCCGGCGGTCGTTACTTCTCAGTTTGCCGGGATGAAACGGGGAATGACGGTGGCACGCTGTGCTACGAGCTCATGTCGTACTGGGACTCCATGACAGGCTGGTATCTGTTCCTGACGGACTCCACCGTGCACAAGGAGGAGGTCGAGAATTTCCCCCCCTTCGCGGCCAGTTTCATCAGGGAGCGCCATCCGGTTCTGCTGGTTGTCGCGACGAAAATCGACCGGATCAGGGTCACGAAAACGGGGCCCGCCCCAACCGGGGAAACCCACCCCATCCCACTTCCATTGCGCCTGCTCGACGTCACGTGTGACAACGTTCTGGACCTGCGCTTGCCGGCCGCCCAGGACTGGCTCGCATCGGGGTGCCGCGGACAATTAGGCCCGTTCAGCTTTGGCGATCTGTTCGCCAATCTGATTTCTCCGAGCCCCGGGGGGAATTTGTTCCACCAGAACCTGGGAGCATGGCTGCGGGCCCACGGCTGCCTGGGGCTTGTGTACCCCTCGGCGCGTCGTGACCTATTCGTCGATGCCTCCGATGATCGCGTCATTGACAGTGACGGGTGGAGTTTCGTGAACTACGAGGGCGCTCCGCTGCCGGCAGAGGGCAGGAATCTCGGGCCCCCGTTTCCTTGGCTAACCCCGAATAAGATCGGAATCGACCTCTTCCACAAAACCGAAGGGGGAATTCGGTCCTGGACAGTGCGGGGGGCCGAGAAGGGGGAATGGGCTCGGATTCACTACGAGATCCGCCGCAGCCGTGGTCAGGCGCCGCAGCCAAGCGTGACCTTCAGCCCGTTCGATGACGGCCGGCCAATCCGCGGCGCCGAGGGAACCGTGTTTGGACCGCTGCGACCAGATCCATAGCCGAGCGTCGTCCCGGATTTGAAGCGCGCCCTTTTCCGCGAAAGCACGCTGACCGCCATATTGCAGGGCTGAAATCAGATGGCGTGTGCGACTTGCAGACGTCACCAGCTAACGAATCTCGGACGCCAATCGGTCGCGAAGTTGAGGGAAAGGTTGACCGGTCAGATCATGCTAACCGTTCGGGGGGCGCTTCTAGAAGGGAGCGAGATATGAGAACCATGGACTTAGAGGAGCTTTCGGAGTGCCTAACCGAAGGCGAAGCTGGGCGCGATCGTTGGAACGTGGAGCGCTATCTCGACCCGGAAGCTCGAGGGCGGGAGACGCTACCTAGGCGGCTCACCATGAACCTCGAGAACGGTGTTGAGGTGTCGCTGCGCCCTCCGAATCTGTGGTTGGCGGATCTCCACGGGCAAGATCTGAGCGGCTATGACCTGTCGGGAGCCTTTCTCTCTGGTGCCAATTTGAGGAGTTCCATCCTTCGCGGCGCAAATCTCGCGGGGGCTCACTTGATCGTTACGGACTTCTCCGGGGCCGACCTTCGAGGCGCGGATCTCTCACGAGCGAACTTACTGGATGCCAACTTGTCAGACGCTGACCTTTCTGATGCTTGGTTGGTGGGGACGCTGTTGCTTCGAACCAATCTCCAGAACGCGAACTTTGAACGCTGCAACGTACATGGCGTGTCCGTTTGGGGGGCACGCGGCGAGCCCCATAGCCAAAAGGACTTGATTATCACGACCGTAGCCGAGCCCACGATAACCGTGGACGACATCGAGGTGGGTCAATTCGTCTACCTGATGCTGCACAATCGAAAAATTCGAAACGTCTTACAGACGATAACGTCCAAGGTGGTATTGCTGTTGGGCCGATTCACCGCAGAGAGGAAAGCTCTGCTCGATCTGGTGCGTGATCAGCTGCGTAACTTGAACTTTTTGCCTGTTTTGTTTGACTTCGATCCAGCTAGCAACCTCGATATTTCGGATACCGTGACTCTTCTTGCCAGAATGGCTCGGTTCGTGATCGCTGATCTTACTGATCCAAGGAGTGTGCAGCAGGAACTGGCGATGATCGCACCGAACGTCGTCGTTGCCATCCAGCCAATATTGCTTGCTGGCCAAGAGCCCTGGAGCATGTTCGCCGATCTTCGTAGGCGCTCGCGCGGCCTCCTGCCCGTTCATACTTACAGCGACGCTGACGATTTACTCACACACCTGAGCACGCACGTCGTGGCACCGGCTGAGGCGAGGAGATCAGAGCTGCTGAGCCCCGTGGCGTAATGGCGCCGCGCCGCATCTTGCGGGGACGGGCCGTTCTGGAGAGGGCTACCAAACGAGGGGATGCAGGCTACCGCCTATGGCGGCGCCTGCTGCGACGCGTTAGCCGTCGGCACCAAATACTAGTGCTTATGAGCATTAAGCGAGCTCATTGCGGCCGTGGCGGGGCCAGTCGTTGGCGCGTTAGCCGCCTACTTATTCGAGTTGGTCACGGCGGCGACAACCGGA
>Ga0207712_10000836_pt1 | contig 22606 bp, 19 predicted proteins | sample KBSS44metaG_FD_184402 | JGI IMG/M metagenome (GOLD analysis project Ga0207712, IMG submission 184402) | Switchgrass rhizosphere microbial communities from Kellogg Biological Station, Michigan, USA - KBS S4-4 metaG (SPAdes) (version 2) | ecosystem: Host-associated > Plants > Roots > Rhizosphere... | reverse complement strand
CGGTAGAGCCATTGCCCGCTCAGAAAGGAACGCAGCGCCGGCAGCGACGTGGTCGTGAGCGTGCCGAGCCCATCGTCCTCGCCGGCGTCCGACGCGAGCAGCTGCGCGGTTAGCATGTCGATGAGCTTCGGCAGGCTGTCAGGATCGCCCTCCACCTTCGCTGGCGTGAGCGCGCGTCCGTCAGCCACGCGCACGAGCACCGCGTTGAGCGTGATGCGGGACGAGTCTCCCGTCACGTCGCCGATGAGCAGCTGGCCAGCGCCCAGCGATTCCGCGACGTCCAGCGCCCGCGCGCGGGGAAGGTCGGCGGTGTCCGCGCCCGCAGCGCGGCGCCACGCCGTCAACAGCGAACGTGGGTCGGCCGACCGGGGCCCACCGGCGTTGCCCGTGAGCTTCGCCGACAGCAGGTCGATCATGCCCTCGCGGAGATAGCGCAGCGAAGCGTCGCGGCTCGCAACACGGAATGGCGCGACGGCGACGAGCGACTCATCGGCGGGCGGGCGCGGCGCGGGGCGAAGCGAGTAGGCGACGGCGCTCCCGACCATTACGAGAGCAACGCCTACCGTCAGCGCGACGGCGCGCCGTGCCGACCGCCGGCGACTGACCGACTGCCCGACGATGGTTCCGCCACCGGGCGTCGCCAACGCCTCGATGGCATTGCGGACGTCGGCGGCCGTCTGCGGCCGGTCCGACGGACGTTTCGCCAGGCAGCTCATGACGAGCGCAGCGAGGCCCGGCGGGAGGTCAGTTCGCAGCGCCGCCAACGGCTGCGGGGCCTCCGCGATGTGCGCCGCCAGAATCTCGCTTGGCGGACGTGACGCGAACGGCGCCCGTCCAGCGAGCAGCTCGTACGCCAGAACGCCGAACGCGTAGATGTCGGCGCGATGATCGGTGGACGGATCGCCCGCGGCCTGTTCGGGCGCCATGTAGGCCGGCGTCCCAATGGCGAGCCCGCTTCCGGTCGTAATGCCGGTGCTTCCGCTCGCGGTTTCGTCTCCACCGCGACGGGAAGCCGCCGTGAGCGCTTTCGCCACGCCGAAGTCGGTCACCATCGCGTGGCGACCACTGATGAGCACGTTGTCGGGCTTGATGTCGCGATGGACGACGCCGCGAACGTGCGCGTACGCGAGCGCATCGGCGACGTCATGCAGGATGCGGAGCGCATCATCGACAGGCAGTCGCGACTGGCGCAGCAGCCAGGCGCGCAGCGACTCGCCGTCGATGTACGGCATCGTGAAGTACAGAATCCCGCCGCTCTCGCCGGCCGCGAGCACGGGAACGATGTGCGGGTGCTGAAGCTGTGCGACGACCTGAATCTCACGCCGGAACCGGTCGACGTTCACGCCCGAGAGCTCAGGGTGCAGCACCTTCACGACGACTCGGCGGTCGAGCGCGCGCTCACTGGCCAGAAATACGCGGCTCATTCCCCCGCCACCGAGCTCGCGCTCGATAGCGAATACCTTGCCCAGGGACTGCTCCAGCCGCTCGCGCAGCTCACCCGCCGGTGTCACGACCATGTGCTCCGGAACCGAGATTTCTTGCGACCGCCCGCTGCTTCAGCTCCTCTGCGATTGCAGCCTGCCACCACGATCAGGCTGGTCTTCCCTTAGATGACTCACGGGTCGAAACCGTTTCCCGGTTGACCACTCCGGGATGAAGCCGGTATTTACACCATACCCGGTCGATGGTGCGTTAGTGCCGAACGCGGGTGCAAGAACGGTTCGGAATCCGTCACGAAACCATCAACGACGAACCGATGGGACGGACCGATGGGCCGGACGTACGGCGTTACGCGTGCTGCTGCTTGTACATAACTTCAACGGATTCCGCGCTGACCTGGTGCCACGCCGCACGCCGTGACTGACTCCTTTCGCGATCGCCTCGCTGGCGCGCTCGCCGCCACCTACCGGATCGACGACGAGCTGGTAGGCGGCGGCATGAGTCGCGTGTTCGCCGCGACCGAACATGCTCTGGGACGAAAGGTAGTCATCAAGGTCCTTCCGCCGGAGCTATCCGCCGGGGTGAACCGTGAGCGGTTCCAGCGGGAGATCCAGGTCGCAGCGCAGCTCCAGCATCCGCATGTGGTCCCGCTCCTGGCGGCGGGGAGGATCCCGTCGTCCGACCCTGCGCCCGACACGACCGTCTCCGACCGTGTGGCGACGCAGCCGGACGGCGAGCTGCTGTATTACACGATGCCGTTCATCGAGGGCGAGTCGCTCCGGGCGGCGATCGCTCGCCGCGGACCCCTTCCGGTGCGCGAGGTCGTCCGGATTCTTCACGACGTGGTCGGCGCGCTCGCCTACGCACACGGGCGAGGCGTCGTCCATCGCGACATCAAGCCCGGCAACATTCTCACGATCGGGTCGCACGCGCTGGTCACGGACTTCGGTGTCGCGAAGGCGTTGAGCGCGGCCTTGCCCGTGTCGGGGATGACGACGGGCGGCATGGCCATCGGAACGCCGGCGTACATGGCGCCGGAGCAGCTCGCTGCCGACCCGGCGGCGGATCACCGCATCGACATCTACGCGGTTGGCCTGCTCGCGTACGAGCTCCTGTCCGGCCACTCGCCGTTCGTGAGCGCCTCGCCACAGGCCACCATGGCCGCCCAGTTCACCCGCGTCCCGGATCCGCTCGACACGGTCCGCGACGACGTGCCGCCCGCACTGGCGGCGGTGATCACGCGCTGTCTCGAGAAGATACCGGACCACCGGCCGCAGACGGCGAACGCACTGCTCGACGCGCTCGATGGCGTCTCGACGTCGCCTGGCGGCTCGGGCTCGTCCGCGACGGTCACGACCAGAGTGCCCGCCCCGAGTGGACCGTCCCGCGTTCAGCGCAAGGCTGTCGTTGCCGGCGCGATCCTCGTCGTCCTCGGTGGCTTTGGCGTTGCGTTAGGCATGTGGCGGCGAGGTGGTGCGGCCGGCGCGGGAGGGGGAACCAACGTGCCCACGGTGAGTACGGCGACCGCGACGGTTGCCGGGGCTGTCGCGTCCGGCAGCGTGTCAGGGTCGGGTGCCGCTGGCGGGGGCGTCGCGACGCGGCCACACGCCGACAGCGCGGTCCGCACCCCGGTCGTTCTCACGCCGGCCGAATCGCTCGCCATCGCCGAGGCCATTCGCAAGCGCATAACGGCGCGGCGGGATTCGCAGGTCGCGAAGGGCGAGCGAGCGCTCGCCGACTCGCTGTCGCTGCGGTTCGAACGCGCCCTGAGCGACTCGCTCTCGCGCATCATCGCGGCGCTTCGCGGAGGACGCCGCGTAGAAGTCCACACCCTCGACGAGAAGGAGCTCGAGAAATTTCGACAGCTGGCCAGGATGGCGCCCGCGATGCCTAACGTGCCGGGCGTGACGGGTCCTGGGGGGGGCAACGGGTCGCGTGCTGCCGCCGATCCGAAGGCGCCGCCGACGCGCGTGTTCCAAATGCTGCCCCCTCCTGCTCCCGGCGCGGCGGTACCGCCGGTTCCCATGCCGGCTCCCGGGATCCGAAGAGTGCTGCTTGGTGCGCCGCGAACCTCCATGCTGCGTCGCGAGTTCGCGGGCATCGGGCTCGCGATCGCGGACAGCGTGCGCCGCGCGATCGCCGCCCGCGCGGGATACGACGTGGTGGACGCCGCAACGCTCACGGACCCGCGGTTCTACGGGTCGCGTACGGCCACGGCGCTCGCACGTGCGGTCGGCGCGGGTGCGGTCATCACGGGTCTCTACTTCCCGCGTCCGGACTCGCTCGTCGTGTTGCAGCTTCAACTCTTCGACGTCCAGCGCGAGCGTGTCGCGCGCGTGCTGAACAGCAAACCCATCGACCCGCGTGACCCGCTCACCAACGTTGGCGACCTCGTCGCGGCGACGCTCGCGGCGCTGGACGAGGTAGACTGGAGGCCCGTGGTCGTGGACTCGTCCGACGTGCGAAAACCGTGACTCGTTGGATCGGTTTCGCTGAACGGCAGACGCAGATGACGCAGACGCGCTGCGCGCGAACGCAGAGGTCCGCAGCTGGCCCAATGGCCGGCTGTCATTCCGAGCGGAGGCCGAAGGCCGGAGGCGAGGAATCGCACTCATCCCGATAGAGGGACAATCCCCTCGCTCGGGACGACGGCGATTCCTCGCCTCCGCGCTGCGCGCTCCGCTCGGAATGACAGCCGCCGTTTCCCCGCTACCCGCTACCCGCTACCCGCTACCCGTCTTCCGTCTCCCCACCCATTCACTCGTTGAGGACCTATGATTCTCGTCGCTGGCGCTACGGGCAGGCTGGGTGGACTGATCTGCGAACGACTGCGCGATCGCGGCGAGACCGTCCGCGCCCTCGTGCGGCCCAGCGCGGGGCCCGAGAAAGTCGAGCGTCTGCGCGCGCTCGGCGTCGAGATCTGCCAGGGTGACCTGCGCGAGCCGGCTTCACTCGAAGGCGCAACGCGCGGCGCGGACGTCGTGATCTCCACCGTGTCGATGATCGGCACGGCCAGGCCGGGCGACTCGTTCGACGACACCGACAACGCCGGCACACGCGCTCTGATCGATGCCGCGAAGCGCGCCGGCGCTGTGCAGTTCATCTACATCTCGTTCGACCACGCCCAGTTCGAGGATTCGCCGATGGTCCGGGCGAAGCGCGACGTCGAGCAGCACCTGCGCGACAGCGGCATCTCTTACACCGTGATCCGCCCGAGCATCTTCATGGAGACGTGGCTCGGTCCGCGGCTCGGCGTGGATGTGGCGGCGAGGACCGCGAAAGTGTTCGGCTCGGGAGAGCAGCCGCTCAACTACGTCTCGGCGCGCGACGTCGCCGAATACGTGGTGCACTGCGTCGGCAACGCCGACGTGCTGAACGAGACGCTCCACATCGGCGGCCCGGAGTCCGTGTCTCAGCGTGACGCCGTTCGCATCATCGAGGACGCGCTCGGCGCGCCGCTCCAGGTCACGGTCATTCCGGAAGAGGCGCTCGTCGCGCAGTTGCGTGAGGCCACGGACCCGTTCGCGCGCACGTTCGCGTCGTTGATGCTCGGTGCGGCACGCGGCGACCGTCACCCCGCGACGGCGCTCGATCGCCCGGCCGACATTCCGCTCAGATCGGTGCGCGACTATGCTGCCGACCTGGCACGGTCGCAGGGTCGTTAGGCGGCCGGCGGTAGGGGGCCAGCAGCGTCGCGAGATCCGCGCGAACCCACTCGGCAACCGGGCCATCCCGATGGATGGCCCAGTTCAGCAGTGAACCGGCGGCCACCGCCTGCAGTGCGCTCGCGAGGGCCGCCGTGTCGCACGATGCGATTTCCCCGGCCGCGATGGCGTCGCCCAGAAGCGCCTCGTAGCCGGCGCGCACGCGGCGCGAGTGCTCGAGCGCGAGGCCGTGAAACTCAGCGTCGCTCAGGTCGAGCTGAAAGAACGCCAGATTATTCGCGAGCTCCTCGGGCGTTCGCACGTGTTCAGCCATGGCGCTCGCGGCGGCGACGACGGCGTCCAGGGCGCTCGGATGCGACGCGCGGACCTGGGCGAAATGGCGAGCGATGGAGTCGACGCTCTGCCGGACGAGCGCGAGCAGCAGGCCACGCTTCGAGCCGAAGCGTTGGAGGAGCGTCGCCGGGGCGAGGCCGACCTCGCCGCCGACGTCAGCGAGCGTGAGGTGTACCGGACCGACGCGCGTGATCATCCGTGCCGCCGCCGCGAGGATCGTTTCGTCGGACACGGTGCGCGTGCGAGGAGACATGGTGCCTCGGATCAGCGACGTGTCGCCAGCGAATCCGCCAACGCACGGGCCGACGCGGCCGACGCGCCCGCTGGGCGCCACGACGTTAGGCTGTCGGGCGCCGCGAGACCGAAGCGCAGGCCGTTGCACACCACCCACTCTCCGGATTCCGCGCGCAGCAGATCCCACTCGAGCGTGTCGGACCGCACGCGCAGGCGCGCCACGAACCAGCCCGGGTGCTGGCGGTCCATGTCCTGTTCGGCGACGGTCGTGACGAGCGCACGTCCGACGACCGTATCGGCGCGCGTCGTTGCCGGCAGCAGCTCGTAGGCCGCGAGCATGGGTCCCGCCGCGGGAGCGTCACCGGTCGGGCAGGCCGTCAGACGTCCGAGCGCCGACTGCGTCGGAGAGCCTTCGCGCGACGCTCGGAGAAACGCGTCGAGCGCATCGACGGCGTCGCGAATCGTGGCGCTGTCCGGCGGAGCGAATTCAGCGGGCGCCGGTGAACTGGCCGCGACGTCCGCCGAGTCTCGCCGCGATTCTCCACCGGGCATACACGCGACGCCTGCCGCGCAGGCGAGCAGCGCCAACACGATCGCGCGCGCCGCTGGCCCAGGCTCGGTCATCGACCGCCGTCGCCACGTCGCCGCGCCGCCGCGGCCGCGTCCGCGTCGGCCACGCGCTGCTCGGCCACCCGCCAGTCGACGTTAGGTGCGACGTCCACGTCGCCGAGGGTGAGTGAGGCAAGCGCGCGCTCGATGACGAGCTGACCGTCCGGGACCGCCATGCCGAGCTCGAGCTCCGCCTTGCGGCAGAGCCGCTCTTCACGGGCTTCGCACCCGGGGTGGCCGGCAATGCCCATCGTGAGCAGTCGCGCGTGGACGCCCTCGTGGACGATGGACGCGGCGACCTGCGCGTTGGAGAACTTTCCCTCGCCGGCGAACGTCAACTCGATGAGGCATTCGCGCGTGTCACCGAAGAACGCGGCGCGGCAGGCGAATCGTTTGACGATGATTCCGCGCACGTCGCGTCGGAATCGTCGCAGGCGGTGTGGCTGGTAGCGCTCGATGACGCCGAGTGCACCGTCGAGTCGCTCGAACACCTGACCGGTCTCGATGTCGGGGCGGGTATTGAGCACCGTGACGGGGACGCCACGGATGGTTCGAGTGTCCATCATCAATCGCTCCTTCGCGCGCGCGACTGCATCGCTCCACCATCCCATGAGTCGGGCCTCCATATCGCACAAACGGCGATCGGGCTCAAAGCCGATCGCCGAATGCTCGTGCGATGTGCGCAATCTGGCAACGCCGCGTTGCAACTCGGATGTGCTCCCTTAAGGACGCCGAGCTCCTCGTACCACGCCAGACCATTCGCCCGACGCCCATTGCCCGGTAATCGAATCGCCGGTGCCGTGGAGGTCCACGAACATGAGCTCCCTGCCGAGGTTCCAACTCACGTGCGCCGAGTCGCCGACGACCGTGAAGCGGATGAGGGTTCCCGGTGGGCCCTGCAGCGCGACGAGCGAATACGACGTGTCACTCCGGGCGATGTGCATGACGGCCGCACGTTCGCCATCCGGGAAACCCGATGCGACCAGATCGAAGACGCCGGGCCAGGTGAAATCGCTCGTGGGGATCGTCAGTGCCCGGGCCGAGCTCTCGCGGCGCCCGGCGGTCGTATGGGCGAACCCGGTGCCGGTGACGAGCGCGGTCGCGACGATCGCGACGAGCGCGCGGAACTGTATGGTCGTGGGACTGCGCATTGATGCCTCGACATCTATCGTCATGAGTGATGCGCCGGATGCCGCTGGGGCGTTAGGCGGGCGCGTGGGGCCGCACGAAAATCTGCGCGGCGCGCCTCATGACGGACGTGGGCAGGTGGCCGATTCTCTCCCTGTCGATGGTCAGGGAAGAGGGAGGCCTCGAGGCACGGGGGAGGAAACAGCGCTGGTGCTGTGGACTGGAACCGAAACCGAGGAACGACGCTGGTTAACCAGCGTCGTTCTGAGTCGTTTCAGCCGTACCGCACCCCCGGATACAACAGGTTGACGGCCCCGAAGAACACCGGGTCGAACACGTACTTGAACAGCTGCCACGCCACGACGAGGCCGATCAGGCCGAAGGCGCGGTTGCTCCACACGAATGCCTGGTATTTCCGCGCAGCGTCGTCGCTCAGGAAGATTGGCACGGCACCGCTGCCGTCCAGTGGCGGGAAGGGCAGAAGGTTGAACGCCGCGAGCAGCAAGTTGAGCGAGAAGAACGCGCTGACCATGGTCGCGAGGGCCGGCCACACACCGGCCGCATTGCTCGCCGTGACCTCACCGAACTTGACGCTGTTCGGCGCATAGAAGACGTCGGCCGCCATGCCGGCGCGGATGAGCGCCCCCGCGATGAGCACGAGCAGGATGTTCGCCGCCGGGCCGGCCAGCGACATGAGCGCCGAGCGCTTCGGGTGACGCATGGCCCACTGCGGATCGAACGGCGCGCTGGCGTAGCCGAACGGCCAACCTGTCGCGAGCGCGCTGATCAGCGGGAGGATCAGCATCCCGAACGGCTCGCGGCGGATGTGCGGGATGGGATCGAGCGAGACCTGACCGCCGTGATACGCCGTCAGATCGCCGCCACGGGCCGCAGCCCAGGCGTGGGCGGCTTCGTGCAGCGTCGTGGAGAGCAGGAAGACGACGTAGTAAACGAGCGCGTTCGAGAGGTCAGCCACGGAGCGTTCTCCCCGGTGGAACCGTGGGAAGCTCGGGACCGGTCAGTCGTCGAGCGCCCAGCCGTCGCGCCGGGCGGCTTCCGCCCGAAGCGATGGTCCGAAGTGTAATCGTAGAACCTCGTTGGCTGGGCTCGCGTCGATGGCATCCAGGAACGACAGCGTGATCAGCTCGCGCACCTCGGCGTCGCCGGATGTCAGATGCGTCTCGATCACGTCCACGAGTGTTCGGGCCGTATCGCCGCCGGCGCCTCCCGGGACCGTGTGCCCGTCCGCGGCGCACACGGTGCCGCTCAGCCAGCCCGTCACCTGCGACATGAACAGCTCCGGCAGGAGCGCGTCGTGCATCGCGAGATGCTCGCGATAGAGCGGGACGAGTCCGGGTGCGGTCGACAGGAGATCGACGAGCAGGTGCTCGAGCCTGCTCACGGGAAGCGGGTGGGGTCTCATTTCCATGACAACGTGTCCGCTGCACGACGGACTGTCCAGCGTCCGTCGCCCGAGGTCACTGAAAATCTCTCGACCTCGTCGCGAGCTCGCGGGTGCGCAGGGCACGAAATCTTTTCCCGACCACGTTCATCACCTGCCCATCGCGCTGAAACTGGCCCTGCACGGCAATGAACGGCGCGAACTTCACCACCTCGGCGTTGTCCTCCACGAGCGTGTTCGGCACGATCACGTTGATGAAGCCGAACTCGTCCTCGAGCAGCAGAAACAGCGTGCCCTTCGCCGTCTGGGGGCGTTGCCGCACGGTGACGAGCCCCGCGACGGCAATCGTCTCACCACCGCGCAGCGAGGGCAGATCGGCGCTGCTCTTCGCTCCCTTCGAGATCAGGAACTCGCGCAGATGTTTCATTGGGTGTCCATGAATGCTCGATCCGGTCGTCGCATAGTCGAGGAAGATCGTCTCCGTCTGATCGAGCGGACGCGGCGAGTGATGCGCGGGACGCGCCGGCGCGAGCGGCAGCGTGTCGCTCACGCAGCGGAGCGCTTCCCAGCCGGCCTTGCGGCGATCGGGCTCCCACGCGCTGAAGGCTGCCGCGCGCGCGAGGTACAGCGCATCGGCGCGCCCGAGCCCCGCCCGCCGCACCACGTCCTCGATGGACGTGAACGGCCTCGTCTTCCATGCGCTCTCGAGCGCGTCGAGCGCCTTCTCTCCAATGCCGTGCACGTACCGCCAGCCCACACGCAGGGCGGGGCGCAGGGGATCGTCGGTCTCTTCCGTCGTACACATGCGCTGCCCGTCGCGCATGCACGGCGATCGCACTTCCACCTTGTGTCGCTTCGCATCGTGGATCAGCGTGGCCGGCGAGTAGAAGCCCATCGGCCACGCGTTGAGGATCCCGAGATAGAACTCCGTCGGGTGATGCGTCTTGAGCCACGCCGTCGCATAGGCGATGAGCGCGAAGCTCCAGGCGTGCGACTCGGGAAAGCCGTAGTTCGCGAAGCTCTCCAGGTCCTCGCAGATCTGGTTCGCGATGTCGGGGTCGACCGCGTTCACGACCATGCGTTCCGCGAGCTTCTGGAGCACGGCCACGAGCTTTCCCTTCTTCCGCATGTGCCCCATCGTCCGGCGCAGCTCGTCGGCCTCGGCGGCGCTGAAGCCGCCTAACGCCATCGACACCGCCATCGCCTGCTCCTGAAAGATGGGAATGCCCTGCGTGCGCTCGAGGATGGGCCGGAGGTTGGGGTGCTGGTAGAACACCTCCTCGTGTCCGCGGCGGCGTCGCGTATAGGGGCGGACGAACTTCGCCTGGATGGGGCCGGGGCGGATGAGCGCGACCTGGACGACGAGGTCGTACAATCGCTCGGGACGCGTGTGCAGGATGGACGCAATCTGCGCCCGGCTCTCGATCTGGAACGTGCCGATCGTCTCGCCGCGGGCGATGAGGTCGTACGTTGCCGCGTCGTCGGGGGGGAGGCGGTACATCGCTGGCCGGTTGCCAGTGCGTCGCTCGATCTCGTCGAACGCGTACCGGACGAGCGACAGGGCGCCCAGTCCCAGAAAGTCATACTTCGGGATGCCGATGAGGTCGAGGTCGTCCTTGTCGAACTGGATGATGGTGCGGCCCATGGTCGTCTGCTCGATGGGCGCGTAGCCACCTAACGACTCGGACGACAGCACGAACCCGCCGACATGCGTCGACCGCAATCTCGGCAGTCCATCAAATGCGCCGATCGCGGCGAGCAGCGCTCGGCCGCGTGGTCCTTCGATGTCGAGCTCGAACCGCTTCGCGAGCCCGTCGCGCATGGCGGCCACGGCATCCGCCGGCTCCGCGTAATGGAGTCGCTTGGAGAACTGCGTCGCGTACTCCGCCGGATAGCCGAACGCCCGCATCGCGTCCAGGATGGCGTTAGGCGCCCGGTAGTTCTGCACCGTGCACGTGATCGCCGCTCTCGACCGGTCGTATTTGTCGTAGACGTAGTCGAGCACCTCCTCGCGCCGGTCGTGCTCGAAGTCCACGTCGATGTCCGGCGGCTCCGTCTTGCCGTCGGTGCGCTTCTCCGAGAGGAAGCGCTCGAACAGGAGGCCGTGCCGTACCGGATCGACGGCCGTGATGCCGAGGAGGTAGGCGACGACGGAGTTGGCGGCGCTGCCGCGACCCTGACAGAGGATGCCATGGGTCTGCGCGTAGTGCACTGCGTCCCACATGACGAGAAAGAAGCCCGAGAAGCCGAGTCGGCCGATGACACCGAGCTCCTTCTCGATCTGCGCGTGCTGCGCGTCGCTCACCGTGTCGCCCCAGCGCTCGGTCGCGCCGATGAGCACACGCTCCCGGAGGAAGCTCTCGTCGGTGTGCCGTTCCGGGACCGGGTACGTCGGCATGGGCGGGCGCATCCAGCCGAGCTCGAAGGCGCCGCACTCGGAGGCGATCCGGGCACTCTCCTCGATGCCCTGCTCGCGCCCATGCCAGCGACGCCCCATCTCCTCCGGCGAGAGGAGACGCCACTCGCCATTCGGATGGAGAAAGCCGCCTTTCGTCGCGGTGTCGAGGTCGACGCTGTAGCGGAGCGCGGTGAGCGCGTCGTGCACGAGACGACCGTCGTTGTCGATGTAGCGCGGGTCGTGCGCGACGACCCACGGGATCTTCCGGCGCTCGGCGAGGTCGACCAGTGCACCGGCCAGCGCGCCTTCGGCACCGCCGGTGTAGTGCAGCTGCACTTCGACGGCGAGCCGGTCGCCGAACACGTCGCGCCATTCGTCGAGCATGTGGCGGGCGTTGGCGCGATCGCCGGCGCGGACGGTCGCGGCGATGGGGCCTGTCGCGGGGCCGGTGAGCGCGTGCAGGCCGCTGCTGTGCTCGGCGACCTCGCGCCAGGTGACGTTAGGTCGGCCGCGCCGCTCCTGACCGTGCTCCTTCGTCCAGCTGGCCCAGGCGCCCATGCGCGCGCGTGTGACGAGGGCGGCGAGGTTGCGGTAGCCCTCGGGCGTCCGGACGATGAACGCGGCGGGTCGTCCGTCCACGCGCAGCTCCGCCCCGACGATGGGGCGCAGGTGGCCGCTCGTGTTGGCGGCATGCACGAAGCGCGGGATCCCGCCCAGGTCGGCGGTGTCGGTGACGCCGAGGGCGGTGTAGCCTAACGCGATGGCGCGCGTGACGAGCGCTTCCGGGGAGACAGTGCCATCCCCGAACGAGAAACCCGTATGGGCGCGGAGCTCGACGAACACGGCTGCTGGCTGCTCGCAGCTGCTAGCCGTAGCCGACGGCCGCGTGCCGCGGCTTCGAGCTGCTCGCTGCCGCCACCAGCCGCAAGGAGCCGAGCACGCAGCAGCAGCTCGCGTTCCCGGTTCCCGGTTCCCTATGTGTCATCCGCGATCCGGCTGATGAGGTCCAGTCCGACGCCCAACATTCGCTCGTCGCACGTCGGGTCGTACGCGGTCATCGCGGCCGCGACAATCTCGAAGCGCCCGGCCACGACCGTGACGAGGTCGCGCACCGTGCTCGGCGCGAGGCCGCCGGGGGCGGCGTACTGGTTCGCCTGCACGTCAGCCGGGTCGTGGACGTCGAGGTCGATGTGCAGGTACATGCGCGCGACGTTGCGGCGCGCGAGCTCGGTCAAGGCATCGTGGAGCGCTCCGGCACTCCCGGCACCCTCGACGCGCAGGCGCGCGGCCTCGACGCGTATCACGTGCGACCGCGCGAGCCGCAGCTCCTCGGCCGGATCGATGTCGCGGGCGCCCACGAGGACGACGTGCGCGTCGGATACAGGGCGGAAGCCGGGGATGGTGCTCGTGAGCGCGTGCCAGCACTGCCCGGTGAGCGTGGCGAGTGCCGTCCCGTCGAGAAAGCCGCTCGTCGTCGTGTCGGGCGTATTGAAGTCGGCATGCGCGTCGAGCCAGATGACGCCAACGGGTGACGAGTCGTGAGGCGTGGCCGAGCGCAGCCCGCTGACGGTGCCGAGCGCGCTGCCGCAGTTCCCGGCAAGGATGAGCGGGAATCGTTCGACGGCGACGACGTCGCGGACGGTATCGGCCAGCGCCCGATGGAGCGCGAACGAGGTGCCGATCTCGGTCGGGAAGGGCGACGGCACCTCGATGAGTGACTCGGCGACCTCGTGCCCCGCGGCGCGCAGCCGGTCCGCGGCCCCGTGCTCGTGGAAGTGCAGCGGCCCGCGTCCCATGCGGGCATTGCGATGGCCGGAGTCGTAGGGAACCTGGATGAGATGGATCATTGAGGGAGCTATCGGCTATCAGCGTGCTGCAGCTGGTGGCAGCAGCGAGCAGCTCGGAGCACCAGCACGCGGCCGTCGGCGAGCGGCAAGCAGCTGCAAGCAGCAAGCAGCAAGCAGCTGCGTGCTCAATCCCACCAGCCGTGGATGTACCATCCGTCTGCCCGTGCGTCGTGGTAGAGCCATACCATCCCTCCGTCGTCGATGATGCAGCGAAAGTATTCACGCGCGAATGCTTCTCCCCACCGCTCCCCGGACACACGATCGGGCCCTGCCGCCGACAGCACCTTGTACCATGCCCCGCCGTCTCGATAGGCGGTGGGGAGCACATGGTCGCGACGCTGCTCGGTCTGGATTTCGACGGCGCGCGGAGTGGGCAGCAGGTAGAGCGTCAATCGCGAATCGGGAAGCAGCAAACTGGGAACCAGGAACGGGGAACCGGGAACCGAGGCTGGTTGCTGGTCGTTAGGTACTTCACGCACGACGGCTGATTTCCTGTCTGTGTACTTCTGCGGTTCACCCTTTCCCGTCTCCCGGTCCCGCGTGGTTCTCTCCCGTTTCTCGCCTCGGTTCCCGGTTCCCAGTTCCCCGTTCCCGACCCAGTGTGTTCTTCGCTCCACCAGCGGATGTGCCGTATTCGCCGGCACCACGACGACATCGCCCTGTTCCTCCGCCAGCGAGGCGAGGGCGGCTTCCGTGGCCGCTGCCGTCGCGAACCCGCGGTCGAACAGGTCGCCCTGGTTCCCCGCATCGGCGACGACCGTGGCGGCATGCAGCGTCAGGCCGACCACGCCCGCCGGCAAGACCATGCGCTCCAGGATCGCGCGAGCGAGCCGGAGCCACGTCTTGCGGCTCGCCGTCGCTCGGCCGGCGCGCACCGGGGTCGTGAGCGTGGTGCCGCTCGCCAGCGTGAGCTCGAGCGTCATCTCGCGCGCGCGCGATCCGCGCTCCATGAGCTTTTCGCACACGGTGCCGAGAAGCGCGTTCACGGAGAACAGCAGTCGCTCGGTGTCGGTGAGCGCGTAGTCGCTCCACTCGAGCGACGCGTGCGGCAGCGCGCGCGGGATGGGAGCGAAGATCAGCCGGTCATCCTCACCGCGGGCAAGCTTCCAGAGCCGCACGCCCTCGGCGCCGAGTCGGACTTCGACGGATTCTCCCTCGAGCGCGGCGAGCTCGGCCATCGTCTCGATGCCGATGCCGTCGAGCAGCGCGGCGAGATGCGGGTCGGGCTCGAGGACGGAAGGGGGGAGAGAGCCTAACGACTCGGGAACCGGGAACGGGGAACCGGGAACCGGGGCTGATGGCTGCTCGCTGCCTGCCGTTTCGGTTCCCGGTTCCCTGTTCCCGGTTCCCGCCATCGTTGCGAAGGTCGCGGCTACCGCCGCGACTTCGGCAACGATGGCCGTTTTCCCTATTCCCACGTGGACGTTCGACAGCCCCAGCCCTCGCAGCACCTCGAGCGATGCGCGCGCGACGTGCTCCGCGTCGAGACCGCGGGCGTCCACCCACACCAACCCGCCCCGCCGCTCCTCCGTGACCACGCGCGGCGTGACGGTGAGGAGGGCGGGGGACAGGTCAGCGAGGGAGTCCGCGACGGTCCGCCAGGCCGGGCTCCAGAGACAGACGAACATCGTGAGGTGTTACCGGGACCGTGATGTCGGCGCTGGCGTTCCAGCCCGCCGCGCGCGCCCGTACCCGAACCGTCGCCGTTTGGACGTCGACCGGATCATCGAACGGCCCGCGACGCCACTGGTAGCTGTGCGGCAGGATCTTCGATTCCAGGCGCAGCTTGGCCAGCGAAGGGTGCGGCGTGATGGCCACGAACGCTCCCCCGCCTTCGCGCACGGCTCGGGTCAGGCGAACCGTCTCGGTGCCTTCCGGCTCCGTTCCATCGAGCACGACCAGCGCGAATCCTCCGCATTGCAGCAGCTCCTCGGCGCCCTTCAGCGCGTCCTTTCGACTCTTGGGCTGGATCAGGAATGGTCCTTCATCCCAAAATGCGCCAACGACGGTTCCAGCGGTGTCTATCCAGACAGCGCGCTCGTTTTTCGCGACAGTACAGCGACACGCTGCGCGCAGCATAGATGAGGCTCCACCTTGCGGTGTCCACACCGTCAACTGCCCTCGCGGGAGCCCGCCACCCGGCAAAATCCGATCGAGCGGCCCCACTCCAGTCGCTACCGGCTCCGCTGCCTGCCAGTTCGCAGGCGTTGCGTCCGGAAAGCGTTGCTCGATCAGCTCCCGAAGAGCGGCAATGGAGACGGCTGGCATGTAGGCGAAGACGGGCGACGACCATCGACAACGGAAACGACGGGCACTGCCTGCTCCTTCCGCCGAGCAGCTTGAGCAGACTTTATACCGAATAAAGGCCGAACACAAGAACTTCGATCCTTGGCTTTCTCCTGCCAAACGAGAAGCTCGAGGTAAACCGAGGGGCGGAGCCTGCCGACACTCCGTTGATGCACCGGCCTCGGCGTCGCCGTATGGCCTTTCGTGCGTCCCGTTTACGTGACCTGAATCGTCCTGATTCGGCGCAGTGCTCATGCGCGCCCTCACCCTCACCCTGGATACTCCTCATGGCGCTCGCGCAGCGTGAGCGTGTCGTAGCTCCGCCGGCGGTCCGACTCACGCCGGTGTCCCAGCGCGCCGTGAAGCTCGCCCGCCGGGATGACACCCCCACGTTCCCCGACCACCACCTGCCGCATTTCGACGGACGCGGCGGTGCGGCGCCCATGCGGTCGCTGTCGTGGGGGCTCGAGTATCTCTGCTGCCTTCGGCACCTCTCGCTGCTCATCGAGGAGCTGGGTGCCACCTCGCTGCTCGACGTCGGCTGCGGCGACGCCCGCCTCTTCCAGACGCTGCTGCCTAACGTCACCCGGCGGCTCGGCATCGACCTCTCGGAGCGCGCGATCGGCTTCGCCCGTGCGTTCAACCCACGCGACGACTTCCGCGTCGGCGTCGCGGACGATGTGGCCGAGCAGTTCGAGCTGGTCACGGCCGTGCAGGTGCTGGAGCACATCCCGGATGACGAGGTCTCGAGCTTCCTCCGCTCGATCGACGCCCGGGTCGCACCGGGCGGACATGCCATCATCACGGTGCCGTCGGTCGTGGTGCCGGTTCCCGCGAAACACTACCGGCACTACGACGAGCGGCTGCTGCGCACCCAGGTGAAGGAGTCGGGCGCGGCGCTGCACATGGTGTCGGTGGAGCACGTGTTCCGCCACACGGCCTTCGCGCACCGCTGGCTCGCGCTGTTCGAGAACCGCTTCTGGACGCTCGACGCGAAGCCGCTCCGACGCTTCACGTGGAACCTCGTGTGGAACCACCTGCGCATGGGCACTGCGCGCAATGCTCGCCATCTCGTCGTGGTGCTGCGGAAGATGAGCTGAGCTGTCATTCCGAACGGAGCGGGCGCCAGGCCGCGGAGGTAAGAATCGCAATTGTCCCGAAAGAGAGGCCGGTAACTGCGCAACAGTCGACAGTCAGTCATCAGCCGCCGGTTCCCAGTCACAGTCGTCAGCTGCCAGATAGCCGTTGCCAAGTCGCCAGTCGGTACCGACACGCACTTCGAACTCGGAACTGCACCCTGATCGCTGAGCACTGAAGCTGGCGACTGGTTCCTGATGACTAACTGGCCACTGTCTCGCACGCCTTTTGTGCGAGTCCCTCTACCGGGATGATTGCGATTCCTCGCCTCCGCGCCTTCGGCGCTCCACTCGGAATGACGGGCCGATCGGAATGACAGCTCCGCACCGGATGGTATCTTCCTCGTGGACCGCGGCGTCCCTGAACGTCGTCGAGGAATCGCGATCATCCCGATCCAGAGCTCAATTCGTCAATGGCCAAGATTCTCGTCACCGGCGCTGCCGGTTTCATCGGCTATCACACCGCGGCACGACTGCTCGAACGCGGCGACACCGTCGTCGGCCTCGACTCGATGAGCGACTACTACGATGTGTCGCTCAAGGAAGCGCGTCTCGCTCGGCTGCGTCCGAACGACGGCTTCCGGTTCGAGCGTGGCGACGTCGCCGACCGGGATCGCATGGCGGCGCTGTTTGCGCGCGAGCGTTTCGATCGCGTGATCCACCTCGCGGCGCAGGCCGGCGTGCGCTACTCGCTGATCAACCCACACGCCTACATCGACGCGAACATCGTCGGCTTCCTGAACATCCTCGAAGGCTGCCGGCACAATCCGGTAGAGCATCTCGTGTACGCGTCATCGTCGTCCGTCTACGGGGCGAACACGCAGATGCCGTTCTCCGTGCACGACAACGTCGATCATCCGGTCAGCCTCTACGCCGCGACGAAGAAGGCGAACGAGCTGATGGCCCACTGCTACAGTCATCTCTACAGCATCCCGACCACCGGCCTGCGGTTCTTCACCGTCTACGGTCCGTGGGGCCGGCCCGACATGGCGCTGTTCCTGTTCACGAAGGCGATCCTCGAGGGACGTGAGATCGACGTCTTCAACCACGGACGCATGCAGCGCGACTTCACGTTCATCGACGACATCGTGGAAGGCGTGGTGCGCGTGACGGACGCCACGGCCACGCCTGACGCACACTGGTCCGGTGATCGGCCCGACCCGGCGACGAGCCGGGCGCCGTACCGGGTCTACAACATCGGGAACAACTCGCCGGTCCAGCTCGGCCACATGATCGAGGTGCTCGAGAACGCGTTAGGCCGGCCGGCGAAGAAGCGCATGCTGGACATGCAGCCCGGCGATGTGGCCGCTACCTTTGCTGACGTCGAGAGCCTGGAGCGCGACGTCGGCTTCCGTCCGGCGACGAGCATCGAGGACGGCGTGCGCCGGTTCGTGGACTGGTATCTGAGCTTCTACGGCGTCGCCCCGCTCGCCGCCCCCGGTCGGCACGCGGCGGGCAGATGAAGATCATCTCATGACCTGTGGGGCGTCTCCGCGGGCGATGAAATGACCGACCGGCGTCGGTCCAACGGAGAAGTTGCGACTTGCCTGGTGAGACGTCGATCACAGGAACGCCGTGCGATTTCCCGCAGTCCGCATCGTGTGATCGCGTGGAGTCTCGGGCCGGCATCACTCGGTCGGGCCACGCGATGCTGAACCGTTCAGAGGAGTACAAGCGTGCGTGATATCTTTGGCGACCGGATTCACCCGGTCGTCGTGTACGGAGCAGGGGGGCATGGCCGCGAGACCGTCCAGCTGATCGAGGACATCAACGCGCACCGCGCCCGCTGGGATGTGCTCGGGTTCATCGACGATGATCCGTCGCTGCACGGGCGCGAGATCAACGGCCTGCCGGTGCTCGGCGGCATCGACTGGCTGCGGGGTGAGGGCGCGAACGCGCGCATCGCGCTCGGCGTCGGCAGCCCGATCGCCAAGCGGCGGATTGTGGCGCGCGTCGGCAGCGATGCTCAGCGGTTCATCACGATCGTGCATCCGAGCGTGCGACTCTGCCGCTGGCTCGAGATTGGTCCCGGTACCGCGATTGCCGCGGGCACGATGCTGACCGTGAACATCCACATCGGCGCGTTCGTGACCGTGAACCGCGTGTGCAACATCAGCCACGACTGCAGGGTGGGCGATTTCTCGACGATCGCGCCGGCGACGAACCTGTCGGGCGCGGTCGCGGTCGGAACGGGCTGCGACATCGGCAGCGGCGTGACGACCGTCGAGGGCGTAACCGTCGGCGAGTGGACGATCATTGGCGCGGGCGCCGTCATCGCGGCGGACGTTCCGGCGAACTGCACCGCGGTCGGCGTTCCGGCGCGACCGATCAAGCAGCGCGAGAGCGGCTGGCAGCACGAGGCGTGAGCCGGATGGTGGCGCTGGCGGCGGCCATCCCATGACCCGAGCAACCCGCACGGCCGGGTTGACCCGAATTCTGGAATGACCGCTCGCCGGCGCGATCACCGACGCTGACGCCGAGTTCTCGGCAAGCGCGATCGCACTGCGCCGCGCTGGCCGATCGGTGGGAAGGCAACGGATGTGCCTGACCCGCGAAAAGCGGTCGGAGCGACGTACGCCCGCGCCATCGCGTAAGAACTGTGGTCTTGCGCCCTCGCGGCCTGCCGCGCGGAGTCGACATCTGTGGACCACGTCCAACGCCCAGGGGTTTTCTTCGCTCCAGGCGGCAACCGCCGCGCCGCTCGACGGGCAGTGCCTGACGCGACGCTGGTGGTCTGACCCGCCTACCTCACGCCCACGCACAGGGCGGCGGATGCGCCCGACGCGCTGCACCCCTGGACTCGCTCCGCGCGCGTGGGATCGCCACCGCTCCATGCATAACGCGGCGCTGCCGACCTCCGCGCCGATCCGCTGTTCGTCCAGCGTGCCCGTGAGCCCCGCACGTCGATGTGTGCGAACGGGCCGCTCGGACCCATGCCGGCATAGAGCCCGAGCCCGCCGACGAGCTCCGGATACGTTCGCTCCACCCGCTCCACCGCGCGCAGGATGACCTCGGTATCCTTGAAGTCGACCCGGCCATCACGGTTGAGATCGTCCATCCGGCCGTTGCGGTCGTTGTCGACGATGATGTCCGACGCATCGCCGAACTGATGCCGACTGGCGCGCGCTGCCCCTTCGGCCACGAGGCCCGCGTTGTAGTACGGCGCTCTGAACCCGCTCAGCACGCGCACATTCTCCGACGGGAAGCCCTGCTTTTCCATCGTTGTCAGCACGAGCTCGAGCTTGTCGAGCAGCGCTTCACGGAGCACCACGTACTTCGGCCACACCTGGTCCTGGTCGTGCGTGAGAAAGTCATTCAGGTGAAAGTGCGCCGAGAGTCGCGTGCGCTGGTTCTCCGGCGTGACCTCGATGAAGCCCACCGGATTCTCATAGTTGGCGGCGACGACAGTTCGCTCTCCGGGCCACCATCCCATGCGATACGGACCCACGTACCCGCCGCGCTTCTCTCGCCAGGGCCGCAGCGTGATGAAGGAGAAGGCCTGCGGATCTTCCACCGTCGCCATCCCGAGCACCGACGGACGACTGATCGCCGCCGGGCCGAACACGTCCTTCAACCCGGCAACATTTTCTGCTTCGCGTCCGTCGAGCAGCCGTACGCGCACCTTGCCGCTCCGGCCGAAGAGCGAGTCGTCCAGCACGATGACGTGGTCGCGCGGAACAGCGACCGGTACGTTCACCAGCTCCGCCGGCGGCGGCGGCTCCTTCTTGAAGAGGGAGGCGCTGGAGATGGCAGTACGCACCTCGCGTCCGGCCACAACTTTCGTGACCAGAATCACGAGAACGGGAACCCCGATGAACAAGAGCGCGCGCCGGAGGGCCGGCACGCGCATCGCGGCGAGAATCATCATCTCCAAGACGGGGTCTGCGAACCGATGGTAACTGTATCCAGAGCAAAGAGATCGGCATCACCGAATGGACGCATCCTGGGTACTCGTGTTGCAGCCCGGTTTCCGACGACCGGCCCCGTCTCGGTGCTGATCTTCGGTGAGGCGCCCGGGCCTAACGGGGCTGACAAATCCGGCATCCCGTTCTTCGGTGATCGCGCCGGGCTTCCGGTCTACGAGGTGCTCGAGGCCGAGGACCGCTGCCGGTACACGAAGCCCATCGATGGCGTGAGATGGGATGGCACCGCGCTCACCGACGCGGGCATTCGCCCGATCCTGAGCGATACCGCGCTCTCGAACGCCTACAACGTCTGCCCCACGGACGACGGCCACCGTTTCCGCGCGCCGTCCAAGGCGGAGATGAGCAGCTCGCCCAACGTTCGTCGTGTGCGCGCCGAGCTCGCGAAAGCGCGCAAGCGCGGGCTGCGCACGGTGGTCGTCCTCGGGCGTACCGCCGACTGGCTCCTCGGGACGCACCTTGGCCTCCGCGACGACCCGGACATCGCCTATCACCAGATCACGCACCCGTCGCCACTCGGGCTCATGGGAATGGCGAAGCGCGCAGGGAAGGGCGTTCGCGTGTCGGCGATGAAGGAGAAATGGAAAGCCGAGTTTCGCCGGATGATGCGCGCGTGATGCGCGGGTGATGCACGCGTGCCCTCGCTGAATGTGACGCGTCTCTTTCAGTGGGACGTCACACAACCGATACTGCGAGGCTTCGCGTGCATTCTCCGCTCGGGATTCCGGCTCAGGCCAACTTCAACGCCCCTCCGCACGTCGAACGAGGCGTTCATTCGGCCGATCGGCTGTGGGACGCGCTCGCGATGCTGCTGATCCTTTCGGGGACCACGCTGTTTCTTCTCGCACGTGGCGGCCTCGCGTCCCTGGCGGAGGGCACGCACGACCTGCCCCCCGGCGTCACCTCGTACGTCCAGCGCGCCGACTATTTCAGCGCACAGTCATCGCTGGGCCTCGTGCTGATTGTCGTCGGCGTCGCCACCGGAGTTGGCGCTGCCGTTCGCCACGCAATCCGACGTCGCGGGCACGTGGCGTCCCCGGCGGCCCACTCGTCCGCGCCGCCCGTCGCCTAACGCCGCAGGTAGCTGTCGGTCTTGTCGATCCAGTCCTGCCGGGGGGGACTGAAGACGTCCACATCGAGCGTGTCCTCGAGCGCCTCGGCCTGATGCCAGACGTACGACGGGATGTGGAGCACGTCTCCGGCCCGCACATCGACCGTCTCGCTCCCATCCTCGCCGATCGAGAAGCGGAGCGCGCCCTCGAGGATATAGGTCAGCTGCTCGTTCTCGTGGTTGTGCTTCGGGACGATGCATCCCTTCTTGAGATAGACGTGCGCGAGCATCATCCGGTTGCCCGTAATCAGCTTTCTGCCGAGCACCGGCGACAGCGTTTCCTCGGGAATGTCGGACCAGCGGTAAAACGTGACGGAAGACATCGGACCTCGGCGTTAGGGCTGGGGCGCAGAAGAGCACAGCGTCGCGGGCGTGTTGTCGACCACGAGCCGGTAGTATGCCGCCGTCGTGTCGCCGCCGCTATCACCGGTATCGCATGCGAGTGAGGTCCCTGGCGCCCACGATGGCTCTCGCCACACTCGGCGCTGCGGCCCCAATCTCCGCCCAGCGATGGAGGACGGTCGAAGTCGGCGGATTCGGCCAGTATGCGATGTTCGGTGATGTCCTCCATCTCGACAACGCCATCGGCGGCGGTGGGATGGTCGGACTGTTTATTCTGCCGAACCTCGTCGCGGAAGGCGACATCCCATTTGCCCGTACGGATGGGCCGCTGGGCGGTAAGATCAGCTATCGCTCGGCCCACCTCCGCCTCGCATACCACATTCCGCTGTCAGCCCCGTTCAAGCTCGCCCTCGGCGCCGGGTACACGCTCGGCACGTATGACGGTGGTCCAACGCCCGAACAGTACGAGGACGCCGTGGGCGGACTCGTGGGCGTCAAGTACTACATCAAGCCGTCATGGGCGCTCAACGTCGAGGCGCTGTTCGACAGGTTCTCCTCGCCGGCTAACCAGCAGCCGCTCGATGCGAAGGGGTACTGGAACAACTCCATCCGAGCGGGTGTGAACTGGATCTATCCGCCGGTAGAGAAGTGTGTGATCACCATCAACCCGACGTCCGCCACCATCACGCACGGAGACAGCCGCACGTTCACGGCGACGGTGCGCAGCGAGCGTTCGGGGGGCGTCTGTCCTG
>Ga0207712_10000829_pt1 | contig 22666 bp, 19 predicted proteins | sample KBSS44metaG_FD_184402 | JGI IMG/M metagenome (GOLD analysis project Ga0207712, IMG submission 184402) | Switchgrass rhizosphere microbial communities from Kellogg Biological Station, Michigan, USA - KBS S4-4 metaG (SPAdes) (version 2) | ecosystem: Host-associated > Plants > Roots > Rhizosphere... | reverse complement strand
CCGTCACAAGGCATACTCGGGCTCGCTGCTGTCGGCCCAGGGCTTCTCCGATTCGGGCGGTTGGGATCCGATGGCGCTGCTCGGCGTCGGCCTCCAGTACAACCTGTCTGACCGTCTGGCGTTCCGTGGCGAAGTCGCGGCGCGTTACGACCACGACAACAACTCGCTGAACTCGCCGCTGGCTCAGTCCTACGGCTTCAAGCGTGAGAGCGGCTTCACCGACGCTCTCGTCACGGTTGGCCTGACCTACAGCTTCGGTGGCGCCCCGGCTGCTCCGCCGCCGCCGCCGCCGGCCCCGCCGCCGCCGCCGCCGCCGGCTGCTCCGCCGCCGCCGCCGCCGGCAGTTATCGACCTCAAGGGTGTCGAGTTCAAGTTCGACCATCCGCGTCCGGGCGAGAAGCTGGTGCCGTCGCTGAAGGCGCCGACCGCCGCTTCGGTCCAGATCCTGGACGAGGCCGTGGATACGCTGAAGCGCAATCCGGACGTCCGCGTCGAAGTCGACGGTCACACCGACTCGAAGGGTACCGACGCCTACAACCAGAAGCTGTCGGAGCGTCGCGCCAAGGGCGTGTACGACTACCTGATCGCCCACGGTGTGCCGGAAAGCCAGATCACCGGCGAGAAGGGTTTCGGCGAGTCGCAGCCGATCGACACCAACGACACCGCGGAAGGCCGTCAGCGCAACCGTCGCGTCGAACTCAAGCAGTAAGATCGCTCGAGTTGGTGCAAGCAACAAGAAAAAGCCCGGCGCAAGCCGGGCTTTTTCGTTGGCGTATCTTTGCGCTCATCAGTGATCGCGAAAATCAAGAAGCGGCCATTCATGGCCGCACTTCGGTATATTTTTGCGCTCGTCCTTGAACGCGAAGATCAAAAGCGGCCGTCCGTGGCCGCAATTCTCAATGAAAAGTCTTCAACCTCGACACGGTTTGGCGCGCGTGCTGAGCAAGCTCGGCATCTGTTCGCGCACTCAGGCACAGGTTCTCGTGCGCGCGGGACGTGTGCGCGTGAACGGGCGCATCGTGCGCGACCCGGAAGCTTCGACCGATGGCGCGCGTGATCGCATCGCCATCGACGACGAAGAAGTCTCGGCGCGGGAAAAAATCTATCTGGCACTCAACAAGCCGCGCGGCTACGTCACCACGGCAAGCGACGAGCGTGGGCGCGAGACGGTTTACGACCTGTTGAGCACCGCGAAGACAGCTGCCGACATGACCTGGCTCGCTCCGGTCGGACGGCTCGACAAGGCTAGCGAGGGCTTGCTGCTGTTCACCAACGACAGCGTCTGGGCGGCACGTTTGACCGATCCGGCTTCACATCTCGACAAGACCTACCACGTGCAGATCAATGCGCTTGCGGATGCGGACCTGCTTGCGCGCCTACGCGAAGGCGTCGTCGACGCTGGCGAGAGGCTCGCGTTGAAATCGGTGCGTGAGTTGCGCAGGGGCGAGAAGCACTCCTGGCTCGAAATCGTCCTCGACGAAGGCAAAAACAGGCAGATCCGTCGCGTCCTCGCGGCGTGCGACGTCGGCGTGTTGCGCCTCGTGCGGACTGCGATCGGTCCGCTTGTCCTCGGCGAACTCGGCAAGGGGCAGGTACGTCCATTGACCGCGTCCGAGTTAGAAGACCTCGGCGGGATGCTTCCCTAGCAGTTTTTCGCCAAATCGGTTATCGGTTGACCACGTCGAGCTTTACTCCGACTTTCACGAACGCGGCGACCGCGCGATCGATCTGCTCGCGCGTGTGCGCCGCGCTCATCTGCGTGCGGATACGCGCCTGGCCCTGCGGCACGACCGGGTAGAAGAAGCCGATCACGTAGATGCCTTCATCGAGCAACTGACTGGCGAATTCCTGCGCGAGTTTGGCATCGCCAAGCATTACCGGCGCGATCGGATGCGTGCCGGGACGAATGTCGAAGCCGGCATCAGTCATGCGCTTGCGGAAATACAGCGCGTTGTCGTTGACCTTGTCGCGCAGCGACGTGCTCGACGACAGCATCTCGAACACCTTGATCGACGCGGCGACGAGCGGCGGCGGCAACGTATTCGAGAACAGGTACGGGCGCGAGCGCTGGCGCAGCAGATCGATGATCTCGCGGCGCCCGGTGGTGAAGCCGCCGGAACCGCCGCCGAGCGCCTTGCCAAGTGTAGAAGTGAAAATATCCACTTTGTCGAGAACGCCATGCAGCTCGGCCGAACCGCGTCCAGTCGGGCCGACGAAACCGGTCGCGTGCGAATCGTCGACCATGAGCAGTGCGTTGTACTTTTCCTTGAGGCGCACGATTTCGTCGAGCTTGGCGATGTAGCCGTCCATCGAAAACACGCCGTCAGTCGCGATCAGACGCGTGCGCTTGCCTTGCGTCTCGGCCAAATGCTTTTCGAGCTCGACCATGTCGCTGTTTGCATAGCGGCGGCGCTCGGCCTTGCACAGGCGGATGCCGTCGATGATCGAGGCATGATTCAACGCATCCGAAATCACCACATCTTCTTCGCCGAGGATGGTTTCGAACAGACCGCCGTTCGCGTCGAAGCACGAGGTATACAAAATCGTGTCTTCCGTGCCGAAGAATTTCGCGATCGTCGCTTCGAGTTGCTTGTGCAGGTCCTGCGTGCCGCAGATGAAGCGCACGCTGGCGAGGCCGAAGCCGTGCGTGTCCAGCGCATCCTTCGCCGCCTGGATGATCTCGGCGTTGTCGGCGAGGCCAAGGTAGTTGTTGGCGCAGAAGTTGAGCACCTCGCGCCCGTCGACGGTGCGGATCGAGGACGACTGCGGGGTCGCGATCACGCGCTCGGTCTTGTACAACCCCGCTTCGCGGATCGACTCGAGTTCGGACTGAAGACGGTTCTGGGCAGCGTAGGTCATGGCGGAATCCGGCAGAAAACGCCATTGTCCGCGATTCGCGTGCGCAAGGAAATTCGTCCGGAGTAAGATATCGGTGCGGCAATGCCATCGGCGCGGCATGGGGAATGCGATGAAGGGTCGGTCTCCGGAACACGACAGACGTGGCGCGGCGAAGCCCGCGGACCCTGCTTCTCCGCCGCCGTCCAGCGGCGGTCATCGCTTGCGCGACTGGCTGATCGGTACGCTCGGCATGATGGCCGCGGCGCCGGTGATCGGGCTGTTCGCCGGTTTCTTTCTGCTGTTCGGCGGCATCTTCCTCGGCGTCGCCTGGCAGGCCGCGATGAAGCCGTTGGTCGACATGCGTCAGTACGCGCCGTTCACCGCTTCCACCTCTGGGCGCATCGTCGAAAGTTGGGCGGCGATCGACTTCGATCCAGCCAATCTTCCCGCAGGCAAGTTGTACTGGGATCGCGCCAGCAAGATTTCGCGCTGCGCGGTCGTCGAATACACGGCCGGCGAATGGGGCTCGCCGCTGCGCCGCGCCTTCTGCGGCATGCGCTTGCAGTTCAGCGACAACTTCCGCCTGAGCGACTGGGCCGAGGCGGTACAAGAAGGCATTCCTTTCACATTCCTGCGCGATACGAGCGGCTTCGAATTGCAGGAGGTACGCATGAGCCGCGCGACGCTCGACTGGATTTCGCATCACTCGCCGCGCGACACGTTCGGCATGAGCAAGCCGCCGCCGACCACTGCGCTCGCCGCGCTGCGCGAACAGTTCGACCTGCCGGTCGACGTGGCGGTGTTGAGCTGGACCCATTCCGTTCCGGACTTTCCGCTGCGCTTCGATCCGAAACGCCCGCAGGAGGCGATGCCGGCGCGCGTCGTCGAGGACAGCTATGCCTGGAGCCCGGCGGCCGCGGTCCTCGCACTGCTGCTCGCCGTGCCGGGGTTCTGGGTCTGGCGAATGGGCGTGCGCTTTTTCTTCCCCGGCGAGCCGTCGGCACCCGTGTTGTGGGTGCTCACGTTGTTGCCGCTGCTCGCGCTGCCGTGGTGGGGCGAGATGCTGCCCAAGCTCATCGCTCGGGCGAACCGCGACTGGGCGACGATTGCGAGCGACATGCTCGACGACGTCACTCGCGGCACGCGTCTCATCGCGAGTACGCCGGGCGAGGCCGAATTCGCACGCGGCGAGCGCCTCGTCTGGCGGCTCGATCAGGGCGCATATGCTGATACCTTCGGCCTTATCCGTTACGCCAAGCCGGAGCCGGTGCCGAAGTCCGCGGACGAGGCGCTCGCCGCGCTGCGTACGCAGACCGCGGCGCAGGTGCGCAGCTTCGATTCGACGCAGCGAGCGACACTGTTCCGGCGCCTACGCGAGCAGTACGACGCCAACTTGCAGAACGTGCAGCGGCTGTTCACGACGGCCGCGGAGGACACCTTGCGCGATGCGGGCGCCGACGCGGCCGCGCATAAGGCGGCGAGAAAGTTCCTGATCTTCGCCTCGGGCGGCAGCTACTACGAGGACCAGCTCGACAAGATAGAAGTGGCGCCGAGTTCGGCTAGCGCCGCGCTACCCCTGTGAACTCGCCGGCCGGATATTTCGGTGCGCCGTCGTAGGGCGCGCGCAAGACCACATGCCAGCCGCGCTCGCGCAGTTTGCGTTTCGCCAGCGCCGAGGCTTCGCCGCCGATCAGCGCCGTCTTGCCGGCAGTGCCGAACTCGGTACGGGTGAAGAACTCGTCGATATCGGCGGTCCAACTCAGGTAGTCAACGGGCATCGGCAACAGCAGCCTGCCGTCGCGTGCGATGTAGACCAGCGCTGCGCCGGCGATCACGAACTTGCCACCGCGCTCTTTTGGCCACTGCTTGCGGATCTGCGACAGCGCATCGACGAGATAGCGGCCTTCGACCTCGCCGTGCGTCACCGTGCCGAGCTCGAGCAGTTCGTTGCAGCCCGCGCTCGGCGCGAGCGCGACGATCGAGTCGGCGAGCTGCGTGCGCATCGTGTCGCTGAAGCCGCCGCGCTTGAGGAACTGGCGGATGCCGAACTCGTCGCTGCAGATCGATGCGAGCTGTTTCTCGTTGCGCTCGCGAATCTGTTCGGGCGTGTGGCTGAGCACGTACTCGTTGACCAGGCCCGAATCGGTAATCACGTCCGCGGCCGTGCCGCCGATTGCGCCCAGCGCCTGGCCGGCGGAGAAATTGCCCCAGACCGCGGCCCAGGCGAGCGAATTCAGACGCTCGGCGATGTAGGGGTTCGACGTGTTCGGATCGAAGCCGAGACGCTTGGCGATCTCGTTGCGCGAAGAGTTGTACTTGAGGTAGCGCTTGACCTCACGCCCGGCATCGCGGCCGGCGCGGGCGTACCAGGCTTTGCTCGGCCTCTCCGGTTCCACGGGCGGAGCGGGGACGCCTTGTGCGTCGTCTGCGGCAATCGCAGGCGCGTCGACGTCGACATAGCCGGAGGGATCGGCGGGACTCTGCTGTCTCGCATCGGCGTTGGCGCGCGCGGCCGCGTCCAGCGGCACGTCTCGGCCTGCGGTCATCGGGCCGTCCGGTGCGCGGAACGGATCGCCCTTGTTTTCCATGATGCGCGCGGAGCGGTCGCTGACACTCTGCGCGCGGTTTGCCCAGATGCCGATCTGCTTCTTGAAGTAGCGCACCACGCCCATCGGCAGGCCAACAATCGAGTCGACCGGGTGGCTGATGACCTTGACGATGGTGCTGCCGGTTTTCTTGCCGCGCTCGGCAAGCGCGCGGCCAAAGGCGCCGCTGCGCGTGGCCTGGTCGAGTGCCTCGATCGCGGGAATCTCGCTGACGCGAATCGCGAGCATTTGTGCGCTGTCGGCCGTGAGCGGGCCGTATGGCGTCGTGATCGAGAAGCGTGCCATGTAGCCGCCGACCTGCGCTTTCGGGTCAACCGTGAAATTCGGCCCGCTGAGCAGCGCCGGTTCGGCGATCGCTGCCGCATCGAGCACCGGTTCCGATTCGTAACCGCATTCGCGCACGCACGCGGGCGCGTCACGCGCGAAGGACTCCGCTCGATGCGCGGACAAGATCAGTGCGACCAGCGCCAAGGAAAGTTTGCGCCACATCGATGCGGGGTTTGCCAGGGGCCTCGGAATTGCGCTGAACGGATCAGCGAACGGTTTTGTTCTGCTCAAGGAACTCGGCATATGCCGCGTCGAGACGCTCGAGATTGTTTTTCTCCTCACCGGAAAGGACGTAGCGGCAGGAGTCGACCGGCATCAGCCGGCTGGGCTGGAGCAGAAATTCGATCAGATGATCGACATACTTCTGGAAATCGCGTTGTTTGGCGTAGACACGGGCCACGTGCTGGGCCTGGCCGAAGTCCATGTGCGCCAGCGTCTGCGTTGCGATCGCGGTCTGGTAAGCCGAATCGAGCAGCAGCGGATAAGCGATGCCGTGCCAGCCGGGAGTCTCGCTGCAGAGCCGCGGCGTGTGCGTGGCATCTGTTTTCGCCTTCTCTGCCATTTCCGCGTCGGCCTCGGCGATCTGCTTCAGGCCGTGTGCGATTTCCGCGCGGCTCGCTTCCATCTCCGCACGCAGCGCGTGCAATGCGGCTTCGACCTGCTTGTGCTCTTCACGGTCGCGGCTCCATTCGCCGATCGCGAGCGCGAGCAACACGCCGAGCACGACCGAGAATGTCTGTACGGCGATTTCGGCGAGACTGATCGACTCGCGGTGGAACCAGCGGCGAGCGGCAGACCGCGAGTCGCGTTCGCCGCCGCGTTCGTATGCAGGCGTTGGATCGTGGCTCACCGCGTGCTCCGGCGGCCCATCGTCAATTCCACGAACAGACGACCTTACCGCATTGCCCGGCGTCCATCAGATCGAAACCGCGCTGGAAGTCGTCGATATGGATCTGATGGGTCAGCACCTTCTGCAGCGGGAAGCCGGTCAGCAGCATCTGCGTCATCTTGTACCAGGTCTCGTACATGCGCCGGCCATAGATGCCGTGCAGCACGAGGCCCTTGAAGATGACCTTGTCCCAGTTGATGCCGGCGCCGTTCGGCATGATGCCGAGCATGGCGATCTTGCCGCCGTGGTACATGCAGTCGAGCATGTCGCCGAACGCACGCGGGTTGCCCGACATTTCCATGCCCACGTCGAAGCCTTCCATGTGCAGATCGGCCATCACGTCCTTGAGCGATTGCTTGGACACGTTGACCACGCGGGTCGCGCCCATGTCGGCGGCGAGCTTCAAGCGATAGTCGTTGACGTCGGTGACGACGACGTTGCGCGCACCGACGTGCTTGGCGATACCGGCGGCGATGATGCCGATCGGGCCGGCGCCGGTGATCAGCACGTCCTCGCCGATCAGATCGAACTCGAGCGCGCAGTGGGCGGCGTTGCCGTAGGGGTCGAAGAACGCGGCGAGCTCGGAGGGAATCTGGTCCGGTACCGGCCACAGATTGGAAGAGGGCATGGCGATGTATTCGGCGAACGCGCCGTTGCGGTTCACGCCGATACCGATCGTATGCGGACACAGATGCTGCTTGCCGGCGCGGCAGTTGCGGCAGACGCCACAGACGATGTGGCCTTCGGCGGAGACGCGCTGGCCGATCGAGTAGCCGCGCACGCCGGGGCCCATGTCGACGATGCGGCCGACGAATTCGTGGCCGATCACGAGGCCCGGCTTGATCGTGCGCTGCGACCACTCGTCCCATTTGTAGATGTGCAGGTCGGTGCCGCAGATCGCGGTCTTCTCGAGCTTGATCAGCACCTCGTTCGGGCCGATCTCGGGCAGCGGCACCTGCTCCATCCAGATGCCCTTGGCGGCTTCGCGCTTGACCAGCGCCTTCATCATTGCTTGCGACATGAGAGTGTCCTGACGGGAATGCGCAATTATAGCTGTGCGCGGCCCCCCGAGACGGGGCGCCTCTCATCACGATCCGACAGTCAAATGGGTTGCCTGCAGGGGCTGTAGGCCGGCCTGCGGCAGCAACCTCGCGAGTTGCGCGTCTGCGTCAGTCGAGCACTTCGCGCCAATTCACGCGCGAGACCCCGGCGCCGCCGGCCGCTTGCTTGACCTTGGCGGTGCCGACCGACAGGCCGGTTTCGCCGTAGAGCAGGGCGACTTCGCTGGTATTGTTGCTGCCCGGCAACGCAACCATCTGCACTTTGGTCACGGCGCTTTTCGTGCTCAGCGAACCGATCGTTACGCCGGAACTGGTGAGCAACGCCGACTTGCCGCTGGTGTAGTCGGCATCGTAGACCGTGCCTTGGAACGAGCATGGATCTGCGGTTGGCGTGAGCGTGGCCCAGGCGACCTGGAAGATGCCAGCCGCGGCATCGGGATCGACCACGACGCGCTCGGTGGCGCCATTGGCGCCTGCAGTGCCCTTGAGGTCGTAGTACCAGCCGGAATCGGTGTCGGCCACTGTCTGGGTCAGGCCGACGGTTAGGTCGTCGACCTTGATCAGATCGCCGCGTTTGATCGCCGAGGTCGCGCTGGAGGGCGCGAGGTCGGTGCCATCACGCAGCGCGTACATGGTTTGCTGCTTGGTGTCGGTCAGGTCGCCGATGTCGAGGAACTTGCCGGTGCCGACGAATACCCAGCGACGCAAGCCCAGGCCGGCCGAGTCGACATCGACCTCGATGCGCGGCGCGGTGGTGATCGGCTGTGCGTTATTTTTATCGTCCTGCAACTGGGCCAGCAGCGTAGGGTCGGGGTAGGTGCCGGTGCCGGACAGGTCAAAGCGCCAAAGGTTGCCGAGCAGGTCGCCGGCGTAGACCTGCTCAATCGTGTTGTCGCTCAGCGTGCGCGTGAATGCGGTCGCGCGCGCCAGCCCGCTGGGGCTGGCGGCGGTGCCGGCATCGTCTGTGGTGAACGTGGCGAGTTTGGCGCCGGTCTTCGCGTTGAGCACCCACAGATGGCCGTGGCCGCTGCTGTTGTTGTAACCCGAAGTCACCAGCACAACCCAACCGTACTTGCGCGTCTTCACGATCAGCGGACGACCAAACGTGTAGCCCATGTCACTGTCGGTGAATTCCCACAGCACTTTCTGTGCGATTGAGGCTTCCTGGGTCGAACTGCTGGTTGTATCGAGCGCCGCGGGTACCTGGGTCACGTCGAGCGCGTAGATGCCTTTGCCGCCCTTGCCGAGACCGCCGACCAGCAGCGTGTGCCAGTCCGGCGTGCCGGGCGTGGTGCTGCCGGTCCAGCCGAAGTCGACATCGGCGACCTGCGGCGTCTGGTCGACGTAGAAATGGTGTGCGTACGTATTCGTGGTCACGCCGTTCAAGTTGCCGAGCGCGGCAAGGCCGCTGACCGGCCCGCTGGTCGCGTCGCCGTAGACGAAGCTCGGCACGTAGGCGAACAGTTCGCTGCCACCCCCGGTGACCGTGTTGGCAGCAGTCGGCGTCGAGAAGTCCGCGGCGAATGCATGCAGCATGCCGTCGTTTGAGCCGACGTAGACCACTGGGCTGCGGTCCTTCACCGTGGCCGTGAAACTGGCGTAGCCGGGATTAGCTGCGTCGGTGTAGATCGGCGACAGCGCGGCCTGGACGAGCACGGCTTCCGAGTTGACGATATCGCCAAGCACGTGCTTGCGTCCATGGTACTTCGTGCCCTCCTGACTGCGGTCGCCGCGCAGGAAGTTGAGTAGGGCGCTGTCGCTGTTCAGCGACGCTTGCTGCGTGGCGGACAACTGGTTGTAGCGGAACGGCACGCCCTTCGCGTTGTAGGTGACGATGCGCCGGCCGGTGTCCCAGGCGAGCTTGCTCGAGGTCGTGTTCTCCTTCGCTTGCACGAGGTTGTCGAGCTGGGTCTGCGCGTGCCAGTCCGGCGGCGGATTGACTTCGGTGATATTGCCGCCACTGACGCCGGTGCCGATGAAGCCTTTCACGTCGCCGCTCCATTCGCCCGGCGTGTATTTGGTCTGGTACAGCGGGAACCCGGTCGCGCCGCCGGCGTTGAACGCCGCAGTTGCGTTCGACAGCACGCGCGAAGCGGTGACGCTCGGACCGGAGGCGGCCAGCGGTGTCTTCGACGACACACGGTTGAAGATCTGGGCAAGGCCAGACTGGATCAGGTCGGGACGGTTGCCTTGGGAGTAGTTGTCCGGCCGCAGATCCTTGCCGGAGATTGTGCTGCTGTTGGTGTGCCAGCCGAGGAAACTCTGCGGCGTCGGCGCCTTGGTCGTGCCGACCGTGGCGCAGCTCGCCGGATTCGCCGTGCACTGCTGATCGTCGACGTCGAAACCGCCGTACTTCGCCGCGAGCCAGTACATGTTCGGCCCCGGGCTGGTCGAGACCTGGCCGGTCTTCAGGTTGCCCGGATTGTAGACCTCGTTGCCACTGCTGCCGTCGTAGGGGCCCGGTTCCATCACGTCGACCGTGTACGTGTCGACCGTGATCTTGGTGTTCTTCTTGTTCGGATCGCTGTCGGTCAGGTCGGCGCGCTGGTTTTGCGTGTGCGCGTAGTAGGCCATGCCCGCCATGCCGTAGGTGGGCGCGTTGCCGTAGGTCGAATCCGGTTCGAAGATCGTGCCGAGCGTGCCTGTAGCGATGCCGAGGTAGCCGGCCATGCTCTTCGATGCGGTTCCGCTCGGCGAGCCCTTCGCCTCGACCAGCGGCAGGTCGCCAAGCGCGTTGACCCAGGCTTGTGCGTCGAGGCCCGGATCGCTGCCGTTCGCAGCCAGCGGCGCCAGCGGATCCTTGTTGCTGCACGCGCCGTTGCCGGACGAATTCGGCCCCTTGCTCGGAATCGCCGAATCGCAGTGCGTGTGCGAGTCGCCGATCGTGACGATCGCATTGCCCTGGCAGGTGTACTGGACCGGATCGTTGCCCGGACTCGTGATTGCCGGGAAGCCGTCGAGATCGGCCGCGTTGAGATTGCCGACGCCCTTGTTGTAACTTGCGGCGAGCGGGACCTTCTTGTAGTAGGCGAGCGTCGCCCAATACAGTTCCGACAGCGTGTCGAGATTCTCGTAGCCGGTTTCCTGCAGGCCGAACTGATTGAGATAGTTGATCGCACCGCTGTTCGTCACGCCGGATGCACTGGCCGAAGCTGGATCGGGATTGGCGACGAATACGCCGGTGTCTTTGTCCCATTCCTTGTTCGGATTGTCCTGGCGCGCGCCGAAGCCGTTGTAGCTGGTCGGGCCGTTGTCGCGCAGCAGTGCGCGCACCAGGCCGTTCGGATGGTTGCCGCCGTTGTTGAACACGTAACCGGAGGCGCCGACGCGAATGCGGTTCGCGTTCTGCTGGATCAAGCCTTCAGGCTTGTTGTACTTGCCGGCACCCGGATAGTCGCTGGTCGCGTGCGCGCTGTTGCAGTTGCTTTCGAGCATGCCGGGTACGCACACCTGCACGCGCGCGTAGTAGACGGTGCTGGTCTTGCCGCTGTTGCCGCCACCGTCGGTGAAGTTCGCGTTGTTCGAGACCTCGATAAACACGCCCTTGTCCTTGCCGCTGCCCAGCTCGGTCGGCGGATTGGATGCGTTGACCGAGCGGATGTACACGTCGCTGGCCGCGGCGAGGGTGGAGTCGCCGACCACGGTGGACGGCGCGACGTTCGCGCTCGCGCTCAAGTGCTTGGTCGGGAAATTGCTGTTCGAGCCTTGCGAGGTGCGCCGCGAACGTTGCAGCACGGTCACGCCGTTAGCTTCGTCGATGACGCGATAGCCGCCGGTCAGCGCCTGGCGGAATTCATCGAGCGCGGTCATCGACGCCCAGTTGAGCATATTGCCGCTCCAGTGCGCCGCCTTCGTGGTCTTGGCGCAGGCGCTGGTGCCGAGCAGGGCAACGGGCACGAAGTAGTTCTTCGTCGAGTCGTAGTCGTAGCACTTCTTCGGATCGAAGTAGCCCAGATACGTACTGCTGCTCTTGTAGCCGGCCGTGTCGGTGTACGCGGCGACGTTGCCGGTCGGAAATTCGACCGACAGCGCGAGCATCAGGTTCGCGGGCACATTGCTCGCGCTGTACAGCGGAAGGTCGGACAGTGGCGTTGCGGCGTGCGCGGCAATGCAGGTCAGCGCGCCGAGCAGGCCGGGCAACAGGCGCCGGAGACGGGGACTGGGGAGGGGGCGGGCAGGGCTGGTCGTCATGGCGTTCAATGCAGGATCGTCTGGACGAAACTCACCGTGTTCTTCGGGCCGTCCACGCGCACCGTGAGGCGGAAGGCGGCGGTGACGCCGTGCAGCGCGAACGCGGTGTCGCTCATCTGGTTCGCGCTCGATCCGGCCGTGATCGACACGTCGGGCGCGATGCAGACGCTGGCGTCGGCCTTGCCCGCCGTGGGACAGAGCCGCTCGACGACATAGAAGACGTTGTTCGTGGCACCGACGACGCTGCCAACGCCCGTATACGGCGAGCCGGTGGTCAACTGGTGAGGGATGCTCGGGGTCTGCACCGAGGCGTAGTAGCCGGACTCCGGCTGGTCGCTTTCCCCGTCGCCGAGCGAGCCGAGCAGCGTCTTGGCCGCTTCGTAGGCCTTCTCGGCCTCCTGCACGCCGCTCTGGCGGAACGTCATGCTGCCGGCGACTACGTTGGCCGTGTCGACCGAGCGCATCAGTGCGATCGCCGCGAGCAGCGTGGCGACCAGCACGATGACGGCGATGAGCATCGAGATCATGCCGCGCTGCTGGCGCGGACCACGACCAGATGGGGTTGTCCGGAATATTCTTCTTTGCACGGCGTGCCTCAGCTGAACTTCTGGATAAATGCGTTGCGCAACGGGATCACGGTGTCGTACACCTTGTACCGGAAGCGCGAATCAGTGGTGACGGTAACCTGCAGTGCATTGGCGAGATCGCCGAACAGCGTGAGGCTGGTCGCGCCGGTGTATCCCGCGGCGACGCCCGGCGCGTCCGCGCGTTCGGGCAGTTCGCTCTGCGCGACAATTGCGATACGGATCGCCTTGATCTGCGCCATCGCGTTCGACGCGGCCGTGCTGTTGGCAGTCAGCTTGTCGAGTGACCAAGAGCCGGTGGGCGCGACCCATTCGTCGATCTCGCCGTCGCCGGCCTTGCCGCCATTGGCGCCGTCGTCGACGCCGTACAGCGCCTTGATCGTGACGATGCCGTCGGCGAGCGGTACGGTCGCGCTTCCGCTTCGTTGCAGCAGGTCGTAGCTGACCAGTTCGTTCGTGCCGGTGTCGACGCCGAACAGCGTGAACGCCGGTGCAGGCCCGAGATCGAACAGGTAGCCTTGGCCGCTGAACGCGCCCTTGAATCCGGCGCTGGGGCTGTCATTCGCGCTGAGTGAAATGCGTTTCGCGGACGTTGGATCTGCGCTCGCGAGCGCGAGCGAGCAGTTGCCGCTCTTGTCGCTGCCGAGCAGATAGTCGTCCTTGTAGATGCCCATGGCGTTGTCGACATCGACGCTGTCGCTCGCGCTGCTCACGGTCACCGCGCTCTTGAACGTGCGCACCGCCGGATTGCCACCGATCATCGCGAGCTGGTCGCCTCCGCTGGAGGTGGCACCATTCGCGATCAGCACTGGGACTGCATACATCGTCCCCGTCCAAGCACCGAACGGCGCGGGTGCTTTCGCCGTGCCCAGCGGCAAGCGCTGCGTGGCGTTCGAATAGGCCGTGATCGCGCAACCCCACAGCCCGTAGTTCTTGCCCTGCACAAGCCCGGAACCCGCGGTGCGCAGCTGACGTTCGAGTTCATACATCGAGTAGGCGCCGTTCTGCTGTGCGTCGTCGCCGCTGGTCGTCGTGCGCTTCTGCGCCTCGAACGCGGCGAAGGTCTTCATCATGGCCAGCGTGCCGATCAGGCTGATCAACATGCCGACCATCAGTTCGATCAGCGAGAAACCGGTGGCGCGCGTCCTCGTATGCATATTCGCTCCGTTGCCTCAGCGGGTGATCTGCGTGCGCGAAACGTATGTGTGGGTCGGCTGGTCCGCGGAATCCAGCGTCTGCCAGGTGACCGTCACGACGACGAAATTGCTCGCATCGACATCGATCGTGCCCTTGCCGTTCGGCAGCGCGGCGACCGCGCTGTTCCAGTCTTTATAGTTCTGCGGGCCGGCGCCGTTGGAACCCTTGAAGTTAGCCGCGAGCTGGGCCGGATTGCTGCCCCACATGCGCGCGATGATCTGGTCGGCGAGCAGCGCGGCGTCGGTGCGGTACTTCGCCTGGCCCGCCGCGGACACGGCCTGGCCCTGCAGCTTCACCATCCCGAGGATGCCGATCGAAAAGATCACGATCGCGATCAGCGCATCGAGCAGGATCGTTCCGGTTTCCCTGTGCTTAGCGTTGGGGTTCTGCATATGCCTGCCTCAAGTGCAGCCTTGCGGACTAGTGTCATGGGTGAGCGCCGGATCGCACATGCGGATGCGGCCGCCGATCGCGATCGTCGTGACCAGACGGCGCGTGCCAGCCTGTGCCGAGGACGCGTCGACGCGCACGAACGACGTCACGCTGTAGCCGACCGGCCGGCCGAGCGCGTTGAACGTGATTCCGCCGGCGCCGCTGGTCAGCGCTGTATCGAACTTGCCGTTCGCATACTGGGTGTCGGTCTGGGTGCCGATCACGACGCCGCTAGCGCCGCCGGCGGCGCTGAACGACTGCAGCGGCGTGATGCCGGCACAACTCGTTTTGCCCGACGGCACTGCGCAGACGGTCCAGTCTGCGCCGCTCGCGCCGAGCTCGAAGCGCACGTTCGTGTTGCGTTGCACCGCCTCGTTGCGCGCGAACTGCAAGCCGTTGTGGATCGACTCCGCGGCATTGCGGATGCGCGTATTGGTGAGCCACTGCGAATAGCTCGGCAGCGCCATGAGAATCAGCAGGACGACGATCGTGATCGTGACCATCAGCTCGATCAGCGAGAAGCCGCGGTTGCGCGTCATTGGCAGCCTCCACCTTTGCGAATGACCCAGCAAGGGATCGTCGGCGGCGCCGTGCCCCATTTGGCAGGCAGTGCGGTGGTCGTCGGCTGGTTTTTGTTGTCGATCTGGTAGGTGAATCCAGCGACCGGCGAGCCGGACTTGCCGGTCATCGTTGCAGTGTAGTCTTGAAACGGTGTTTTCGTATCGCAGGAGAAATCGAAATACTTCAGCGCGGCGCTGAAGTTGGTTGTGTTGGCACCGCAGCCGGCGGCGGTGCCATAGTTCCGGTTGTCCTGGTAGTACTGTTCCTGCTTGACGCGGAAATCCGCCAAGCCGTTGGTCGCTTCGGTCAGCTTGCTGCGCGTGATGTAGTCGGAATAGGCTGGCAGCGCCAGGGCGGCGAGGATGGCGACGATAGCCACCGTGATCATGAGTTCGATCAGCGTGAAGCCGGCCGTTCGCGACTGCAGACTGCGCATGCCAAACACCCCTGTGGCTTGACCCGGCCGCTGCGGTTTCACCACCCTGCTTGGTTTGGCAGGACCGCGGCGCACGCGTCAGCGGAAAATGCTCACCGGCTTACCTGCGTTCAACACAGTTTCTGTTGTTTTTGCACGCGGATGGCCGACGAGCGGTTGTGCTACACCGACTAATGGTAGCAAATTGTAAAAAAAATGTGTTGTGAAATACTCCGCGCTTTGCCGCGAGGCAGCTCGTGGCAAATCGGAACGGGTCGCCACATTGAGGATATTGACATGCTAGGCGGTCCGGCCGACCAGCGCCCGCTCGCGATTTTCCTGATGGGGCCGACTGCCTCAGGCAAGACCGCGCTGGCCCTGCACCTGGCCGATCGGTTTGCGCTCGATTTGATCAGCGTCGATTCGGCCCTGGTCTATCGCGGCATGGATGTCGGCACGGCCAAGCCGGACGCAGGCACGTTGCGACGCCATCCGCATCGATTGGTGAATATCCGCGATCCGCGGGACGCCTATTCGGCCGCCGAATTCCGCAGCGATGCCCTGCGCGAGATGGAGAAGATTTCGGCGGCCGGGAAAATCCCGTTGCTGGTCGGTGGCACCGGCCTGTATTTCCGTGCGCTGCAAAGCGGCCTTTCGGACCTGCCCGAGGCGGACCCCGGTTTACGCGAACGACTGGACAGCGAGGCGCGCGCGCTGGGCTGGCCGGCGCTGCATGCGCGCCTCGCTGCGCTGGATCCGGCGGCGGCGCGGCGCATCCGCCCCGGCGACGCACAACGCATCCAGCGCGCGCTCGAGGTTATCGAGCTGACCGGTCGACCCTTGTCGCAGTTGCAGGGCGGGGTACGCGAGCCCTTTGCCTACCGCGTGCTCAAGCTCGTGCTGATGCCGGAGGATCGTGCCGCCCTGCATGCGCGCATCGCCGAACGGCTCGATGCGATGTTCGCACAAGGGTTTGTCGACGAAGTGCGTGGGCTTCGCGCGCGAGCCGACCTGCATGCCGAACTCGCCTCGATGCGCGCGGTCGGCTATCGCCAGATCTGGGAGCATCTCGACGGCGAATTCGATATCACCGCGTGCCGCGAGCGCGCGATCCATGCGACACGCCAGCTGGCCAAGCGCCAGATCACGTGGTTCCGCGCCGATCGCGACGCGCTGGCGGTCGACCCGCTCGATTCCGGCCATATCGCCCGTGCCGAACAGGCGGTGGCGGATTTTCTCGCCCGCCCGGAGCACGGCTAGGCACGTTCATGCGGACGACGAATCATTGGAATCCGTCAGAAGTCCTAGCCCGGATTGTTAAAAAACGATACAATCCATTCATCTTGAACCGAGGCGCCGCGACCACCGTTTTCTTGGGTACGCCCCTTTTGTCGGTTCGCACAAGTTGGTAAGAAAGTCAGGAGAAGAAGAAATGTCCAAAGGTCAGTCGTTGCAGGATCCGTTCCTGAATGCCTTGCGCCGTGAGCGCGTTCCGGTTTCGATCTATCTGGTCAATGGCATCAAGCTGCAGGGGACGGTCGAGTCGTTCGACCAATTCGTCGTGCTTCTGCGCAATACCGTGAGCCAGATGGTCTACAAGCACGCCATCTCGACGATCGTACCGAGCCGCAATGTGCGCATCGGAACCGATCAACCGCATGCCGCGGCGGAAGCGGAAAGCGCGGAAGGATAAATCCTCCTGTTCGAACGTTCGCGCAAAGGTGAACGCGCGCTGCTGCTGCAGCCGCGCCGGGCGAGTGATTCCGCCGCTTCCCGCAATACCGAGGAAATCGACGAGTTCGCCGAGCTGGCGCGTTCGGCCGGTGCGACCGTGGTCGGTTCGCTCGGCGCGCGCATCGACAAGCCCAATCCGAAGTTCTTCGTCGGCAGCGGCAAGGCCGAGGAGCTGAAGGAGCAGCGCGCCGCGCTCGATGCCGACCTGATCCTGGTCAACCATGCGCTCTCGCCCGTGCAGGAGCGCAATCTGGAAAAGTATACCGAGTGCCGCGTCGTCGACCGCACCGGTCTCATCCTCGACATCTTCGCCCAGCGTGCGCGTTCGCACGAGGGCAAGCTGCAGGTCGAACTCGCCCAGCTCAAGCACATGTCGACGCGCCTCGTGCGCGGCTGGACTCACCTTGAGCGCCAGCGCGGCGGTGCGATCGGCCTGCGCGGCCCCGGCGAGACCCAGCTCGAACTCGACCGCCGCCTGCTCTCCGGGCGCGTGAAGCAGCTCGAGCAGCGTCTGGAAAAAGTCGAAACCCAGCGCAACACCGCCAAGCGTGCGCGCCAGCGCAACGCTGTGCCGACGGCGGCGCTGGTCGGTTACACCAACGCCGGCAAGTCCACGCTGTTCAACAAGATCACCGGCGCGGGTGTCTACGCGGCCGACCAATTGTTCGCCACGCTCGATCCGACCCTGCGCCGCATGGACGGTCTCGCCTGCGGGCCCGTGTTGCTCGCCGACACGGTCGGCTTCATCCGCGATCTGCCACATGATCTCGTCGCAGCGTTCAAATCGACGCTGGCGGAAACGCGCGAGGCGGACCTGTTGCTGCATGTCGTTGACGCCGCCGATCCCGAACACGACCGGCGCATCGAGGAAGTGCAGCGCGTGCTCGAGGAAATCGGCGCACAGGATGTCCCGCAGATCTTCGTCTATAACAAGATCGACAAGGTCGAAGGCGCTCGTCCGCGTTCGGAGAATATCGACGGCGGCCAGATCGCGCGCGTTTGGGTCTCCGCGGTCACCGGCGCCGGCATCGATCTGCTGCGCGATGCGCTGACGACAGCTTTGCAGCGCGATCGCGTGCACGCCTGGCTCGCCGTGCCCGATCACGCTGGACGCCTGCGCGCGCGCCTGATCGCGGCGGGTTTCGTTAGCGCCGAACGTCCGGCCGAACGCGGCTGGGAAATCCAGATCGACGCGCCGCGCGCGCTGATCGAACCGCTGTTCGGGCTGCCCGATGGGGAAGGCGAGTGGCTGCGCGAGCAGCTCTCCCGGCCTGGATTACTTGCCGCATCGGGGGCGGCTCCCTACAATTCCGCAGCAACCGCGCTTTGATTTTCGCCGATCCGGTTGCATATCGACGGAACGGACGCGGGCACGGCCTCGTCGTCCAGATCGGCACACTGGAGACCATGATGGCCTGGAACGAACCCGGCAACGGCAATCGCGACCCCTGGAAAGGCAAGAAGGATTCGCCTGATGTAGAGGCGTTCCTGCGCAAGCTGCGCGATAACCTCGGCGGCATTTTCGGCGGCGGCAAGGGCGGCGCCTCGGCCACCCCGCCGGTCGGCGGTATCCTCCTCGGAATCTTCGCGCTGGCGCTGGTCTGGGCCGTGTTCGACAGCTGGATCTCGATCGACGCTCAACGCGTCGGCGTCGTGCTGCGCTTCGGCAAGTTCGACCGCATCATGCAGAACGGCCTCAATCTCAAGTGGCCCGCGCCGATCGAACAGGTGGTCAAGGTCGAGACCACGAGCCGGCAAACCGCCGACGAAGTGCGCATGCTCACCCGCGACGAGAACATCGTCCAGATCAACTTCACTGTGCAATACCAGGTCGTAGACGCGCAGAAATACCTGTTCGCCGCGACCGCGGTCGACGACACGCTCAAGCAGGCCGCGGAAAGCGCGGTGCGCCAGGTGATCGGCTCGAGCGACATGGACCAGATCCTGTCGAGCCATGGTGCCGACATCGTCGGTGAGACGAAGAAGGTATTGCAGGGCACGCTCGACGCCTACGCAGTCGGCCTCAACGTCAACGAGATCAATTTTCAGAATTTCGCGCCGCCGCACGAGGTGAAGGAAGCGTTCGACGACGTCAACAACGCGAGCAACAACCAGAAGCAGGCGATCAACGACGCGCAGGCCTATGCGGCGAAGGTCGTGCCGCTTGCGCGCGGCGATGCGTCGGCGATTCTCGCCGAAGCCGAAGGCTACAAGGCCGCGCAGATCGCGAAGGCCACCGGCGACGCGCAGCGCTTCAGCCTGATCGAATCGCAGTACCGCACGGCACCCGAAGTGACGCGCAAGCGCCTGTACCTGGACACGATGCAGCAGGTGCTCGGCCACAGCCAGAAGGTGGTCGATTCCGGTAATGGTAAAAATATACTTTATCTGCCGCTCGACAAGATGAAGGCCGACGCCGCTGCAGCTGCTGCGGCCACCACGGGAGCTGCGCAATGAAACTGATCACGCCGATCTTTGCGCTGCTCCTTGTCGTGCTCGCAGTCAACTCCGCCTTCATCGTCAAGGAAGGCGAGAGCGCGCTCGTCACCCAATTCGGCCGCATCCAGGGCGACGGTGGCAAAGTCAGCCCGGACTATGCGCCTGGCCTGCATTTCAAGATTCCGCTGATCCAGACCGTGGTCCGCTTCGACCGGCGCATGCTCAACCTCGAAGCCAAGCCCGAGCGCTACTTCGATTCGGGCAAGAATCCGGTCAATGTCGATTTCTACGTGAAGTGGCAGATCGAGAATCCTGTACTGTACTACCGCTCGTTCGGCCCGGATGCATTCCAGAGTCAGGCGAACAGCCGGCTTACCCCGATCATCAAGGATCCGTTGCGTTTCGAGTTCAACTCGCACACCTTGTCTGACCTGATCGCGAGCGCACGCTCGGATATCACCGAGCGCGTGCGCGACCAGGCGAACAAGGCTGCGGCGGGTCTCGGCATCCACGTCGTCGACGTGCGCATCAAGCGCATTGAGTTTCCCGACGAAGTGCTGCTATCGGTGTACAAGCGCATGGGTTCGGAGCGCACGCGCCTGGCCAACGACCTGCGCTCGACCGGCGCCGAGCAGGCGGCGAAGATCACCGCGGACGCCAACCGCCAGGTGCAGGTCATCAAGGCCGAGGCCGAACGCGACGCGCAGACCAAGCGCGGCGAAGGCGATGCCAAGGCGACCGAGATCTATGCGGGCGCTTATGGCAAGAACCCCGATTTCTACGCGCTGTACCGTTCGCTCGATGCGTATCGCAGTGCGTTCGGTTCAGGCGACGTGATCGTGCTCGATCCGAAGTCGGAGTTCATGAAGTACTTCGGCGAGGCCAAGGGCGAGAGCAAATAAGCTGCACGCGGCGGGACCTTGATGCGTACGACACGTACATCGCTGGCAGCGATTCTTGCGATGGCCTGCCTGGGCAACAGTGCCGTACTGGCCGCTGCTGCCGCCCCGTACGCGGCACTGGGTCCGCTGCGCGAGCCGACGATCTTCGCCCCGGGCGTGATATCGACCGGCGATCATGAGTCCCACATCGCGTTCACGCCGGACGGCAAGGAAGCGTATTTCCTCAAGAACGCGCCGGGCTTCGATTTCTGGACGATCTTCGTGTCCACTTGGCGCGACGGCCGCTGGAGCGAACCCAAGCTCGCGCCGTTCGCTTCCGGCCGCTACAAGGATGCCGATCCTTTCATCACTGCCGACGGCAAGCACCTGTTCTTTATTTCCGACAGACCGGTGCCGGGCAAAGCGCATCGCGATCTCGACATCTGGACCGCCGATCGCGTCGGCGCTCACTGGAGCGAACCGCGCAACCTCGGCAGCCCGGTGAACAGCGAAGGGCAGGAGTGGTATCCCACCGTCGCCGCCGACGGCACGCTGTACTTCGGCTCGGATCGCCCCGGCGGCAAGGGCAAGACCGATATTTATCGCGCACGCTTCGTCGACGGCAAGTACGCCGCTCCGGAGAACCTCGGCGACGCCATCAATACGACCGGCGACGAATACGAACCGTTTCTCGCGCCGGACGGGCGCACATTGTTCTTCATGGCCGACAACCGCGAAGGCCGCGGCGATTCGGACATCTTCGTCAGCTGGCTGTGCGACGGCGTCTGGACCAAATCGGAACCGCTCGGTGGCGGCGTCAATTCGCCCGGCAACGAGTACGCACCGAAGATTTCGCCGGACGGCAAATCTTTCTTCTGGAGCTCGACGCGCAGCACGATGCGCCGGCTCGCCGACAAAACCTTCGATACGCAGGCCTACCTCGCCGCGATCCGCGGGCCGGGCAACGGCCTTGGCGATATCTACCAGATCGATCTCGACGCGCTGAATCTGCAACCGAAATGCGGTAAAACCGAAAAGAATTGACTCGGCTGCTGCGGCACGCAGCGAGAAATCATGCTTTTGTATACTTTTGGAACTCTAAAATGGGCAAGTCAGTCGTAATTCTCGGCGCGCAGTGGGGCGACGAAGGCAAAGGCAAGATCGTCGATCTGCTGACCGAGCGCGTCAGCGCGGTTGCGCGCTTCCAGGGCGGCCACAACGCCGGCCACACGCTCGTGATCAAGGGCAAGAAGACGGTGCTGCACCTGATCCCGTCGGGCATCCTGCGCGAAGGCACGCTGTGCCTGATCGGCAACGGTGTCGTGCTCTCGCCTGCGGCGTTGAAGACCGAGATCGACGAGCTCGAGGCGAACGGCGTCGAAGTGCGCTCGCGCCTGAAAATCAGCCCAGCGACGCCGCTGATCATGCCGTACCACATCGCCGTCGACCAGGCGCGCGAGAAGGCCGCGGGCAAGTCGGCGATCGGCACGACCGGACGCGGCATCGGCCCGGCCTACGAGGATAAGGTCGCGCGTCGCAGCGTGCGCGTCGCCGACCTGATGTATCCGTCGGAGTTGCCGGAAAAGCTGCGCGCCGCGGTCGACTATCACAACTTCATCCTGACCCAGTGGCTCAAGGCAGACGCGGTCGACTACCAGAAGGTGCTCGACGACGCGCTCGCGTTCGGCGAATACCTGAGGCCGATGATCGACGACGTCGCCACGCTGCTCTACGATGCGCGCCGCCGCGGCGAGCACATCATGTACGAAGGCGCGCAGGGCGCGCTGCTCGACATCGACCACGGTACCTATCCCTACGTCACCTCGTCGAACACCACGATCGGCGGTGCGCTCGCCGGCACCGGCGTCGGCGCCTGCGACATCGACTACGTGCTCGGCATCTGCAAGGCGTATGCGACGCGCGTCGGCGGCGGCCCATTCCCGACCGAACTCCACGACGAGATGGGCGAGCGCCTGCGCAAGGTCGGCAACGAATTCGGCGCCAGCACCGGTCGTCCGCGCCGCTGCGGTTGGATCGACCTGGTCGCGCTCAAGCGCGCGACGCAGATCAATGCGATCAACGGTCTCGCGATCACCAAACTCGACGTGCTCGACGGCCTGCCGAGTGTGAAGGTCTGCATCGCCTACGAATATCGCGGCAAGCGCCGCGAACTCGCACCGCTCGATGCCGACGGCTGGGATGAATGCAAGCCCGTCTATCTTGAATTCCCGGGCTGGGACGAGCCGACCAGCGGCGTGCGCGACTGGAACAAGCTGCCGGCCGCAGCGCGTGCGTATCTGCGCGCGGTCGAGGAGCTGTCGGGTTGCCACCTCGCGCTGGTCGCCACGGGCGCCGACCGCGAAGACACGATCGTGCTGCGCGACCCGTTCGCCTGAGATTCGCGCAGCCATCCGGTCGGCGATGGTTCTACTCTGCACCTGACTGAGTCATGCCGCGAGCCGACTTGATAATCGTGGGTGCGGGTGCAGCCGGCCTTTCCGCAGCGGGTGC
>Ga0207712_10000826_pt1 | contig 22730 bp, 18 predicted proteins | sample KBSS44metaG_FD_184402 | JGI IMG/M metagenome (GOLD analysis project Ga0207712, IMG submission 184402) | Switchgrass rhizosphere microbial communities from Kellogg Biological Station, Michigan, USA - KBS S4-4 metaG (SPAdes) (version 2) | ecosystem: Host-associated > Plants > Roots > Rhizosphere... | reverse complement strand
CGTTCCTGCGGTTTCTTTCTCGATTGCCTGAAAACAAAGACGCTCGATCCGCCGGCGACATCGTCGGAGGCGATGATCTCCTGAGCCCGAACCGGGAGGCTGAGGGGCATTGCGGAAAAGATAAGACAAAAAACTGTGAAGATGCGAAGCAGTCGGTTTATGCGGGTCATGATTATCCTCGCTTATGAATTGCAATTATAATCTACTTAGACGTTCAAAAATCAAGATTTTGCTTTAGAAACCTATAAAAACGGGCTCAGGTCGAAGAACTATCCCAAACTTGTCTTCAACACTGACCTGAATGGCTTCTTTAAGAGCGAGCACCTCTGCCGCCGTTGCTCCGCCGCAATTAATGATCGCCAGCGTATGACGTGTCGAAATGCCCGCGTTGCCGAGACGATAACCTTTGTGAAAGCCACTGTTTTCGATCAGCCAGGCTGCCGGTATTTTCACGTTTTCGGCATCGGCAGGAAATTTCGGTACCGCTCCATTGATTTCCGCCGCGATCTCTTCGTACTTTTCCTTCGAAACGATCGGATTCTTGAAAAACGATCCGGCACTTTGCGAATTCGGATCGGTCGGGTCGATGACCATCGACTTTGCGCGGCGGATCGTTAAAATGGCCTCTCGCGTCTCCTGGAGGGTAGGCTGGCGGCCAGAAAAGAAATCAACCAGATCCTTGTAAACGATCTTAGGTTCACCATTTTGCCGGAGACGGTAAGTTACAGCCAGCACGACGTAGCGGTCCAGATCCTTCGTGTTGAAAATGGATGTGCGATACGCAAAGCCGCAATCAGCGTTTTCCAATTCAACGATCTGGCTGCTTGACCGGTCGAAACATCGTACTGAGAGGATCGATTCCGAGACCTCCTGGCCGTAGGCTCCAACGTTTTGAACCGGCGTACCGCCGACAAGTCCTGGGATTCCGCTAAGACATTCCAACCCCGCCAATCTCTCAGCGACGCAGAATTGAACCAATCCGTCCCAATCTTCTCCTGCCTGTGCGGTGACAACCGCGACCTCGTCAACATCTTGTCTTTGCCTGCCGGCGAGGGCGATCTGAAGGACTAGCCCGTCAAATCCCGAATCGGAAACCAGAATATTGCTCCCTCCCCCGAGCACAAAGATATCTATACTTTTCGCCTTGACGAATTCGAAGGCTTCGAAAACATCGGTTTCCGTCACCGCGCGCACGAAATAGCGGGCCGGGCCACCGATCTTTAATGTGGTCATCGGCGCGAGGCTGACATTTTCCTGCGGTATGGTCGAGGTCCTCAAAATGAAGGCTCAAAAGAGGCGGCACGCTGGATCACTAAGGATCGAACGTGCCGCAAATGGTTTGATAAAAGAACTAACCGCGAATGGCGCCTTTGGTAAAGAGCGTCAGCTCGTCCGCCATCCGTTTTTGATCAAGTGATTTAAGCTTATCGTAGGCTTTTTTCGCTTCACCCATATTGCCGTTCAGGAATTCGGCCTTTCCAAGATTCAGATATGCCTGGGCAAATTTTCCATCCTGATTGATCGCCTTGCGAAATTGTTCGGCGGCGCTCCTGTAATCCTTGATATTTACATAAGCCACGCCGAGCTCGTTCAATGCGAATGTCCAGTCCGGTTGACGCGCAACCACTCTTTTCAGTGTGTCGACCGCACCTTGATTATCGCCCATGTCGCGATACGTGATCGCAAGGTTAAGCAGCGGGCCCTGAGCGAACGTCGTGTTGCCTTCTACCGCCTTGAGCAAAGCGTCACGAGCCTTGACCAGCTTCGCCTTGCCTTCTTCCGGCCGATTCTCGTTCAGGTCATTGTGGGCTGCGTTGTAATAAGCCCATCCGAGATTGGCATAGTCCACCTGGCTATTGCTCATCGAAACTGCCTTTTCCAGAGCGGTAACCGCACGCTGCCACCCGCAACGCGTATTCGTCTTCGTATAGGCATCACATTGCCTTGCAATTACATAACCGAGCTTATTGTATACATCGGCTGCGTCAGCCTGCGTATAATTCTTGTCACCCGCCGCAAGCGAATTGGCCAAATTGTATCTACCTTCTGCATTCCGGAAATCATTGTTTAGCCGATATGCATCACCAAGATTAGCCTGTGCCTCGGCGCTGCTATTGCGGAACTTAACGGCCTTCGAATATGCGTCAATGGCCTTTGGATAATCTTCGAGCGTGAAGTACGCAGTGCCAAGCGAGAACCAGGCGTCAAAATAGTCCGGTTTGAGCTCGAGCGCCTTTAGAAGTTCCTTGACAGCCTCACCTGCTTTGTCCTGCCTGATGAGGGTCTGGCCTGTGTAATACCATGGTTCAGCGTAATCCGGTTTGGCCGCCTTGGCCGCTCGGAATGCCTTCAAGGCTTCAACGTCGTTGCCCTGAGCATAACGGACCAGGCCATAGAAGAATTGTGTTTCGGAATCTTCCGGCGAGATCGCAAGTGCCCGCGTCAGCTCAGTTTCAGCCTTGGCAATTTCCCCTGTTTGGTAGTACAGGATGCCGAGCGGGACATAGATCGCGGTTAAGGCGTGGTCGAGGTCGAGAGCCTTTTCATAATTCGCGATGGCCTCTTTGTCGCTATCCTTACCGTTATAAACCTCACCGAGGCCATAATAAGCTACTCCATTATTCGCGTTGAAGGTTAAGGCCTCGTCAAATTTCTTCTTGGCGGAATCGGCATCTTCTTTGACCAGAAGGGCATTTCCCTGAAGGGCAAGAGCTTCACTAAGACCGTTCTTTGCAATATTGTTCTTGTCGTCGAGCGTGTAGGCCGTCCGGAAGAAATCTTCCGCATGATCACTGTCTTCCCGGTCGATATACCATTCACCGACACCCGCGAAGAGTTTTGAGGCCTGGTCTCTCGGCATCAGATTGATCTTGGCCTGCGGAGGCAGCGTATTCGGGTCGACCGCTGTAGTTCGGGCTCGACGCGGGGCAACTTTGGCCAGATCGACGTATTGGCGATTGATCTTCTTTGCCTTCGCCAGCTGCTGATCCTTGGAAAGCCTGGACTTGGTTTGCGGAATAAATTTCCTGGTGGCCGCCTTTGCCGAATTCTTGAATACAAACACACTCGAACCACCGGTAATATCGCTGTAAACGATCACCGATTGGGCCGAGAGCGGCAATCCGCTCATCAAAAATGCTGTCAACAAAAACAGCGTCAAGACCGCTTTTCTATAATAAATCGAGTTATTCATCTTCATCCTCAATATTTTGCTCCTAAAGGCATCCGCAAACGGTAAGGCAAACCCGTGCCTACGATGCGAAACACCTGTTAGACGTTTACTTCCATAGTCTTTTGCGATGCGGGGTGATCCGTTAATTAAGCACATAATAAACCAAGAAAACAAAATCAGGTAATGATTTTTTTGTCCGTAGCCTTTTCTTGCCCTTTTTCAGTCCGTAATATAAATTTAATCTAACCAACAGTCGAATCATTACGGATTCCAAATTTCCAGATTTCACATCTGTCTCGGAAGTTCGGAATTTGAAATTTGAAATTTGGAATCCATCCGAAAAGGAGATCTTGCCGTCATGAAAACATTTGCCACGGAGAACATAAGAAATCTGGCTGTGATCGGACACGGCGACGCGGGTAAAACCCAGTTCGTCAGTTCCCTGCTCCACGTCGCCGGAACATCACATCGCTGGGGAAAGGTAGATGAAGGTACTACCGTTACAGACTTCGAAGAAGATTCGATCGAACGAAAAGTTTCCCTCAATAACAACTTCGCCCATTCCGAATACAAAGACACCAAGATAAATCTGATCGACACGCCCGGTTACGCGGCGTTCGTTTCGCATGCCAGACCGGCATTGCGTGTCGCCGATTGTGCGTTGGTGATAGTAGACGGGGTCCACGGTATTGAAGTGCAGACTGAGAAAACGTGGCAGTATGCCAATGAGTTTCTACTGCCTCGTTTCATGGTGATCAACAAGATCGACAAGGAGCACGCCGATTTCGGGCATGCGCTCGAAACGGCTTCGTCCAGTTTTGCCCGGTCGATCGTGCCGTTTACCCTGCCAATTGGTAAGGAAGGCGATTTCAAAGGCGTGGTCGACGTCGTCCATCAAAAGGCCTACGAATTTGACGCGGATGGCAAGGCTAAAGAAATTCCGATGCCGGAATCTGGCCGCGATGTTTTTGACCGGACACGCGAACGCCTGATCGAGATCGTTGCGGAATCAGATGACGCCCTGATGGAAAAATACTTTGCGGACGGGACGCTGCCCGAGGAAGATATCTATCCGAACCTGGCCAAGGCTATCGCCGCGAGTAAGCTCTGTCCGGTTTACGCGGTTTCGTCGCTGACGCTTGTTGGCTTGTCTATTCTGCTCGATCACATTGTGGAATTCGCTCCGAACCCGGCCGTGCATGAGGCGGAATACGGATTCACGGATAATGAAATGACGGGTGACCGCATCTCGCGCAAATATTCCAACGACGAACCATTTTCCGCATACGTTTTCCGTACTATCGCGGATCCTTTTGCCGGCCGTATAAACGTGATGAAAGTCATCAGCGGCAAAGTGGCGTCGGACGCTACAGTTTTCAATTCGAGCCGGGAATCGTCTGAAAGACTAGGGGCATTGCACCTGATCTCAGGTAAAACGCTCGACAAAGTAAACGAAGCTGCAACCGGCGACATAATTGCCGTCGTAAAATTAAAAGACACACAGACCGGCGATACCTTAACCGACAAGGCTAAGCCGATCGTCTATCCGAAGGTCGAATACCCCGAGGCTGCCATCGCTTTTGCGATCGAGCCAAAGTCTCGCAATGACGAGGATAAGATCTCAGCCGCGCTTCATCGAATTCTCGAAGAGGACCCGAGCCTTCATTTCGACCGCGACCCGCAGACGAAGGAATTTATTCTTTCAGGTTCCGGCCAGCTTCACATAGAGACCGTAGTGGCTAAACTAGGCAACCGGTATCACGTCGAAGTTGCTCTTCATCCGCCGAAGGTACCGTACAAAGAAACGATCACACAGCAGGTCGAGGTCCAGGGCCGTCACAAGAAACAGTCGGGCGGGCGTGGGCAGTTCGGTGATTGCAAATGTATCTTTGAGCCGCTTGAACGCGGAAAAGGCTTCGAATGGGTGGACAAGATCTTCGGCGGATCGGTGCCCCAAAATTTCCGTCCGGCCATTGAGAAGGGGATCATCGAGGCTGCACAGAGCGGAGCCGTCGCCGGTTATCCGCTGGTCGATTTTAAGGTCACGCTTATCGATGGCAGTTACCACACCGTCGATTCCGACGAGCACAGCTTCCGAGCCGCTGGCCGCAAGGCCTATCGCGCAGCGATGGAAAAAGCCCGGCCGACTCTTCTCGAACCCATCATGGATGTCGAGGTTTTCACGCCGCAGGAGGTATCGGGCGACATCATGGGCGACCTAAACAGCCGCCGCGGCCGTGTTGGCGGAATGGAAGTCCGCGGCAAGCAGCAGGTAATCAAAGCCAAAGTCCCGCTCTCTGAAATGCTCGATTATCAATCAAAGCTAAACTCTGTCACCCAGGCGCGCGGTAGTTATCACATGCAGTTCTCACACTACGATCCGCTCCCGCACAATCTTGCCGACAAAGTAATCGCCGATGCCGTCGCGGCAGGAAGAGTGAGAGCCCACGAGGATGACGAGTGATCGAATAATTCGATACTTAACAAAAAAGCCCGGATTCAAACGTCCGGGCTTTTTTATCAATAACTCTGGCGTCCGTTAGAAGGGCCAGCGTCTGTTATTGAATATACCGCCGCCTCGCCGGTTGCGATCAAACCCCTCTCGATAGCCTTCCTGGTAGCCACGCTGATACGCTCCGCCACCGTATCCGTAGCCTCCGCGGTTGTTGCCACCGCGATTTCCCCAGCGGCCGTCGCGGGCGGCTCGTTTGCCGTCCTTATAGCCGTCCTTAAAACCTTTCTCGTAGGCCTTTCGTTCTTCTTTTCTTCGGCGGTCGTTGTCGCGGCCGTTATAGCCTCCGTTATTGTAGCCCCCGTTTCCGTAATATCCGGGCTGACGATATTGAGCACTGGCGCTCGTACTGGACGCTAAAACTACTCCCAGCGCGAATACGGAGGCCAGAGCCAACCCCTTCAATGTGCTTTTAAGGTTCAACATAAACATAAGACTGATAAAAATCCTCCTGAGCAAATCGACAGCAAAACCCGTGCCATTTTGGGAACACTATAAAATGGGGATACCGCGAATTACGCCTTTAGCCCGCAATACGAATTGGTATGATGCCTTGACGATTTCGTTAGATAAGTAAAGCAACGATTCCGCCGCTTTCATTTTGATTTCCAGTGGTCCCAGAGCACCTTCGTGATCTTGGCGATCGTCGCCTCGCGGGTCTTTTCGTCGGCGGGGGAATCTGAGACAAAAACGGCAACGACCATGTGGTTACCGTTGGGTAAGTTGACGATGCCGATGTCGTTGGTCGCAGCGGTAACGCCATTTTGGGTATCGGAAGTTCCCGTTTTATGCGCGACCGAAGCGTCGTCTAGCAGACCACGGATGCGGCCTCGGCCCGGCGTGGAATTGGTCATCATTTGAAGAACCATCTCGCGGTCCGTTTGTGACGACAAGGCCTTGCCTTCGTAAAGAGCCTGAAGCAAAGCGACCGCAGCCGCGGGTGTCGACCAATTCTCATATTGTGTCTGCCAGTTGGCCCCTATCTCCTTTTCCGTATTAAGAATCTTCATATCCGTAATACCTAAAGTAGTCAGATAAGCTTGGATGCGATCCGGCCCACCCGCAATTCGCATCAGGACATCGCTGGCGGTTCCGTCACTATCTTCGAGGGCGAAACGGATCAGTTCTCGAACAGACATTTCCGTGCCGTTCGGAAAATTATCGCGGACCGGGCTGTGCTGACGTGGTCCAACCATATCATCCTTTGTCACAGCAACTTTTTGTTCGATATCTAAATGTTGATTCTCATACATTTTTACAACCGCGAGCGAGATCGGCAGTTTGTAAACGCTCTGCATCGGATAATGTCCGTCACCATTGAGCGAGAAGTATTCACCGGTCTCAAGATCGAATCCAGCAACGCCTACTTTGCCCATCGCTTCGTCCGCAAACTTAGCGATATCGTTCTTCACCGAAACATCGTTGGATTCGGAACGCTGTCGAATGCTGTTGGAGGGTGAAATACTTGTGTTTTCGGGTTTTGACTGGCGGACGCAGGCCGAAAACAAAAACGTGGCGACGAACGTAATGAGAAGGAGACAATTTTTCATAAAAATAAATTCTATTGAAGGCAACCTGGATCGGCAAGAAGCCCGATGATCACTTTGATAGGAGCACCTTAACGGTGCATAATATTTTCGAAATAATTTTACAAAGGAGACTCCGAAAATGCAGTTCAAACGCTTTTCTTTTTCGTTGATAGCGGTGTGTGCCGTTCTGTTCGCGGTGACGAACGCCTCCGCACAGCTTCGGCTGCCGCGCCCGAGTCAGTACGCAAGTGTAACGCAGACAATTGGCGTTACGGATATTACGATCACTTACAGCAGGCCGCCGGTCAAAGGGCGAACGATCTTCGCCGACGCTCCGGCCTCAATGGCCGCTCGAGCAAAAGGCGAAGCCACGCTCGACAATCAAAACGAGCGGGTGAAAGGTGAGCCTATCGTTCCTTACGGCCACGTGTGGCGCACCGGTGCTAATGAAGCGACGCAATTTGTCATCACGGACGACGTGACGATCAATGGGCAAAAACTCGTCGCCGGCAGCTACAGCCTTCACACGGTCCCGGGCAAGGATGAATGGACGATAGTTTTTAACGGCACAGCCAATCAGTGGGGCAGCTTTAATTATGATCCTGCAAAAGATACGCTTCGCGTTAAGGCAAAACCGCAGTGGGTTAGCGAGAACCAGGAATGGTTGGCGTTCTCGATCGACCCGGCAAACGATAACTCGGCGACGGTCAACATCCGTTGGGAGAAGGTAGCTGTGCCGTTTACGGTCGCGGTTGATGTGGTAGCAACGACGCTTGCAAAAGCTCGTGTTTCGGTTGCCGCGGCTAAACCGGACGATTGGCGAACGCCATTTCAGGCGGCGGGTTTTGCGAACCAGAACGGTGATAAAGATGACGCAGCAAAATGGTTCGATCAGTCATTGAAAGTGCTCGACGCTGCGATCGCCAATAAGGCAACATTCCAGAATCTTTCGGCAAAGGCAAATGTCCTGATCCAGGGTGGAAGAAAGGATGAGGGCCTTGCAGTTGCTGACAAAGCCATTGCTCAGGGCAAAGCCGATAAGGTGGATACCGCAGCGTTCGAGAAACGCATTGCCGACCTTAAGGCCGGAAAAATGTAAAAGCGGCTAGGTCAAAAACAGCCAAAACGCGGGATGCGGCATCATAGATGTTGTTTTTCCGATTCTTTTTGATGGACTGAGGTCCCAAAACCTAATAATATTTTTTGCGCCATGAAAAACTTAACTGAACGTCTCGTAGCCATTCTTCTCGTTGTCTTATTTGTATTTTCACCCGTCTGGGCCACGTGCGGCGGAGGCGGAGGCGGAGGAGGCGGCGGCATGTCCGGTAACTCGGGCAACGGCGGAAATGATCCGAAGCCCGTCGTTTATCACGTGCCTTGGCGCCTTCCCAAGGATTTGGCTGCCAAGCCGGCAACCGAGGGATTGGTACTTTACTGGTTTCCCGCCTCAAAGAATGAAGCGAACAATTCGTCATTAAGGGAATCTCGTCTCCTTTCGGTGTACGCGTCACAGTGTATCTCGATGCAGTTGGCCGACGGCAGCGTTCCGAATTCGGAGCAGCTAATCGGCGGTTCGCCGCTTCCGGTTGCCGTTCTCGCGAAACCCGATGGAACGACTGTAAAGAAACTCGAAAACACAGGGGGCAAACTAAAGGTAACTGAGGTCGAAAAGCTGGTCGGGGATGAAGTAAAAACTCGGGGCGACGCCCTGGACGCAAGCCTGGCAGATGCCAAAGCGAAGGCCGCAGCCGGCGATTCTGCAACCGCTACAAAGATCTATCAAACGGTCGCGGCAGAAAAATGCATGTTCCCGAAAAAAGCAGCTACCGCGCAAAAGGAGTTAAAGAAACTCGGTGGTCCGCTCGGCGAAGTTAAGATCCCTGCAGAACCCGTAACCAACCCGCAAAAGAGCGAGTTAATAGAGAGCGTAATGCGTCAGGGGTTGGTTGCCGAGAATCAGACAAAATACACCATCGCTGAGCAGTTCTATTCGAAGGCACATAACATGGATCCGGCTGACCCCGCGCCGCTTCGTTACCTTGGCGAATTGTATCGTCACGATATCGGAAACTGGATCAAGGCCCGCGCAGCGTTCAATTCGATATTGAAGATGCCGGCCGACCCGCTATCTGAGGCAGTTGCTCTTCACGGCCTCGGTAAAATGACCATCCATGACGGTGAATTCAAGAAAGGCCTTGGTCTGATGGAGCAATCGGTCGAGGTCTACCCGATCCCGCTCGCGCTTCGAAATCTGGCTGTTTACTGGAACTCGGAAGGCGATATGGCCAAGGCCACATCCTATACCGAAAAGGCAATGGCACTGGATCCGGAAGACTCGTACAACGTGGTCTTCGCTGCGGTGTATTTGGCAATGGCGGGAAAGAATGCTGAAGCGATGAAGATTGCCGAGGCAAATATAAACCTGCTGTCGGCTTCATACAATCTGGCGGCGATCTATGCTCTTAACGGCCAGCGTGAAAAGGCGCTGTCGCTTCTCAAACGGCATTTCTTTGAGTATGAACGGTATGACGCCGTTCGTTCGAAGGAAATGATGGAAGCCCGGGTTGATGCTGTGTTCGACTCGATCCGCAAAGATTCGGATTTCCTCGCTTTGACCAAGGGAGCCGACGGTAAGCTGCCGATCCCTATGGCCAAGACCGTTACTTCAACTAGCGACAATAATTAGGATCTCAGCTAAATTGGGCAACTCCGGAGTACGTCCTTGTGCTCCGGAGTTTTGATTTTAGTGGCGGTTAATTTCCTCCGATCAAAGAAGGCTGCCACTAACACCCATCGGGAGCGAATAGACGACCCCGTTAGTGCTGACGATCATCTCGCCCTTTCGCGTAAATGCCAGGCCGACAACTGCCGTACCTGCGACGACAGTTTCCGCATTCTCACCATCGGCATCAATGCGAACGATGCCATGCCTTCCCTTGTAACAGCCAACGACATAAAGATAGCCCTCACTGTCGAAAGCAAGACCTTGCGGGCGTCCGAAGCCGCGAAACCATTTTTCGACTATCCCCTCTTCATCGATGGCATAAACAGAATCGTGACTGGCGAGGCCCGGTGCTGTGACAAAAAGGCGCCCGTCAGGGCCGAATGCCAGATGATAGGCAGAGACAGACGCCTCAAGCACCGCAAAGGTCTCGATATGTCCAAACTCCGGAACTCGATATATAGTTCCCGATCGGTCACCTACATACATGATTCCTTCGCGGTCAAAGGCGATTCCCGTCGCGATACCAAGACCGGTTGCAAACTCGATCGCGTCCTCACCGCGCTCGACACGGCAAACCACGCCGTCATTGCGATTTGTAACGAAGAGTTGGCCACCGGGATCGAACGCGAGGCCGGTCGGATTCATTATGCGAACCGGAAGCTCATCAACGTAGCCATCCGGTTCGATACGGAAAAGTGTGACCTCGAGCTCCTGGCCGCGTGAACCCGATCGGGTCACGATGATCGAATCGTCATTTGGATCGATAGCTGGGTTGGCGACGATATGCATGTCCTCGGCCAGCCTGCGACCGATAGTGATCGGTACAGCCTCGCTTTGTTCGCCCCCGCTTTCTAGGTGAATTTGAGTGTTTTCGGTCGCGACGCCATCGGGAACGATCGCCAGGATCCGCTTTGATGAGGCTGCGACGAGGCGGCACCTTTCACCGCCGATGTAACAACCGAAACCTTTGTCGTGATCGACGTCGAACCCATCGCATTCCACGGCAAGCTGACCTCCGGGAATCGCATATTGCGGGAAGACCGCGTTTATTCGTCCAGCCTTGTTCATTTGGATAAATGAAAAGTTTACGACTAGGAGCATCAATGTGTCTATTTGAAGGCCGGACTTCCAGCCGGCGAACGAATAGGTGAGATGGTCCTCATCTGGTTCCCTGGTCCGGCGTAAATGACGCATTTTTCAAGTCCCGTGTGTCAAAATTGCCGCTGTTTTTAGTATTTTTGTCTCTTTTTCTATAAAAATATTGGTTTTTTCTATAGAAAAAATGACTTTTTCTATAGAAATATTGAGTTTTTTTATAAAAATATTGGATTTTTCTATAGAAATAATCAGTTTTTTTATAAAAATATTGGTTTTTTCTATAGAAATATTGAGTTTTTTTATAGAAATATTGGGTTTTTTTATAGAAATAATGAGTTTTTTTATAAAAACAGTGATCTGTTTTAGTGTTTTTGCCTTACTTTTTGGTACTTTTGGCTCGCTCTTTTGGCACCGCATCTTTCAGCTTGTTCGATAAAAGCGACGCCTGATGGATCGCTGTTGCTCGCACGATCTTAGATCAATATGACCTCACATTTGGGGGCCTTTTCCTACGGTTCGACAGACCTCTTACAGGTTGACATCGGTGATAAAATCGGGGGACACATCAAAAAAGGAGACAAGTAAAATGGCAACAGCAACGGCTTCGGCCCAACGCAAATATATTGACTGCAGTGAGTACCCGAGTGATAGCAACTGCACGCTTAAGATGTCGGGAACAGAAGATGAACTGCTTTCCGCGGCAGTTCAACACGCAGTTTCCGTTCATGGACACGCAGACACGCCGGAATTCCGTGAACAGCTACAGGGCATGCTCAAGCCTGAATAACTCGTTCGGATCTCGCGGCTCCCATTGCAACGCACGATTGCGTCGGTGGTTAGGCGTGTATCACAACGGTGTCATTTTCTTTTCGCCGAGTGCTTCCAAAAGATTCATTCCCTTTTTACCTCTCCAAAAAGTCCTTGACGGTTCCATTTGATAACGGTTAAACTTGTTTTTGGCGGTTTAGTCGCTGTTCACCTACCCACTTCCTTGAACCGTCCACCTTCGAAAAACAAGCCTTTGTATGCCAATTAGAATCGACGATCTATTGCGGATGGCGATGAGTTTCGACGCATCGGATCTTCATCTGCGGGCCGGATCACATCCTGTTATTCGTGTAAACGGCGAGCTACGGGCGCTTTCCGGGGCCGAGCGGCTAACACAGGATGAAACCCTGGAGATGGCCTTTTCAATAATGTCGAACCGGCAAAAGCAGCATTTTAAGGAGGTTTTCGAAGTTGATATCGGATATGGTGTAACCGGCCTGGGCCGATTCCGCGTAAATATTTTTCAACAGCGAAATTCGATCGGGATCGTCGCTCGCGTTATATCGGATACCATCCGTAATTTCGCCGAGTTAGGCTTGCCGCCGATCCTCAACAAGGTTTCCGAAGAAAATCGCGGCCTTATCCTCGTAACCGGAACGACCGGATCAGGCAAATCGACGACTCTTTCAGCTGTTGTCGATCACATCAATCAGCGGCGAAACTGTCATATCGTCACGGTCGAGGACCCGATCGAATTCCTCCACAAGGATAAAGAATCGTTCATAACCCAGCGAGAAGTTGACGTTGATACCCGAAATTTCGCCGAGGCACTGCGGGGCAGCCTCCGCCAGGACCCGGATGTGATCCTGGTCGGTGAAATGCGAGATCTGGAAACCATCGAAACTGCTCTGCTTGCAGCCGAAACAGGCCATTTGGTGCTTTCGACGCTTCATACACTGGATGCGGCGGAGACGATAACTCGAATTATCTCAGCATTTCCCCCGTATCAACAAAAATCGATCAGAATTCAGCTGGCTGGGTTGCTAAAGGCTATCGTCTCCCAGCGTCTGATGAAGGCAGCAACGGGAAATAACCGCGTTCCAGCCGTCGAGGTGCTCATTTCTACGCCACTGATCCGCGACTGCATCCTGCATGAGGATCGAACGGCATCTATTCGCGATGCGATCGCGGCCGGAACGTCGCAATATGGCATGCAAACCTTTGATCAATCACTATTTTATCTCTATCAGGCGGGCCTTATCGCCCTTGAAGAAGCCCTCCGCGGCTCTACCAATCCAGACGAATTCCGCCTCCGCCTGGCTGGCATCCAGAACACCACCACGATGGCAAAGGAAGAGATGGAAAGGATGAGCGGCGTGGTCCAGCTAAAAGAACTACTGACAAGGACTTAGTTCCCTTCAATTCAAAAGCCTCCTACGCATATGCGAGTTGATCTCTTACGTTTCCTGCTGACGGTCGCGCTGTGGATGGCCGTTTTCCTTTCTCTTTTCGGCTGCAATCTTTTCTCACGGACGTCGAAAACGCAGGTCGATACAAGCGTTCCCGGCACGTCTTCGAGCGTTGATGCTTCGGAAACTCGGGACGAAATATCAAAGAACAGTCTGACTTTGCTTAAAAAGCACGATTTCGTGACCTTGGAAAAGAATGCGAACGGAGCAAGACAAAACAGAGAAAGATTGGTCGGCGGTTATTGGAAGCTGGAAACGATCTACAAAGGACTGGAAAACCCGAATTTCAAGCAAAATTCTGCAGACACCGAATGGCAGATCCTGCTAGCGAATCTTGAGGCATGGAAAGAGACAATGCCAACCTCGGTCACCGCACGCGTAGCCCTTGCAAACGCATGGATCAGCTACGCAGGCGAGGCAAGAGGTGACGGGTTTGCAAACACGGTATCCGACGAGAACTGGAAATTGTTCTTTCAGCGTCTTTCGTACGCCTTAACCGAATTGAACGGTGCAAAGGACTTAACGCCCAAATGTCCGGAATGGTACGTCGCAATGCTCGATATCGCCCTCGGACAAAGCTGGGAAAGGCAGAGGTATGACAAGGTATTTGAAGAAGGTTTCGGACTCGAACCGACCTACTATCCCCTTCAACGAGAAAAGATCATCTATTTGCTGCCGCAATGGAACGGAAAGGAAGGCGAAATATCTGATTTCATTGAACAAAACTCCGGACGGATTCAGGGTGAAGAAGGGGATATCATGCGATATCTTTTAACGACTACGATGCAGCCGATGTTCAAGGGCGACATCTTCCGTCGAATCAAGATACCCTGGCCCAAGCTGAAAATTGGTTACGAATTGTTGAAAAAAACTTACTCGGTGGATAGCTATCGAAAGAATCAGTTCGCCTATCTGGCCATGTACGGACAGGATGTCGAATCGGCATACTCGACAGTTGAGGAGATCGGAGACATTGGAGACCCCGAAGTCTGGAGTACTCAGGATTTTTACTCTAAGACAAAAACCGGCCTGGAGGAATTTCACAAGCACGTCGCAGCGACCAATTCAACCGCCAGGCAGTGAATTACGAAATGTGCTAAAGCTCATTTGGCTGATGAACGGTCCTGACACGGGTTTTACAGCGTTAAAGCGGTTAGCTTCAAATAATTAACGTTCGACACCGAGGTTAAACTTCGTTATCGCGATGACGAAACGAATCCGCCCGTGCGTTTCGTTGCGCCTTCTTGGGACAAAGAGCGGCCCGGAACCTGGCCCCGTTTCTCGTGAGATATGAATCACACAAATACTGGTTTTTCAAGGATTTCCGCCGTCAAGTCTTGACACAAAAGCACTTGACCGTGTAGATTTTAGTTTTATCACATCAGCTGGTTATGTTCGTAAACGAACCCGATATCTTAGACTCTCAAATCGCGCTATCGTAATAAAAACGCTGGTTTTGAGTACATGAGAATGGCCGTTTTTGACACCCGGGTTTGAGGTGATGAATATCGGTATTTCCCGATTGTCCGGCCAATCGCTGGCCGGCTCAGGGGTTTCGGGGAAATTTTAATAAAGGAAGTCTAGACAGATTTAATGACAAATCAGGTTAACAACGAGACCGAAGAGACGAATAGCGGCGAATCTTCGGCAGCGGAACACACTCCCGCAACGGCTGCGGTTACGGAACCCGCAACCGCCGCTTCAATCGAGGCAGAACACGAAGAGAAGCAGAACACGGACATCGATTTCGGTGCGATTCTCGAGCAGTTCGAGCAGGAACAGACTATCTACCATGCTGGCGAATTGGTTGAAGGACGGGTAGTGGGCATTTCCGAGCGCGGTATTCTTGTCGATTTCGGCTACAAATCCGAAGGGGTCGTACCGATCGAGGAATTTGCCGGGGCCGATGGGGTCCCAACCGTAAACGTCGGCGACACGGTCGAGGTCGTGATCCGCACGATCCATACGGGTGATGCTCCTCCGCAGCTCTCACGTTCTGATGCGATGTCACGGAAGGCGTGGATGGAGATCGAGGCGGCCTACAAGGAAGAGAGGCCTATAATCGGCAAGATCATCGACAAGACCAAAGGCGGTCTTCGCGTTGATATAAACGGGATCGAAGCGTTTCTGCCAGGCTCGCAGATCGATTCGCGGCCGATCCGCGGCTTGGATACCTATATTGGCGAAGATATCGAGGCCAAGATAATCAAGTTCAGCCGCCGGCGTAATAACATTGTACTGTCCCGTAAGGTCATAACCGATGAGGTCGTCAACGCACAGAAATCTGAGACCCTTTCGAAACTCGATGTAGGTTACATTGTCGAAGGTACGATCAAGAATCTTACTGAATACGGAGCGTTCGTCGACATCGGCGGCATTGACGGACTCCTGCATGTCACTGATATGTCCTGGGGCCGCATCCATCATCCCAGCGACCAGTTCAAACCGGGTGACCACGTGCAGGTCAAAGTCCTGAAGCTGGATCGCGAAAGGGAAAAGATATCGCTTGGGTACAAGCAGCTGCTGCCGGATCCGTGGTCGACAGTGATCGAGGTTTATCCGATCAGCTCAAAGATCAAGGGCAAGGTTTCCTCGGTGACCGATTACGGCATTTTTGTTGAGCTGGAGCCCGGTGTCGAGGGACTTGTTCATGTTTCGGAGATCTCATGGTCGAAACGGGCGCAGAGCCCGAAAAAACTTTTTCACAGGGGCGACGAGGTTGACGTACAGGTATTGGGGGTCGATACGGTGGAGAAGCGGATCAGCCTTGGAATGAAGCAATTCCAGGACAACCCATGGGAAACAGTCGATCTGCGTTACCCCGTTGGTTCTAAGGTCCACGGCCGGGTCAGAAACCTGACTGATTTTGGTGCTTTTGTCGAGTTGGAAGAGGGCATCGATGGTCTCGTACATGTTTCGGATATAACCTGGGCGAAAAAGGTAAAACATCCGAAAGAACTCCTTAAAAAGGACCAGGAAGTCGACGCTATCGTTACAAACATCGACAAACATGGTCAGCGGCTTTCGCTTTCGATGAAGGACCTGATGCCGAGTGCCTGGGAAAGCTTTGTTGCTACGCATCGCCCGGGCGATACGGTTCGCGGCAAGGTTTCGCGGTTTACGAGCTTTGGTATTTTTGTCGAGCTTGGTGAAGGCCTAGAGGGTCTGTGCCATATCTCGGAACTGTCCGACGAACGTGTAGAAAGCGCTGATCAGGTGGCAAAGCTCGGTGAAGAAATGGACTTCAAGATCCTCCGTATCGAATACGAAGATCAGAAAATAGGCCTTTCGCACCGTGCGGTCGGCAAAGAAGACGAGCCGGTCGTCGACACTAAAATGTACTCGACTGAGGCCAAGGGTGGAATGGCCAGCCTCGCGGAGCTTGCGAATTTGAAATTTGGCAAGACTGAAGACGAGCCTGCTGCCGAACCAAAAAAGGAAAAGGCTAAAAAGGCCAAGAGTGAGGCTATAGTTGAAGAAACGGCGGCGGAATCAGAAATGCCATCGACAACGTCGGAAGTTGTAACAGAGGCACCGTCCGACGAAACCGTCGAAGATGCAGCCGCTTCACCTGAGCCAACAGCAGAAACGGTCGAGGGTTCGGCTGAAGCCGTCACGCCGCCGACCGCCGATACGACGGAGCACGCCGCCGAGGAATCTGCTTCCGACGAAGAGAAGCAGGAGACCGAACAACAGACTGCTTAAATTTCGGAAGCCTAATTCAGGAAATACCCTTATTTGAGATATTTTGATGGAGAATAGACGATGACAAAAGCAGACCTTGTTGAAAAAGTTGCCGACGAAGCTGAAATGACCAAGAAGGATGCAGAGCAGCTTGTCGAGATAATCTTCGACAGCATCATTGATACTCTTAACAAAGGTGAGAAGATCGAGCTGCGCGGGTTTGGAAGCTTTCGCGTCCGGCAGCGAAACGAACGCAAGGGCCGCAATCCAAAAACCGGTGATGCGGTGGATATACCTGCCAAGCGTGTTGCCTACTTCAAGCCCGGAAAAGAATTAAAGGAACTGATCAATAAAGGTTAGGATTTAAGATGTGGACGTGCTGTGGAGCCCATGGCGATATGACTACATAACCGCAAGCGGGTCCGCGAAAACAAGCGGATGCGTTTTCTGCGACATCCTGAAAAGCTCGGCCAGCGACGAGGAAAAATTCATCCTCAGTCGGGCCGAGTTTAATTTTGTCATTCTCAATATTTACCCCTATGGCACGGGCCACCTCATGATCCTACCTTTTGAACACATTGCCGAAATAGACAAAGCCGACAAGAAGATAACTGATGAAATGATGGACCTGACAAAACGGGCCCAAACAGCGCTGACAGAGATCTACCACCCCGAAGGCTTCAATATCGGAATGAACCTCGGCAAGGCTGCCGGAGCCGGTGTTGCCGGACATTTTCACATGCACATACTTCCTCGATGGTTCGGGGACGTAAACTTCATTACTACCTTTGGGCAAACCCGCACAATGCCGGAATCGCTGCATACAACGTACGAAAAACTCAAGGGAAGGATTTGACGGGCCGCAAAAGTCGCGGACAGATCTTGTTGCGTCAGATCACAGATTCGATTCGGGGTGTGAGAATGTACGCGATCGATAGTGTCACGAAGATCAATCCGGTCACGATGATCGGCGGCGGAAAAGTAAACAAAGCCATCACAACAAACGTCACTCCGAAAATCAGAACGTTTATCGCAAGGATGCCCTTCATCAACGAAGGCGACGCCTTCTTCCAAAGCAAATAGCCAAGCGTGAGGCCGCCGAGCAGACACAGCAACGGAAAGCAGGCGCTTAGAGCCGTAAAAAGATTCCAGAATGACGGATGGAAGCCGGCACCCATTTCCGGATGGTATGTCGTGATCAGTTCATGCAGCTGCCGCTCAGTATCGTTCTTCAGATCCGGCGAAACAAAAAAACTAATGGAATGTAATCCGGCAGAAAGAAACTGAAAAAACACGGCCGCTTTGGTCCAGAAAATATAGCGTTTTAACATTTTGAAGGTCCTTCTCAGTCCCTGCCTTATTTGCGGCTATCTTGCGGAGACCATTACCACAGTAATGTCGTCGGCTACCGCCGCTCCTGCGGAGAATCGCGCGACATCAGAATACAGCGTGGAAACCGAAGCGTCCGGTTTGCCGGCGTGCGCCAGGATCCGGGCGTCACCATATTCATCACCCGACGGATTCAGTGCTTCGGTGATCCCGTCTGTGTATAGGAACAGTCTGTTGCCCGCTCGCATGTCGATCTCACACTCTGAATACTCGCTTTCCATTATGCCAAGAGGAAGGCCTGATTCAGTCTCAAGGAATTTGGCTTCATCGCTGCTGGCGATCAAAGGATAAACATGCCCCGCGTTCGCAAATGTTAATTTGCGCTCCGCCGGATCGATTACGGCATAGATCAGGGTCACGAATCGGGCTGACGGAAAATCGGTGATCAGGATCTTGTTAACTTCTGACAGAACCTGGCCGGGTGACAGCCCGCGCAAGGCCTGCATCCGCAACACGCTCCGGGCGGACGACATCAAGAAAGCGGCACCCATTCCCTTACCGGAAACGTCTCCGAGAACGATTCCTAAACGTCCGCCGTCGAGTTGAATATAATCGAACCAATCGCCCCCGACTTCCCTGCACGGAACACAGATCCCTGTGATCTCAAAACCTTCGACATTCGGACAATCGCCGGGGAAAAGTCCGGATTGAATGGCACGCGCCTCGTCGAGCTCCTTCGACATTCGATCGCGCTCGTCGCGTTCCCGTTGGTAAAGCCGCGCGTTTGCAATGGCGGTCGCGACGTGTCCGGCGAGAGCTTCGAGTAGTCGAATTCGCTCCGGGGTAAATCCGTTAACGCAGGTCTGCTGTATGTTGAAGATGCCAATCAGGTCGCCCCTAATTTTAAGCGGAATGTCGATCTCCGACCTGGTGTCTTCCTCGCCGGCAATGTAAAACGGCACCTTTTTTACGTCAGCCGAGTAAAACGTCTCGCCGGTCGCGGCTGCGTGCCCGCTCATCCCATCGTTTTCACCGATCTTATACCGAGTCCCTTTTAGGCAAAGCTCGCCCGTCCAGCCCGCCGCGATCACGAGCTCGTCCGTATTCTCATCTTTCAACAGCACGGCCAGCCGCGTGTAACCAAATGTTCCGGCGACATCCTCCACGATCTGAGCAAGCAGAGCGTCAAGGTCGAGGATCGAGTTGATCTTCTGGGCCACACGCTGAAGTAAATAGAGCTCCTCGATCCGCAAAACATGGTCGAGATCGTTGAAAGCTTCCGAAAGATAAGCCGGATTTATCATTGCAGGTCGATTGTAGCAAGACGGGATAAAAAGCGGGAGTTAATCGGCCGTTTTCGCCTGCGATCTGCGCGGAGGCTCATCCGAGTGATCGATGGCTTCGTCTTCGATCTCGCCTCCCGGGCTTACGGGTATCTCGGCAGGGTCGGTGTATTTGGGACCGTGCTCTTCCAGTATGTCAGCAGGAATTAGAACGCGTTCGGCGGAGGTTGGCGGTGTATAGCCCGGATAATCGACTCGCGAATGATAGATCGCAACAAGCGATTTGATCATTGATTCCCGGATCTGCGTCAATTCGCGAAGCGTTAGATCACATTCGCCCAGCTGATCGTCCTGAAGGATCGCGTCGATGATCTTGGTTACAATAAAGCGAACGTTCTCAGGAGTCGGCTCAGCCAGTGACCTAGCACCGGCCTCACACGAATCCGCGATCATCATTATCGCCGCTTCCTTGAACTGCGGCTTAGGACCGGGATAGCGAAAATCGTTTTCAGAAACCTCGCTCTCGCTGCGGGCCTCCGCCTGGGCCTTTTTCAGGAAGTAATGAAGGGTGCGCGTTCCATGGTGCTGGGGAATAAAATCAATGATACGCTGCGGCAGTCCCATCTCGCGCGCAAGTTTTACGCCGTATGTCACGTGACTGATGATGATCTTGGCGCTCTGGACAGGTTTGAGCTTGTCGTGCGGATTCTTACCCATTTGGTTTTCCACATAATGCTCGGGTGCAGCCGTCTTGCCAATATCGTGATAGAGCGCGCCGATCCGCGTCAGCAAACCGTTTCCACCGACCACACGACAGGCCTCTTCCGCCAGTTGGCCAACGGCATGTGAATGTTGGTTCGTACCCGGAGCCCGAAGCGCGAGTTGGCCCAGAACGGGTAGGTCAGCGTTCGAAAGCTCGAGCAATTTAACGTCGGTCAAAATTCCAAAGAGTGTCTCGCAGACGGGCAGGATCACTGCCGTCATGGCGGCCGTAATAAAGCCACCCAAAAGCCCGCATAGGATCACCATCAACACCGTATTCAAAATAAACGGCTGCTGAGTATACGCAAGAATGGCAAGAGCCGCGACTGCGCTCACGACCCCAACGAGGGACCCGGCCACCGTGACCGTCTGGCGGCTTCGATACCGGCCGATGCCGTAAACCGCACTCGACGAAGCGATCGCAGCATAAATCGCAAATTCAAAGCCCCTGGGCGCCATAAACCCTGCCAGCAATGCGCAAAACAACCCAGTAAACAAAGCGGTCGGGCGATCCGCCAACAGGGTCATCAAAAGACTGGCAGCAGCGAAAGGTATGGCAAACGCCCAAACGCTTGGATCGTTAAGGGGAGCCCTTGTGTTCTGTGCAGCAGTGAACTGAGCCAATTGGAACAGGGCCGTCATTAATAATGTTTGCGCCACGGTCACGAAGCCGAACAATGCGAAACTTTTCTCGGCCGAAAGCGAAAGACGTGGAAGCATCCCGCGATGCTGAATGAACTTCCAGGCGACCCAGTACAGTGCAGAGATCAGTATCAAGAGACCGAGGAATCGGTTTCCCTGCCGCGTCGAAGAGCTATAACTATTCACCGCTGCGATCTTCGACATGACGTCGGCAGTGACGATGTGCCCTTTGTCGACTATGGTTTCTCCACGCTTTAGTTCGATCGGGAGCGTCTTGACGGTCTCGGCACTGCTCCGGCGCGCGTTATCGGTTGCAAGGCTGTCGTAAGACACACTCGGTTCGATCAGAATCTCTCCGGCAGTGTAAAAGGCAGCCACTTCTTTAGGGGATAAACTTTTTACCGCGGACAATCGCGTCCGATATTTTGCCCGCGCGGTAGAAAGGGATATCCAGGTGCTCTCGGGCATTGACACGGTGGTCTGCACGCCCGGTTTCGAACGGTCAAACACGAAAACGCTGTTTTGAAAATATTGCTTTTCCGAATCGTCGTAAATGTAACCTTCGGATGCTTCTCGGAGAGCACTTTCGACTGATTCGAGCTCGTTGTGGCTAAAGGTGCGCGCGGCGAGTATCTTGCCCACTTCTGGCCCGCCCGCGCCAGTCCAGTGAGTCTCAGTTTTTACATCCGAGTTTGCGGGCCGTTGGTCAAGTTGATTATTGCTGCCGTGGCGCTGGAGTTTTTCCCAGGACGAGAGAAATTGCTGAACTGCCTGTTCGGCCTTGTTGGATTCGTAGCGAAAGACCGGACCTACGTCTTCCTTTGCCTTCGATCTCTTGCGTTCGGTCGCTTCATCGTCGGAATAGTATATGTCCGACGGAGCGATTATTGTCTCCCGTGCGATGTCACCTTCCTTATAACCCTGCTCACTACCCGTGCGGGCAAATGGATTGAAAACGAGCAGAGAAGTAACGATGCAGAGAAAGACGAAGCCGAGCCAGAATCTTTGACGCCCCGAGAGCGACCGAAAGGGCCTTACAGCCGCGCCGAATACTCGCTTACGCCATTTAGTGGTCGGCGGAGTCAGATCTTGGATTCGCTTGCTCATTCAATGTTCGGCGAAAAACCCAAAAGAACGCGAAGGTCAGATCAAAGGTAAAAAAAGACAAACGACCAATAGGCAACGAAATTCAAGAATCGATCACAAGCTTTTGCGGACAATTTCTTAGGCAGCAACCTCAAACTTGCCGATCCGGGTAGCGATAGCCTCGACCATGGGTCGGAGCGTTTCACGTCGAATAGCTGAAATTGACACGCATTCTGCGGTTCTGTCAAGCATGATCTGACGCTCGAGGGCCTCCGAATCACTCTTTTTCAATAGATCAGTCTTGTTCAAAACGACGATCTGCGGTATGCGGTTAAGCTCCAGATCAGCGAGGATCTTCTCGACCGATTCGATCTGATGGGTCACACGCGGATTTGACGCGTCGACAACGTGAACGATCAGATCGCTGTCCGTTATCTCTTCAAGTGTCGCGCGAAAGGCGGAAACGAGTGGCTGCGGCAGGTCGCGAATAAATCCGACGGTGTCGTTGATTATCACTTCCTGCTCGTACGGCAAACGGAGGCGTCGCGAAGTAGGGTCGAGCGTCGCAAACATCTTCTTTTCTACGTAAACATCACTTTGCGTAAGTGCATTTAGCAGGGTGGATTTGCCGGCGTTGGTATAACCGACCAGGGAAATGATCGGCAGGTGTT
>Ga0207712_10000824_pt1 | contig 22758 bp, 20 predicted proteins | sample KBSS44metaG_FD_184402 | JGI IMG/M metagenome (GOLD analysis project Ga0207712, IMG submission 184402) | Switchgrass rhizosphere microbial communities from Kellogg Biological Station, Michigan, USA - KBS S4-4 metaG (SPAdes) (version 2) | ecosystem: Host-associated > Plants > Roots > Rhizosphere... | reverse complement strand
CGTGGTGGCGCCGCCGCGCTCCCGGGGTTGTGACAGAATGTGCCGGCGCAAGCCGACTGCGTGATATACGGGTGTCTATGGTCAAGAGCTTCGCTTTCGGTGTGCTGTGCGCGGCGGGTCTGCTGGGTGCGACCCTGCCGTCCGTCGCGCACGCCGGCGCGGTGTTCCGCTGCGCCGGGCCCCACGGCGAGATCGCGATCACCAACAAGCCGAATGGCTACTCCGCGTGCACCAAGCTGCCGAATAGCGACTATGTCGAGCCGGCCGCGGCGAAGGCGCGCAAGCCGGCGATTAAAGAGGAACCGGCCAAGACGGCCGCCGCCATCGTGCCGGAACCGGGTAAGTCCGCTGCCACGCAGCCCGATGCGCCGGAAGCATCCAAGCCCGAAGCATCCAAGCCGGCCTCGGTCGCGACGGCCGAACCACCCAAGGCGGCCGAAGCCGTCCGCCCGCGCAGCGAATACAAATCGATGCCGGCCTCGCCATTCGCGGACGTGGTCAGCGAGTTGCGACTCAACGGCGAAGCACCGGTCAAGGTCGCCCCGAACGCAGTCGAAAGGCCGGAGAAGAACGTCGAGGTACGCCGCGGTGCGGTGTACAAAGTCGCGCGCGCGAATGGCATTGTCGAGTACACCAATGTCAGGCCCGGCGGCGGCGCGTATACGATGATGTTCACCTACATCGCGACTTGCTTTGCCTGCGACGTGAAGTCCGCGATCAACTTCGCCACGCTCGCGCTCAACCTCGATGCGTACAAGGACGAAGTCGCCACTGCGGCATCCGAGTTCGGCGTCGATCAGGCGTTGTTGCGTGCGGTGATTCATGCCGAATCGGCATTCAATCCGAACGCGATCTCGGTCAAAGGCGCACAGGGGCTGATGCAGCTGATGCCGGCGACGGCGAGCGACATGGGCGTGGCCAGCCCGTTCGATCCGGCGCAGAACATCCGCGGCGGTGCGCGCTACCTATCTGCGCTGCTCAAACTGTTCAACGGCGACGAGCGCCTGGCGGCGGCGGCGTATAACTCCGGCCCACAGAACGTGCAGAAGTACAGTGGGGTGCCGCCGTTCGACGAAACCCGGGTCTATGTCGAGCGTGTTGCGACTTTGCGCAAGCGCTATGGCGAAGCGCACTGAGAACAGGCTCTAAGGAAGGTCAACCGCCCTGCGGGTTGACGCCCTGGTCCGCGCGGGCAGGAGGCGGGCGCTCGACCAGGGTCACGTCGAACTGCAGTTGCTTGCCCTCGCGTTGGGCAGAGACGGTGACCTTGCTGCCCGGTTCCAGATGCGATTCGCGGTTGCGTAGCGCCAGTGCATTCGGCACCCATTGGCCATCGATGCGTGTGATCGCATCGCCGACCCTGAGCCCGGCCTTGGCCGCAGGGCTGTCAGCGTCGATCGCCGTGACCAGAGCCCCGCCGGTGATCACCGGCATCGGATCGCCCGGCTGGATCGGCACGTCGCGGCAGGTCACGCCGATCCAGGCGCGGATAACGCGTCCGTAGCGGATGATCTGGTCGAGCACCTTCTTCGCCCGATCGACCGGGATGGCGAAACTGATGCCGACGTTGCCGCCGTTCACCGAAGGAGAGTAGGTACGCGAGGTAATGCCGACCAGCTCGCCATAGGCGTTGACCAGCGCGCCGCCCGAGTTGCCCGAGTTGACCGCCGCGTCGGTCTGGATGAAATCCTCGCCGTTCTCCGCGCTGATGATGCGACCCAGCGCGCTGACGATGCCCATGGTCACGGTCTTGTCCAGACCGAACGGATTGCCGATCGCGAGCACGACGTCGCCCACCGCGACCGGCTTTTCTGCGATCGGAATCGTCGCTGCGTTCCAGATGTCGAGCTTGAGTACGGCAAGGTCGGTTTCCTTGTCGCTGCCGATGACCTTCGCCGGCATGCTGCGGCCGTCGGGCATGCCGACGCTGATGTTGGTGGCACGTTCGACGACGTGGTGGTTCGTGAGCACGTAGCCGTCCGCGTTGACCACCACGCCAGAGCCCAGATTCTGTGTCGGCACATTGGTCACCACCTGTGCGGGAACCACCGGGGGTAGATTTGGATTGTCTGTCCTCACCAGCACCTGCCGCGTTTGCTGCTCGATCTTGTTGACGAAGATGCTGACAACTGCCGGACTCGCGGCTTCGACCGCGGCCGAATAAGAGGTCGTGATCGCGCCTGTCTCGCTGGTCGTCGATGCGGAGCTGCCGCCGGGGCCGAAAGCCACGCCGGGTTCACGCGCACGTGTCGTTGACTTTGTGGGCAATGGTTTCGCCGCTTTGGCTTGCTCGGCTGCGGCGGACGGTGCCGGTTCCGCCGATGAGCCGCGCAGTCGTGAGGTCCACTGCGGCGCGAGCAGCGAGATCACGAAGGCGAGGGCAAGCCCCAGGGTGACGAACTGCGCGACGAACTGGATCAGGCGGACAAAATTTTTCATTCGGACTCGGAAGCTGGCGGCAGACGTTTGTTTTCGTTGTCTGCGAGGTAGGGCTTTGGTTAAACTAGCACGATTTTTGGGGGAGCCCGCGCAGGCTGCTCAGCGGATTTTCAGACTCGGCGCATGGCTGCGCCGATGCATCAGGCATGCAAGTGCATGGTGCGGCAAACGTGGTTCGGCTTGGCCGCGACCATTGTTTACCCGATCCGATATGGCATCGGGTGGCAGGAAGCCCGGTTTTGCAAACATTCAATATCTCGGAGTGCCGGATGGCAAATGAGGGTGTGAATCAGGGACGCCGCAGATTCCTGACCGGGACGACTGTGGTCGTCGGCGGCATCGGGGCTGCGTTCGCGGCGACTCCCTTCATCAAGTCGTGGCAGCCGAGCGAGCGCGCGAAGAACGCGGGCGCGCCGGTGCTGCAGGACATCAGCAAGATCGAACCCGGACAGAAGATTTCCGTGCTTTGGCGCGGTTCGCCGGTATGGATCGTCAACCGCACCAAGGCGATGCTCGACACGCTGCCCGGCCTCGACGGCCGCCTGCGCGATCCGAAGTCGCAGGTCGATCAGCAGCCGAAATACGCGCAGAACGAGACGCGCTCGATCAAGCCCGAGTGGCTGGTCATGATCGGCATCTGCACGCACCTGGGTTGCTCGCCGGAATACATCCCCGAGATCAAGCCTGAACCGTTCGATCCGGAGTGGAAGGGCGGCTTCTTCTGCCCTTGCCACAAGTCGCGCTACGACATTTCCGGCCGCGTGTTCCAGGGCGTGCCTGCGCCGGCGAACATGGTCGTGCCGCCGTACAAGTTCGTCGACGACAATCACATCCTGATCGGCGTGAATCCGGAGGACAAAGCCTAATGGCCAACGTATTCACGAGCATCGGCAACTGGGTCAACGAGCGCGCACCGGGCATGATGCCGGTGTACCGCAAGCACATGACCGAGTATTACGCGCCGAAGAACTTCAACTTCTGGTACTACTTCGGCGTGCTCGCCATGGTCGTGCTGGTCAACCAAATACTGACCGGCATCTTCCTGACGATGTTCTACAAGCCGGGCGCAGCGACCGCGTTCGACTCCGTCGAATACATCATGCGCGACGTCGACTGGGGTTGGTTGATTCGCTATATGCATTCGACCGGCGCGTCGATGTTCTTCATCGTCGTCTATCTGCACATGTTCCGCGGCTTGATGTACGGCTCGTACAAGAAGCCGCGCGAACTGGTCTGGCTGCTCGGCATGTTCATCTTCCTCGCGCTGATGGCCGAGGCGTTCATGGGCTACGTGCTGCCGTGGGGCAACATGTCGTTCTGGGGCGCGAAGGTGATCATTTCGCTGTTCGGCGCGGTACCGCTGATCGGCGATACGCTCGTGCAGTGGATCATGGGCGACTACAACCCGGCCGATGCGACGCTGAATCGCTTCTTCGCGCTGCACGTGATCGCACTGCCGCTGGTCCTGCTCCTGCTCGTCGTGCTGCACATCTTCGCGCTGCACGAAGTCGGTTCGAACAATCCGGACGGCGTCGAGATCAAAAAGAAGAAGGACCCGGCCACGGGCAAGCCGCTCGACGGCATCCCGTTCCATCCGTACTACACGGTGCATGACATCGTCGGTGTCGGCTTCTTCCTGACGATCTGCGCGTTCATCATCTTCTACCAGCCGACCGTCGGTGGCTGGTTCCTCGAGAACGACAACTTCATCCCGGCCAACCCGCTCGTCACCCCGCCGGAAATCAAGCCGGTGTGGTACTTCACGCCGTTCTACGGAATCCTGCGCGTGATCCCCGACAAGGGCCTGGGCATCTCGGCTATGTTCGCCTCGATCGTGCTGCTGTTCCTGCTGCCGTGGCTCGACCGCGGCGCGGTCAAGTCGATCCGCTATCGCGGGCTCGGTTACAAGGTGGCGTTGGGTCTATTCGCACTGACGTTCCTGCTGCTCGGCTCGATTGGTGCCGGTCTTACGGCGGAGTGGATTCCGAAGATTTTTGGCGCCAGCGCCGATGTGACCAGCATCGAAATGCATTTTGGCTGGCTGCTTGTGCTCATGTATTTCGGCTATTTCATCTTCCTGTTTGGCTACACGGCTTTCGGCTACGAGAAAACCAAGCCGGTGCCGGAGCGAGTGACGGGAGGAGGTCACTGACATGATGCGCAAAATCGTTCTCGCTCTTGCTTTCTCCGCAGTCGCATTCGTCGCACCAGCCTCTGCCGAGGAAGGCGGCGGCCTGCTTCCCGCCGGCACGAAGGTCGGCAACATCGCCTCGCTGCAGCGCGGCGCGCGCCTGTACTTCAACTACTGCTCGGGCTGTCATTCGATCAAGTACCAGAGCTACTCGCGCCTGGCGGACGACCTCAAGCTCGCGCCTGGCGAGGTGTTGAGCAACTTTGCCTTCACCGGCGCGAAGATCGGCGACCAGATCGTCTCGAACATGCCTGCGGACCATGCGCAGGAATGGTTCGGCAAGGCGCCGCCCGACCTTTCGCTCGAAGCGCGCGCGAAGGGTCCGGACTGGATCTACACCTACCTGAAATCCTTCTATCTCGATCCCTCGCGTCCGGTCGGCTGGAACAACACCGTGTTCCCCGGGGCCTCGATGCCGAACGTGCTCTGGGAACTGCAGGGCACCCAGGTCGCCCATTACGCGCCAGCCAAGCCGGGTGAGGAGCCGGCGGTCGAGAAGTTGGAGTTGTCGAGCAAGGGCAAGCTGTCGGGCGAAGAATTTGATGCTGCCGCGCGCGACATTACGGCGTTCCTGCAGTACGTCGGCGAGCCGGCGGCGCTGAAGCGCGAAGCGGTGGGCGTGTGGGCGATTCTGTACCTCGCGTTTTTCACCTTCCTTGCCTGGTTGCTCAACAACGAATATTGGAAAGACGTTCACTGAGGCTTTCGAGTAGCTGGCTTGTTGCAAAACCGGCGCTGCGGCGCCGGTTTTCGTTTTCAGGCTAGGCGTCGTCTTCGCGTAGGTGTAGATTGTTGCAAAAGCGTGGCGGCAAGCCACCGCAGCCGCCGACATCGGCTCCCAGGGGCGTGGGATACAGAGGGAACTCGCAGCATGGTCTTGAATCCGCGATCGCGTACTGTTTTGACGCTGTATTCTTCGCGCGACGACGTGCAGTGCCATCGTGTCCGCCTCGTGCTGGCGGCGAAGGGAGTGGCCTACGATTTCGTCGCGGTCAACCCGACTTCGCCGCCCGAAGACCTCGTCGATCTCAATCCCTATCACAGCGTGCCGACTCTGGTCGACCGCGACCTCGTCCTCTACGAAACAGGCGTGATCTGCGAATACCTCGACGAGCGCTATCCGCATCCGCCGCTGATGCCTATCGACCCGCTCTCTCGCGCGCGCTTGCGCCTGGGAATGGTGCGCATGGAGCGCGATTGGTATCCATTCGTCGAGCAGATTGCAGCCGGTGGCCGTCCCGCCGATGCCGCGCGCAAACGTCTGCGCGAAACCCTGCTCGCAAGCCTGCCATTGTTCAAAGCGGCAAAGTTTTTCCTCAATCCGGAAATGAGCCTCGCCGATTGTGCGCTCGCACCGCTGATCTGGCGCCTGCCGAGCCTCGGCGTCGAGTTGCCGCGCGAAGCGCGCGTGATCGACGACTACGGCGAGCGCATTTTCCGTAACCCCGGTTTCACCCGCAGCCTGACTGAAGAAGAGAAAGCATTGCGCGCTTGATTGCGCGCGAGATAACACCATGACCGCCGCCACGATGACCTCCAACCGCCCGTACCTGCTGCGCGCCATGTACGAGTGGATCGCCGACAACGGCCTGACGCCGTACATCCTTGTCGACGCCAATGCGCCCGGCGTCAAGGTGCCGAAGAGCTCGATCAAGGACGGCCGCGTCGTGCTCAACGTCGCCTCGCGTGCGGTCGCCCAGCTCGAACTCGGTAGCGATCGCGTGCGTTTCATGGCGCGCTTTGCCGGAGTTTCCCAGGTGGTCGAGGCGCCAATCAGCGCAGTCCTGGCGATTTACGCGCAGGAGAACGGCCAGGGCATGATGTTCCCGGCCGAGGATCAAACAGCTGCGCAGCCGCCTGAGTCGACAGACGCACCAACTGCTACCGTCGCGCCTTCGGACCCGGCGCCGAAGAAGGGCCCGCATCTGCGCGTCGTGAAGTAGTGCAGTTCTCAGTTCACGCGCCGGGGTAGTTCGATCACGTTCGAGCCGCGCACGACCGGATGCGCTTCGGCAACAGGCAGGCTCCATGCGAGCAGGCGGCCGTCGAGCATCGTCAGGCTGCCGCGGTGGCGGTCGTGGCCGTCGATGCTGACTTCGAAACGATAGTTGCGACGCAAGCGCAAATGGCCGTCGCCATTGCGGGCGAATCCGAAGCCGGCCAGCGACACGCTTTGGTCCAGCAGCTGCACGCCTGCTTTTGCGCAAAGATCGTGCCCGAGTGCGCGCGCAAGGTCGCGTGCCTTGAGTGCGTTCTGCCACAGCGCAAGTGCAACAAGCAGTGAAATTACGGCAAGCATCGGACCGATCATCGCATTAGTGTATCCGTTGATGCCGGCCACCGGTACGAACACGACCGTGCTGCTGCGCCTTCGATTCAGCTCCCCGCCTTGCGTCGAGGCGGTCGCTGGGCAATAATGCGCGCCCCGCGCGATCCGCGCCGGGTCCAGCGACGCCGCGACAGCGTCCTGACGGGCGGTTAGCTCAGCGGTAGAGCATTGCCTTCACACGGCAAGGGTCGCAGGTTCGATCCCTGCACCGCCCACCACATATACAAATCGCTGCAAACAAAACCCGTGCATTGCGCGGGTTTTTGCTTCCAGCGGTAACTTATCTCCGCTTCTGATCTTCGCTTCCGCGTTTCTTTGATTCGCTTTTCCCAAAGCGCACCATTTTTCGCAACGCATCGCCAATCATCCCGAGCGACGTCTTCACCGCATCGACCGACCAATCGAGCACGCGGCGTTCGTCGACGCCGCTGAACGCACGCATCACATCGGGCATGCCGGTGATCGGCGCGTCCTTCCATTTCGCCATGGCCTGCGCGCGCTTGCCGATCGCGTAGGTCACGCTGGCATTGCTCACCGCCGATGAGACGATGCCGGCGATCGGCACGAAGCGCCGCGTCACCACGCCGCCGAGGCGTCCGGCCAGGCGATGCAGCACGCCGCGCACGAGGACGTCGCCGGCGATGCTCGCGCTCGTACCCATGGTCTGCACGCGCGTGATCAACTGCTCGTGCAGGGTTGCGGGCAACTTGAGCGCGTACAGCGCGAACGTGTCTTCGACCAGCTCGCGCTGCACGCGCGCGAGGAATTTTGCATCGAGCACCTCGCCGAAGACGAAACCGAGCACGCGACCGAGGCCCGGAATTGCCTCGATCGCCGCGGTCAGCGCGCCGGTCAGCGCGGCGCGCGTGACCTTGCGTCGCAGCAGGGCGACGAATTGCGTATCGGGGTCGTCTGCGCGTATGGCGGCGATTTGCGTGCCCGTCCTGCGTACGGGCAGTTGCTCCTGCGGTTCGCGTTTGATGCGCGGCATGACCGCATGCTAGCGGAAATCGCGCCTTCTCGCGTCGCATGGCGATACGGTCATGTGTAGGCAAGGCGGGCGCCACGATCCTGAGTTATTCTTGAGCGTTGACTGATTGCCTGGTTTGCCATGTCCGAACTCGCCGCCCATCTCGATCGCCACGACACGATCCGCGCCGTGAACTACGCCGACGGCGTCCTGCGCCTGCTCGATCAGCGCGAGCTGCCGTTCACGGAGGCGCACATCGAGTGCCGCAACGCGATCGAAGTGGCGAAAGCGATCAAGGACCTCGTCGTGCGCGGTGCGCCGGCGATCGGCATCGCCGCGGCCTGGGGCGTCGTGCTGCAGGCAGGGTTGCTTGAAGGTGCGGGCGAGCCTGTCAGCATCGCCGCGCTCGACTCGACCTTCGGCACCTTGAACGCTGCGCGGCCGACCGCGGTGAACCTCGCCTGGGCGCTCGCACGCATGCGTGCGACGCTGGCTGCAGCGAAGGACGATCCGCTGGGCGCGCTGACTGCGGAGGCACGTGCGATCCAGGACGAGGACCTCGCCGCCAATCGCAAGATGGGCGAGATCGGCGCGAGTTTCTTCGCCGACGGCATCGGCGTGCTTACGCATTGCAATACCGGGTCGCTCGCGACCGCCGGCTTCGGCACTGCGCTCGGCGTGATCCGTGCCGGTTACGCGGGCGGAAAGATCGCCCGGGTCTACGCCGGCGAGACGCGGCCATGGCTGCAGGGGGCGCGCCTGACCATGTGGGAACTCGTGCGCGATCGCATTCCGGCGAAGCTGATCGCCGATTCGGCCGCCTCGCACCTGTTGAAGTCGGGTGTGGTGCAGTGGGTCATCGTCGGCGCCGACCGCATCGCCGCGAACGGCGATACGGCGAACAAGATCGGCACCTATCAGCTCGCGATCAGCGCGAAGCGCCATGGCGTCAAGTTCATGGTCGTGGCGCCGTGGTCGACCGTGGACATGGCGACCAAGCATGGCGATGACATCGAGATCGAACTGCGCGATCCAGCGGAACTGCTCTCGATCTCGGGCAAGCGCACGGTCGTCGACGGCGCGGACGCATGGAATCCGGTGTTCGACGTCACCCCGGCCGAGCTGATCGACGTCATCGTCACCGAGCGCGGCGCGATACAAAAGCCGTTCGGTCCCGGCTTGGCGAAGCTCGCGGGCGTGCAAGGCTGAGCGATGCGCCAGCTGCTTCTTTTCTGCGTCGGTGGCGTGCTCGGCTTCATCGTCGATGCGGGCGTGCTGCAGATTCTCGTCAGCGGTTTCGCCTGGGACCGCTTCAGCGCTCGCCTGATCTCGTTTCTCTGCGCGGCGACGGCGACCTGGCTGTTCAACCGCAATCTCACGTTCCAGGGCACGCGCAACCACTCGCGCTTCGGCGAATGGTGGCGCTACATCTTCGCGATGAGCGGCGGGTTTGCCTGCAATTTCGCCACCTATTCGGCGCTCGTGCTCGCCTTCGATGTGGATGGCGCGCATCTGCCGCTCGCCGTCGCCGCGGGCTCGGTGGCCGGGCTCGGCGTCAACTATTTCGCCTCGCGCTACTGGATTTATCGCAGCAAGCCGCAGGCTTAGGAATACGCGCCGTACTCTTTCGCTTGGTCGCTCGCGCTCGCGGAAATGATGGCGATTTTCGCCTTTCCCGACGCCGTCCGAACCGTACATTTCGTTCTCTCGGAGTCGTCTTTCAACCGATTGAAATCACAAGGATTTTCCGGGTCGAAATTTCGCCGGAAGAACGCCTGCGTATGGTAGAATTATGACAGCTGAAATCGCCTGATTTCGCACCCGCGCGAAGCGTCGCGCCCAGCAGAAAAATACCGGGAAGAATTCCACGATGGCGGACCTGGCCAAAGAAATCATTCGCGTCAACATCGAAGACGAAATGCGGCAGAGCTACCTCGATTACGCGATGAGCGTGATCGTCGGTCGCGCCCTCCCGGACGTGCGCGATGGCCTCAAACCCGTACATCGCCGCGTGCTCTACGCGATGCAGGAATTGAACAACACCTGGAACCGCTCCTACATCAAATGCGCGCGCGTCGTCGGCGACGTGATCGGTAAATACCATCCGCATGGCGACCAGTCGGTGTACGACGCGCTCGTGCGCATGGCGCAGGATTTTTCGCTGCGCTATCCGCTCGTCGACGGCCAGGGCAACTTCGGTTCAGTCGATGGCGACAACGCCGCGGCGATGCGTTACACCGAGTGCCGTCTCGATCGGCTCACCTCGGAAATCCTTTCCGATCTCGACAAGGAAACGGTCGACTTCCAGCCGAACTACGACGAGAAGGATCTCGAACCGACCGTGTTGCCCGCGCGCGTGCCGAACCTGCTGGTCAACGGCTCGGCCGGCATCGCGGTCGGCATGGCGACGAACGTGCCGCCGCACAATCTCACCGAGATCGTCGATGCGACGATCGCGCTGATCGACAACCCCGATCTCGGCTTCGATGAACTGTTGCGCCTCGTGCCGGGGCCGGACTTCCCGACCTACGGCATCATCAACGGTGCGGCCGGGATCATCGAGGCGTACAAGACCGGCCGCGGCCGCATCTACGTGCGCGCCAAGGCGGCGATCGAGACCGAAGACAACGGTCGCGAAACGATCATCATCACCGAACTGCCGTATCAGGTGAACAAGAAGCGATTGATCGAAGCGATCGCCGAGCTGCACAAGGAGAAGAAGCTCGAAGGCATTTCGCCCGATGGCCTGCGCGACGAGTCCGACAAGGACGGCATGCGCATCGTCATCGAAGTGCGCAAGGACACACTGGCCGAAGTGCTGTTGAACAATCTCTACCAGCAGACGCAGATGGAGGTGACCTTCGGCATCAACATGGTCGCGCTCGTCGACGGGCAACCGCGCCTGCTCAACCTCAAGGACATCCTCGAAGCGTTTATCCGCCACCGCCGCGAAGTCGTCACCCGGCGCACGATTTTTGAATTGCGCAAGGCGCGCGACCGCGCGCATGTGCTCGAAGGCCTGACCGTCGCGCTCGCCAACATCGACGAGATGATCGAGTTGATCAAAACCTCGGCGTCGAGCGAGGAAGCCAAGGAGCGCATGCTCGCCAAGCGCTGGGAGCCGGGTCTGGTGCGCACGTTGCTCGCCGCGTCGGGCGCGGATGCGTCGAAGCCGGAAGACCTCGCGCCGAATGTCGGCCTGTCCGATATCGGCTACCAATTGTCCGAAGTCCAGGCGCAGCAGATTCTCGAAATGCGTCTCGCGCGCCTGACTGGACTCGAACAGGAAAAGCTCACCGACGAATACAAGCAATTGCTCGGCGTGATCGCCGGCCTGATCGAGATCCTGATGGATCCCGATGTGCTGCTGCGCGTGATCCGCGACGAGCTGATCGAGATCAAGACGCAGTACGGCGACGCGCGCCGCACCGTGATCCAGGCCAGCCAGGAAGACCTCGACGTGCTCGACCTGATCGCGTCCGAGGACGTGGTCGTCACGCTTTCGCACGCGGGCTACGCCAAGCGCCAGCCGACCACGGTCTATCGCGCGCAGAAGCGCGGCGGCAGGGGTCGTTCGGCGACCGCGATCAAGGAAGAGGATTTCGTCGAGAAGCTTTGGGTCGTCAACACGCACGACACGCTGCTCGCGTTCACGAGCCTGGGCCGCGTGTACTGGCTCAAGGTGTACAAGATTCCCGAGGCCGGCCCGAATTCGCGCGGCCGCCCGATCGTCAACCTGCTGCAGCTCGAAGAGGGCGAGAAGGTGCAGGCGATCCTGCCGGTGCACGAGTATCGCGAAGACCATTATGTCTTCTTCGCCACGCGCAACGGCACGGTGAAGAAGACGCCGCTGACCGAGTTCGAATTCCAGTTGCAGAAGGGCAAGGCGGCAATTTCGCTCGACGAAGGCGATGCACTCGTCGACGTGCAGCTCACCGACGGCACGCACGACGTCATGTTGTTCGCCTCGAACGGCCGCACCGTGCGCTTCGCCGAAGACGAGGTGCGCGCGATGGGGCGCGGCGCCAGCGGCGTGCGCGGCATCCGCCTCGCTGCAGGCGCGCAGGTCGTCTCGCTGCTCGTCGTCGAGCATGCCGCGGAACAAGGCGGCGACGAGGAGGAAGCGATCGAAGCGGCCGAGGGCCAGGCGCTTGCCGAAGAGCCAGCATCACCGTCGGAAACCTACGTGCTCACCGCGACCGAACGCGGCTACGGCAAGCGCACGCCGCTGTCGAAGTACCCGCGCAAGGGTCGCGGCATCCAGGGAGTCATCGGCATCCAGTGTTCCGAACGCAACGGCAACCTCGTCGGTGCGGTGGGATTGGACGAAGCACACGAGGTCATGCTGATCTCGAACCAGGGCACGCTCGTGCGCACACGCGCAAGCGAAATCGCCAAGGTCGGGCGCAATACCCAGGGCGTGACGCTGATTCGCTTGCCCGCCGATGAGTCGCTTGTTGGTGTTGTAGCGATCGACTCGATCGGTGCCGAAGAGGACGAGGCCGGCGAAGCGGATGTCGCTGTGGCAATCTTGCCGCCGCCTGCGGAGTGAAGTGCATGTAGGCTGGGCTGACAAGCCCAGCCTACATGTGGCGTGATCAGATCACCGCGAGCATCGACGCCGCGTCAGAGACTTTGAACTCGCCAGGCGCCTCGAGATTCAACGCCTTGACCACGCCATCGTCGGCATACAGCGCAAAGCGCTTGCCGCGCATGCCGAGGCCGAACGCGGTGCCGTCCATTTCGAGGCCGAGCGCCTTGGTGAACGCGCCGTTGCCGTCGGCGAGCATCCACAGGCCTTCGGGCACGTGCTGGTTCTTCGCCCACGCGTCCATGACGAAGGCGTCGTTGACCGCGATGCAGGCCACGTCCACGTTCTTGCCCTTGAACTCCGCGAATTTTTCCACGTAGCCGGGCAGATGCTTGGCCGAGCAGGTTGGCGTAAACGCGCCGGGCACGGAGAACAGTACGACCTTCTTGCCCTTGAAAATCTCGTCCGTATTGACCGCCTGCACGCCGTCCTTGAGGTAGTTGAGGGTGACGTTGGGGAGGGTGTCGCCTACGGCGATGGTCATGGCTCTGGTCCTTTCAGGTTGTGGGTGTCGATCATAAGGCTTAACCCGCAGCAACTTCATCCCTTGAAAAGATTTCGGCCATCCGCATTTTTCTTGCCAGCGGGCAATCGGCCCGAATCACTTCAGGAAAAGATATGACCATCACCCACTACCAGAACTGGCTGCGCCCGCATCACCGCCATTTCTTCGTCGACCACCAAGATGCGAACTCGTGGACGCCGCGCGTCGACGTGCGCGAAGAAGACAATCGCTACGTTATCGTTGCCGATATCCCCGGCGTGGACTCGAAGGATATCGAGATCAGCATGGACAAGAGCGTGCTGACGATCAAGGGCGAGCGCAAGTCGGAGACGATCGCCGAGAACGCGAAAGTGACACGCGTCGAGCGCCGTCAAGGTGCTTTCGAGCGCAGCTTTGCGCTGCCGGACAGCGCCGATGCGGACGCGATCACGGCCAGCGGCAAGAACGGTGTTCTCGAGATCGCGATCCCGAAGAAGGCGCAGGCGGCGCCGCGCAAGATCGTGGTGAACTGAGTTTCTCGAAGCCTCGTTGTTGACACAACCCGCGGTCAGCTATGCTGGCCGCGGGCGTTTCCGTTTTTCGCCGTCATCTCGACATGGACAGCCGGACTGCGAAGGCAGGATGCCGAAGCGAACATTCGCGCAGCGAATGGCCCGAAGGGCATGCCGCAGGAGCGGCATGTAATCCAGACCGCCGGGATGACGAGCTGGCGTCCTCTCCAATTGTTGACCGCTAACGCGAATCACGCATGCAATTCAAAGACTACTACGACATCCTCGGCGTCAAGCCCGGCGCGACCGAAGCGGAGATCAAGACCGCTTATCGCAAGCTCGCCAAGAAATACCATCCGGACGTGAGCAAGGAGGCCGGCGCCGAGGAGAAGTTCAAGGCAGTCAACGAGGCCTACGAGGCGCTGCGCGATCCCGCGAAGCGCAAGGCCTACGACCAGATCAAGGCGCAGGGTTATCGGCCCGGGCAGGAATACCAGCCGCCGCCGGATTTCGGTGGCGGGCAAGGTTTCGATTTTTCCGACGCGGGCGAAGGCGGGTTTTCGGATTTCTTCGAGTCGTTGTTCGGTGCCGGCGCGCGCCCGGGCCCGCGCGGTCGCACCGGTCCGCGCCGTGGTCGCGACGTGCAGGCGCGTGTCGAGATTCCGCTCGCCACCGCGTTCAGAGGGGGTAAGGAGCGGATCACGCTGCGCGACGGCAGCGGCGACGAACGTACGCTCGAGGTGAAGATTCCTGCGGGCATCCTGCCGGGGCAGCAGATTCGCCTCGCCGGGCAGGGATCGCCAGGCTCGCAAGGCGCAGCGGCGGGCGACCTCCTGCTCGAAATCGCGCTGGGCGAGGACGGCCGCTTCCATCTCGATGGCCGCGACGTGTTGCTGACCCTGGCTATCGCACCATGGCAAGCCGCGCTCGGCGGCACGGTGACCGTGCCCACGCTGGCGGGCGATGTGGAGCTGAAGATTCCCGCCGGTTCCGACTCTGGCAAGAAAATGCGCTTGCGCGGCCGTGGCATGCCCGGTGCCGTGCCGGGCGACCAGTTCGTGACGCTGCAGATCCACGCACCGCCCGCGCAGACCGACGCACAGCGTAAGCTTTACGAGCAGATGGCAAAGGAATTCGGCGAATCGGCCGTGCGCGTCTGAGCGAAGACAAATCTGATGTGATTAGGGTGGCTCGAAAAAGCGCCGATGCGGATGGAGCGAATCAACGAACTCCATCCGCGCAAACCGTGGTTTGATTCGCGTCGCGCGCTCTATTGCCGATCAAGCCGCCGCGGGCAACAGGTTCTTGATCGCCTGCATGAGTTCCTTCTCGTCGATCGGCTTGGTGACGTAGGCTTTCGCACCTTGGCGCATGCCCCAGACCTTGTCGGTTTCCTGGCCTTTGGTGGTGACGAGAATGACCGGGATATGCTTCGTCGTCGGCTCGCGCGCGAGCGTGCGCGTGGCCTGGAAGCCGTTGAGGTTGGGCATCACCACGTCCATGAGGATCAGGTCGGGGATTTCGCGCTTGGCGGTATCCACGCCAGCGGCACCATCCTCGGCCGTGGTTGCGAGATGGCCGAGTTTTTCGACGATGCGTTTGAGGCCCAGCAATTGCGTGGGCGAGTCGTCAACGATCAGTATGCGCGCCATGGACGGATGCCTGCCCCCTGCAGGATTGATTGAAGGTTGATTGTAGGCACAAGTTCTCGATTGCGACAGCGTTCCTGAATATGCGTGACGGGCATCACTGTTTTGCGATGTCCGCCACGCTCAAAGTTTGACCACGGTGCGACCAAACGAGCCGCCTGCGAGCATGGTGTCGAACACGGCCGGCAACCCGTCCAGGCCGACTTCGCGCGTGGCGATTCGGTCCAGATGCGCCGGTTTCCAGTCGCTCGCCAGATGTTGCCACACCGCATCGCGGATGTCGCGCGCCGTGCCTGCCGAGGCGATGCCGAGCAGGCTGACGCCGCGCAGGATGAAGGGCATCACTGTTGTCGCCAGCGCGGGATCGGCGGCGAGTCCGCAGCTGGCGATGTTGCCGTAGGGATGGATGACGCGGGTCAAGCCGGCGAGCATCTCGCCGCCGACGTTGTCGATCGCGCCGGCCCAGCGGCTCGTTTCGAGCGGGCGCTGGCCCCAGTACAGGTCCTTGCGCGAGATGCATTGCTTGGCGCCGAGCGCGATCAGGTCGTCGAAGTGTTCGAGCTTGCCGCTGATCGCATGCGCCTCGTAGCCAGCGCGCGTGAGAATGTCGATTGCGAGCGAACCGACGCCGCCCGTCGCACCGGTGACAACGATCGGGCCCATCGACGGTATTTGTCCATTTTGCCGCATTCTATACAACGATAATCCGGCGGTGAAACCGGCGGTGCCGAGGATCATCGCCTCGCGCAGCGTCAGCCCGTTCGGTAGCGGAATTGTCCATTTCGATTCAAGCCGCGCGTATTGCGCATAGCCGCCGTCGCGGTTCTCCGACAGGCCACAGCCGGTGACGAGCACGGCGTCGCCTTCCTTGAACTTCGCGTCGCTCGATTCGATCACGTGGCCGGCGATGTCGATGCCGCCGACCAGCGGCGACTCGCGCAGGATCTTGCCCTTGCCGGTGCCGGCGAGTGCGTCCTTGTAGTTGATCGACGAGTAAGCGACCTTGATGACGATTTCGCCGGGCGAGAGGTCGTCGATCTTCAGTTGCTCTATGCCGGCGCGGTAGTTGCCTCGGTCGGCATGGATGCGAAAGGCGGAAAAATTTTCGATGCTCATGCGTAGTCCTTTAGCTGCGTTCAAACAGAGCGATGCCCGACATGCGCCGCCAGGCTTCGCGGCGCGCGGCCGGCTGGAAGCGCGCCAACCAGCGCCAGACGTATGCGCCGCGCATCGTGCGGTTGATGCGGAAGGATTCGTCCCAGGTCGAGCGGAACTCGGCTTCGCGCCAGCCTAGCGGCGCGAAGAAGGCAGTGCCTTCAGCGGGGCCGAACAGGAACGGCGCGTTGCCGTCGCGCAGTTTGGGCGACCAGCGGCGTTCGAGAAGCTTGAGCAGCATCGGCGAAGCGAGGTCGGCGAGCCACCAGCGGGCCCGCGCGGTTTCGTGCAGATCACGCGCGAGCTCGGCGACCTGCTCGGCTTCGAGGTAGATCAGCAGCCCTTCGGTGATCACCAGCAGCGGGCCTTGCGCGCGTGCATGCGCGAACACTTCGCGGCGCCGCTCGGCCACGCGCAGGTCGGCTTCGATGAAGTCCAACTTGCAGCGCGGGGTTTCTCCGGACATCTGCTCGCGGTAGTAGGCGACCATCTCGGGCATGTCCACATGCAGCCACTGCAGCGCAGCGGGCAAATCGAGGCGGTAGGGTCGTGCGTCGAGGCCCGCGGCGAGATCGAGTACGCAGCGCACGCCTTCGCGCACACAGCGCTGCACGATCTCGTCGATGACGACCGTGCGCACGACCAACGGCCAACTCAGCGACCGGCCGCTTGGAATCGAGGCGACGATGGCTTCCCCGCGCGCGCCGGCGAGGCGGCGCGCGTACGGATCTTGGAACAGCGCATCGCGTCGCTCGCTCTCCATCGCGCGGTACACCGCCACCCAAAGCGCGGTGTCGGAAACGTTGCGGATCGGATTTGTCGCCATTGCGCGCTCCGCGACGCCGCGCCGATCAGTTCACCTTGTGAATCGCGCGCTTGTCGACCGCGAGCGCGGCCTCGTGCAAGGCTTCGCTCAACGTCGGGTGCGCGTGGATGATGCGTGCGAGATCTTCGGCCGAGCCGTGGAATTCCATTGCGACGACGGCCTCTGCGATCAATTCCGACACACCCGGGCCAACCATGTGTACGCCGAGCAGGCGATCGGTTTCCGCATGAGCGAGCACTTTCACGAAGCCCGCGGTTTCGTTCATCGCGACGGCGCGGCCGATCGCGGCGAACGGGAAGCTGCCGACCTTGTACGCGATGCCGGCCTTCTTCAGCTCGTCTTCGGTCTTGCCGGCCCAGGCGATCTCCGGCTCGGTGTAGATGACCCATGGGATGTAGTCGTAGTTGACGTGGCCCGGCTTGCCGGCGATCAGCTCGGCGACGGCGATGCCTTCCTCGAAACCCTTGTGCGCAAGCATCGGCCCGCGTACGCAATCGCCGACGGCCCAGACGCCGTCCGCGCTGGTGTGGCAATGGTCATCGACGACGACGCGGCCGCGCTCGTCGAGTTGCACGCCGGTGCCTTCGGCGAGCAGGCCATTGGTCGCCGCGCGGCGACCGACGGCGACAAGCAGCTTGTCGACGACGAGCTTCTGTTCCCCCTTGGCATCGGTGTAGGTGACCTCGACTGTGTTGCCCTTGACCTCGGCCTTGCTGACTTTGGCGCCGAGCTTGATGTCGAGGCCCTGCTTGGCGAATTCCTTCGCGGCGACCTTGGCCACGTCCTTTTCGGCCGCGGCGAGGAAATCCGGCAGCGCTTCGAGGATGGTGACCTCGGCGCCGAGACGGCGCCAGACGCTGCCGAGTTCGAGGCCGATCACGCCGGCGCCGATCACGCCGAGGCGCTTCGGCACCACGTCGAAGTCGAGTGCGCCGGCATTGTCGACGATGTTCTTGCCGTCGAACTTGGCGAACGGCAGCTCGATCGAGGTCGAACCCGCAGCGAGGATGATGTTCGGCGCGGTCAGTTCGTTGCTCGTACCATCGAAGCGCTTGACGCTGACAACCTTGTTCGGCAGCAGTGTGCCGAAGCCGTCATAAGCGGTGATCTTGTTGCCTTTGAACAGCAACGCGACGCCGCCGGTGAACTGTTTGACGATCTTGTCCTTGCGCCCGACCATCGTGCCGACGTCGATCTTTGCATCCTTCGTCGTGATGCCGTGCACGTCGAAGTGCTGGGTCAGGTTCCAGAACTGCTTGGACGAGTCGAGCAGCGCCTTCGACGGAATGCAGCCGACGTTGAGGCAGGTGCCGCCGAGCGCGAGCTTGCCGTCCTTGCCCTTGAAGTTGTCGATGCACGCGGTCTTGAGGCCGAGCTGTGCGGCGCGGATCGCCGCGTGATAACCGGCGGGACCGCCGCCGATGACGATGACGTCGAATTGGTCTGCCATGGAAATTCCAATGAGTGGCTGTCGCCGATTTTGGGAAGCGGGTGAGTCCGATATGGAGCATCGGGGAGCCGTTATCCAGCTTCCCGACGACGGATTCCGCTTACATGCCGAGCAACATCCGTTGCGGATTCTCGAGCTGGTTCTTGATGTCGACGAGGAACAGCACCGCATCCTTGCCGTCGATGATGCGGTGGTCGTAGCTGATCGCGACGTACATCATCGGCGCGGCGATCACCTGGCCGTTCTCGACGATCGCGCGTTCCTTGATCGCGTGCATGCCGAGGATCGCGCTCTGCGGCGGATTGACGATCGGCGTGGAGAACAGCGAGCCGAACGTGCCGCCGTTGGTGATCGTGAACGTGCCGCCCTGCAGGTCATCGAGGGTGAGGCCGCCTTCGCGTGCCTTCTTGGCGAAGCCGGCGATCGCCTTCTCGACGTCGGCGAAGCCCATGTTCTGCGCATCGCGCAGCACCGGAGTGACCAGACCCTTGTCGGTCGACACGGCGACCGAGATGTCCTGGTAGGCGTGATAAATGATGTCGTTGCCGTCGACCGAGGCGTTGACGATCGGATGACGCTTGAGCGCTTCCGCCGCGGCCTTGACGAAGAAGCTCATGAAGCCGAGCTTGATGCCGTTCGCCTTCTCGAACTGCTCGCCGAGTTCCTTACGCATCGCCGCGACCTTGGCGAGGTTGATCTCATTGAATGAGGTCAGCATCGCGATCGAATTCTTCGACTGCATCAGGCGCTCGGCGATTTTTGCGCGCATGCGCGTCATCGGTACGCGCTCCTCGGTGCGCGGACCCGACGGCGCCTTCGCCGTCGCCGCGGCGGTCGCGGGTGCCGGCGCGGATTTGCCGCCCGCACTGATGTAGTTGGCGAGGTCTTCCTTGGTCACCGCGCCGCCGCGGCCGGTGCCGGCCACCTTGGACGGATCGATCTGGTTCTCGGTTGCGACGCGGCGGCCGGCCGGAGAGAGCGCATCGACACCGGCGGCAGCAGGAGCGGCGCTCGGTGCAGGTGCGGGCGCAGGTGCTGCCTTCGTGGCGGGCGCAGCGGCGGTGGGAGCGGAAGCGGCAGCGCCTTCCTCGAGGATGGCGAGCACCTGCTGGCTGGTCACCGTTGCGCCGGTGTCGAACTTGATTTCCTTGAGCACGCCGTCGGCCGGCGCCGGTACCTCGAGCACGACCTTGTCGGTTTCGAGATCGACGAGGTTTTCGTCGCGCTTGACCGCGTCGCCCGGCTTCTTGTGCCAGGTGGCGATCGTCGCGTCGGCGACGGATTCGGGCAGTACCGGAACTTTGACTTCGAGCGTCATTTTCTGTCCTTTGTGGAATTGTATACTTCTAGAAATCGTCCAACTTTCCCGCGCGTGCCATTGCGCACGCGCAGGTGAAGCGAATGTTCAATCCGCCGAATAGTCATCGCCCGGCGACTTGACCAGTGCATCCTCGACGAGCTTGGCCTGCTCGGCGATGTGGGTGTTCAAGTGGCCGCAGGCCGGCGCCGGCGAACGCATGCGCCCGGCGTAGTGCAGCGTGTGCTCGTCGCCGATGCAGGCGGCGAGGTGATGTTTGATCTGATACCAGGCGCCTTGGTTCTGCGGCTCTTCCTGGCACCAGACGACTTCCTGCACGTTCGGATACTTGGCCAGTTCGGCCTGTACCTGCGTGCGCGGGAACGGATAAAGCTGCTCGACGCGCACGATGGCGACATCGCTCAGCTTGCGCTTGGCCGCTTCCTGGATCAGGTCGTAGTAGACCTTGCCCGAGCAGAACACCACGCGCTTGACCGCTTTCGCGTCCTTTGCGGTCGAATCGGCGATGACGAGCTGGAAGCTGCCGTTGGCGAGATCGTCGAGCGAGGAGGTGGCGAGTGGATGGCGCAGCAGCGACTTCGGCGTCATCACCACGAGCGGCTTGCGCACGTCGCGCAGCATCTGCCGGCGCAACAGGTGGAACATCTGCGCGGGCGTGGTCGGCACGACGACCTGCATGTTATCGAGTGCGCACAGTTGCAGGTAGCGCTCCAGGCGCGCCGAGGAATGCTCGGGTCCCTGGCCTTCATAGCCGTGCGGCAGCAAGAGGACCAAGCCCGAGAAGCGCGACCACTTCGCCTCGCCCGAGGAAATGAATTGGTCGATCACGACTTGCGCGCCGTTGGCGAAATCGCCGAACTGCCCTTCCCAGAGCACGAGCGTGAGCGGCTCGGAAGTCGAGTAACCATACTCGAACGCCATCACCGCTTCTTCGCTGAGCAACGAATCGATCACGTTGACGGTGGCGCCGTCGCGCACCTTGGTCAGCATGGTGATGTCGCGGCCGCTGTTCTGGTCGTGCAATACGGCGTGGCGATGCGAGAACGTGCCACGGCCGACATCCTGGCCGACCAGGCGCAGGTCGTAACCCGCGTCGATCAGCGTGGCGTAGGCGAGGTTCTCGGCGAAGCCCCAATCCATCGCCTGCGCGCCGGCGGCCATCTTGGCTCGCGCCTCGTAGACCTTGCCGACTTGCGCCTGCAGGGTGAAATCCTTCGGCACGTCGAGGATCTTCGCGTTGAGCGCGGCGAGTTTGTCTTTGGGCACGCCGGTATCGACCGCTTGGTCGAGCGAGGCGTTGAGGTGGCGCGTCCAGTCGATCGCGAACGAATCCTTGAAATTCGGATCGAGCGCGGGAATCGGCTGTCCGGCTTCGAGCTTGGCGCGATAGGTATCGATGAGCTCCTGTGCATCGCCGCCGGCGATAACGCCCGCGGCTTCGAGCTGCTTGGCGTAGAGCTCGCGCGCCGGCGGCCGCGCCTTGATGATCTTGTACATCAATGGCTGAGTCGCCGAAGGTTCGTCGGCCTCGTTGTGGCCGTGGCGGCGATAGCAGACGAGGTCGATGACCACGTCGCGCTTGAACTTCGCACGGTAGTCGAAGGCGAGGCGGGTGACGAACAGCACCGCTTCGGGGTCGTCGCCGTTCACATGGAACACCGGCGCGTTGACCATCTTCGCGACGTCGGTGCAGTACAGCGTCGAGCGCGTATCGTGCGGGTTCGAGGTGGTGAAGCCGACCTGGTTGTTGATGACGATGTGGATTGTGCCGCCGACGCCGAAGCCGCGCGTCTGCGACATGTTGAACAGCTCCATGTTGACGCCCTGGCCGGCGAAGGCCGAGTCGCCATGGATCAACACCGGCAATACCTGGTGGCAATCGGCGTCGTTACGATGAGTCTGGCGCGCGCGCACGGAGCCGGCGACGACCGGATTGACGATTTCCAGGTGCGAGGGGTTGAACGCGAGCACGACATGCATGGTCTTGTCGCCGCTCTTCACATCGGCGGAAAAGCCCATGTGGTACTTGACGTCGCCCGAGTGCGCCGGATTGTCGTCGTGGTCGAACTTCTGCTCGAACTCGTCGAACAGCTTCTGCGGCGCCTTGCCGAGGATGTTGACGAGCACGTTGAGGCGGCCGCGGTGGGCCATGCCGATGACCAGATCCTTGACGTCGTTGGCCGCACCGCGCTTGACCAGTTCGGCCACCATCGGAATCAGGCTGTCGCCGCCTTCGAGCGAGAAACGCTTCTGGCCGACGTACTTGGTGTGCAGGTAACGTTCGAGGCCGTCGGCTTGGACAAGATGCCCGAGTAGCTTCTTCTGCTCTTCCACCGCGAGCCCGAAATTGCCGCCCGCACTTTCGAATTGCTGATGCACCCAGCGCCGCTCGTCGGCGTCGCGGATGTGCATGAACTCGGCGCCGATGCTGCCGGCGTAGGTCTTCTTCAGGCGCTCGACCAATTCGCCGAGCTTGAGCTTGGGCGGACCGCCGAGGAAGCCGGTGTTGAACTCGGTGTTCATGTCGACCGCGCCGAGGCCGTGCCACGACGGGTCAAGATCGGGCGCGCCCGGGCGCGGCAGCAGACCGATTTCCTCAAGGTCGGCGACCGGGTAGGTGCCTTCCATGTTGAGCGGATCGAGTTTGGCGGCGAGGTGGCCGCGCGAGCGATACGCGGTAACGAGACGCGAGACGCCGGTCTGCTTGTTGCTGACCGCATCGGTCAGCTGGCCCGCGGCGAGCATGATGGCGCGGCCATTGACCTTCTGCGCCTGCTCGATGCGCACGACTGCGTCGCCGTGCGGCTGGTCGCCGGCCTCGCGGCCCTTGAATGTGTCGAAGTA
>Ga0207712_10000819_pt1 | contig 22891 bp, 27 predicted proteins | sample KBSS44metaG_FD_184402 | JGI IMG/M metagenome (GOLD analysis project Ga0207712, IMG submission 184402) | Switchgrass rhizosphere microbial communities from Kellogg Biological Station, Michigan, USA - KBS S4-4 metaG (SPAdes) (version 2) | ecosystem: Host-associated > Plants > Roots > Rhizosphere... | reverse complement strand
GCAACCGCGATCGAACCGCCCGGAAGGATGAAGCTCTGCAGCGGCTCGAGCTCGGCGTTCATCACGTCAATCGCTTGCTCCAGCCGCGCGACCTGGCTGGCGACGATCCGGAGCCCGATCTCGCCGGGTGTAGCCAGGTCGGCGCCGAGATCGAACATGTCGTTCTGGATGCCGAGGAGATGCTCGGTGAGATCGCCCGGAATGAGTTCCGCAATGGCCATACCGATCGCGGCATTGGCTTCGTCGACCTCGCCAATCGCGGCCATTCGCACGCTCGACTTGCTCACCCGACTGCCGTCGACGAGGCCGGAGCTGCCGTCGTCGCCTGTCCGCGTGTAGATTTTGTTGAGCTTGACCAAGCGCTTACCGGCCCGAAGAGCCCGCAACGATCAGGATCAGGATGACAAGGACGATCGCGACTGCCTGGAACAATACGCGCCGCTGCATCCATTTCTGCGATTGCTCGCCTGTGAGGTCCTTGCCCGAAGCCATCGCGATGACCCCCCGCACCAGCACATAAAGGGTCGCACCCATCGCAAGGATGAGAAGGATAAGGAGGGCAGGCCGCATCGCCTTGCCCTTAAGCGCCGCTGAAAGCGAAACCAAGCGGAAGCTTGCCGGCGCTGAGGTCCGCCGCGAGGGCGGGGCCGTCGACGCCGCCCTCCCGCATCGCCGCCAGGGTCGGCGCCAGGTCGCGCTTGGCAAGGCGCCGCCCGTCGGAATGGGTGACGAGCGGATGATGGAGGTAGGTCGGTTCTGGCAATCCAAGCAGGACTTGGAGCAGCCGCTGGACCGGGGTCGAGGGTCGCAGGTCTTCACCACGCACGACCAGAGTGACTTCGCTTTCGGCATCATCGACGGCGCAGGCCAAATGATAGGATGCCGGAGCGTCCTTGCGCCCTAAGATGGCATCGCCGATGTCTTTCTCGCTTGCCCTGAATTGCGTGCCGTCTGCTTCTGTCCAGGACGGCAGACCGGCGCGATCGAGAGCCTTCGAAGAATTGAGCCGCCAGCAATGCGGCGTCGTTACGCGGCGGCCGGGATCGTCTGGCAAATTGCGGCAGGTGCCGGGGTATGAGGTTGCCGCATCGCCGTGCGGAGCCGTCAGCGACTGGGCGATGTCGGCGCGGGTGCAGAAGCAGGCGAAAACCAGCCCTTCGCTCATCAGATGCTCCAGCGCGGCCTCATAGGCGGCGGTTCGTTGCGACTGGACCAGCACCGGCTCCTCCCAGCGGATGCCGAGCCATTTCAGGTCGTCGTAGATCCCGTCAACGAAGTCGGGCCGGCTGCGCGTCTGGTCGAGATCCTCGATCCTGAGCCGGAAGGCGCCGCCGCTCTCCCTTGCGCGGGCATGCCCGACGAGGGCGCTATAGGCATGGCCAAGGTGCAGCCGCCCGGTCGGGGACGGCGCGAACCGGGTCACAATCATGATCCGTGTTGCCGAAAGGACTCTTGACCGCGAGTCATTGAAAATGCTGTCATAGGCATGTCACGCCGGGTTGGCATCCGGCGGGCAACAAGGGAAGACGGGCCGGGCCCTCTCCTCCTTGAGTGCGACGAGGCCGGGAGCTGGAGTTCGGACCCACCGGATGAAAGGCTTTGCTGGCTAGTCGCATGTATCATCCCGAACTTATCCGCCATCCCGACAGCTGCCCGGCGCTCGTGCTCAACGCCGACTACACACCGCTGTCTTATTACCCGCTGTCGCTGTGGCCGTGGCAGACCGCGATCAAGGCGATGTTCCTCGAACGGGTCGATGTCGTCGCCCATTACGAGCGCGAGGTGCATAGCCCGAGCGTCGCCTTGAAGCTGCCGTCGGTGATTGCACTCAGGGACTACGTCAGGCCCAACGAATATCCGGCGTTCACCCGGTTCAACCTGTTCCTCCGCGATCGATTCCGTTGCGTCTATTGCGGGTCGGCAAGGGAGCTGACCTTCGACCATGTGATCCCGCGCGCTCAGGGCGGCAGGACAACCTGGGAGAATGTCACCACCGCCTGCGCTCCGTGCAACCTCCAGAAGGGTGGCCGCACGCCCAGGGAAGCGCACATGCATCCGCATCGCGATCCGATCCGGCCGACCAGCTGGCAATTGCAGGAGCATGGCCGCGCCTTCCCACCCAATTACCTGCACGAAAGCTGGCGCGATTATCTCTACTGGGACGTCGAACTGGAACCGTAGGTCCGGTTGACGAAGTCGCGGACCTTGGGTGCGATGTCGTCGCGCTCAAGCGCAAGCGCGAGATTCGCGATCACGAAGCCGGCCTTGTCGCCGCAATCGTGGCGGACGGAATTGACCTTCAATGCGTGGAATGGCTGCTGACCGATCAGCTTGGCCATCGCATCGGTGAGCTGGATTTCGCCGCCGGCGCCGCGCTCCTGGGCATCGAGCACGCGCATCACCTCGGGCTGGAGGATGTAGCGGCCGATTACGCCGAGCCGCGACGGCGCGGCGCCCGGCTCGGGCTTTTCGACCAGCCCAACGACTTCGGTAAGGTTTCCGTCGACCTTGCCGGGTGTGATGATCCCGTAGCTCCCGGTTTTTTCCGCGGGGACCTCCTCGGTCGCGACGAGGTTGCCGCCGACTTTCTCCCACGCCTCGACCATGGCCTTGAGCACTCCGGGCACCATCAGATCGTCGGGCAGGAGGACCGCGAACGGTTCGTCGGCAACGAGGTGCCGAGCACACCACACGGCGTGGCCCAGACCGAGCGGCTGTTGCTGGCGGACCGTCATGATCTCCCCGAACCGGGCATTCGACGGAGCGAGCGCGTCGAGGCTCTTGCCCCTCTCGATCATCGTCGCCTCGAGCTCGTAGGCACGGTCGAAATAATCGACCAGCGGCGATTTGCCGCGGCCGGTGACGAGGATCAGCTCTTCGATCCCGGCCTCGCGCGCCTCATCGACGGCATATTGGATCAGCGGCCGGTCGACGACCGTGATCATTTCCTTGGGAATGGTCTTGGTCGCCGGCAGCAGGCGCGTGCCGAGCCCTGCGACGGGCAACACCGCCTTGCGAAGTCCGGCCGTCATTTGGGGGTTGCCGGCCCGGTATCGTTGGTCACGGCATAGGGATCGGATCCGGCGGGAAGCGCCGGCGCCGCGCCACCGCTGGGGGGCGGCAGGTCGAATGGATCCTGCGCGCGCGGCTCGGACTTCTTCATCAGCTCGTCGACCCGCTCGGGGTGTGCGTTCGGCGGCGGCGTGAGAAGCTCGGCGGCCGTAGGCGTCGTCCGCGCCATCATCGGCTTCACCGGCAGCGATTGGCCGGGCGCGGGCTTCAAATCCGCGACCTTCCCGCAACCGGCGAGGAGCGCGATTGCGACGAGGGGGACTGCACGCGAAAGCCTCATGTGCTTCGACTAGCCGCTCCCCGGCTATTGCGCTAGCGCCCGGCGCATGCGCGTCATTCCTCTTGCCTTGGCGATCGTCGCCCTCGCCGCATGCTCGAAACCGGAGCAGCCCGCCAATAACCAGGTCCAGCCGGCCCACGCCCAAGCGGGTCCCCAAAAGGGCGTCGACCGCAGCCACAAGGGACAGCCCGCCCCGGGCGCGGTTTTTACGAATCCAGACGGCGGGGACATCTCGCTCGCCGGTTTCCACGGCACCCCTGTGCTGGTGAATCTGTGGGCGACTTGGTGCGCGCCGTGCGTCAAGGAGCTTCCGACGCTCGATAGGCTCGCTCAGGCGCACGATGTCGACGGCGAACTCGGGGTCATCGCGGTGAGCCAGGATTCGGGACCGCATCCATCGGTCATCGCTTTCCTGAAGAAGCTGAACGTCAAGGATCTCGGCGCCTACCATGACCCGAACATGGCACTCTCCGGCGCCTTGGGGCCGGATGTAGTCTTGCCGACCTCGATCCTGATCGACGCCGAGGGCCGTGAGGTCTGGCGCTACGTCGGCGACCTCGACTGGACCAGTCCGGAGGCGGCTAAACTACTGTCTGAGGCCGGCGCACCGGCAGCCGCAAAAGGTTGAGAACGCGACCGTCGATCGCCGCAAGGCCGAGCGCGATGAGGCCAAGGCCGACGAAATCCTGAACCGCGAGCGTCTCGTTCAGGAACAGCGCTCCGAGCACGATCGCAACCGGCGGGACCAGAAGTGTGACGAGCAGCGCGTTGGTCGCTCCGGAAGTCTCGATCAGCCGGAAATAGAGCACGTAGCCGAACGCGGTGCAGAACAGCGCCAATGCCGCGATCGCGCCCCAGGCGGTGAGCGGCGGGAAGGGGTGTGTCCACGGCTGATCTACAAGAATCGCGAGCGGAAGCATCATCAGCGCGCCGGCGGTCAGTTGCCCGGTCGTAACGCTGAGCGGCGATACGCCCATGCGCCTGAAGCGACGGGCCCAGACGGCGGCGAGCGCGTAGCTTAGCGATGCCGTTACGCAGGCGAGCTGCGCCAGCGCGCTGGTCCCGAGGCTGGCGAGCAGCGACGGGCCGATCATCGTGGCGACTCCACCGAAACCCAGGAGCACTCCGGCGATCTTGCGCGGGGTCATGCGCTCGTCGTGAGTCAGGACATGCGCAACGACTACACCCCAGATCGGGGTGGTGGCGTTGAGGATCGAGGCGAGCCCACTCGCAATATGCGTTTGCCCCCATCCGAACAGCGTGAAGGGCAAGGCGTTGTTGAGGAGGGCGAGGAGCAGGATCGACACCCAAACCTGTCGCGGAAGGCCAAGCTTCTGGCCCCTGACGTACAGGTAGAACCACATGGCGGCGGCCGCGATCGTCAGTCGCAGCCACACATAAGTGAGCGGCGGGACGTGGCGGACCGCGACCCCGATGAAGAAGAAGGCGCCGCCCCAAATGACGGCGAGGATACCGAGGATCAGCCAGTCCCCACGATTCATGACGGTGCGAATCACATGCGCCTTTTCGCGCACCGGGACCTGCGCCGCTTCCGCCTGCTTGCGGTCGAATGCCTGGGGATCGATCGGTTTCATAGCCGCACCGAAATAACGGTTACAGCCGTGTGCCCGCCAACAAATGCCCGGACTCGGCCTATAAGCTCAGCTTATTAATCCCTGAGAAGCTCATTAATGCTGGTTTTCGACCGGGTGCGTTCGTCGACGCGCTTGACGATCACCGCGCAGGCGAGCCCGGGACCGCCGTCCTTGCCCGGTAGCGTGCCGGGAACCACGACCGAATAGGCCGGCACCCTGCCGTAATGGACCTCGCCGGACGCGCGGTCGACGATCTTGGTCGAGGCGCCAAGGAACACTCCCATCGACAGGACCGAGCCTTGCTCGACAACGACGCCTTCCGCGACTTCCGCACGCGCTCCGATGAAGCAATCGTCTTCGATGATCACCGGCCCCGCCTGAAGCGGCTCGAGCACCCCGCCGATCCCCGCTCCGCCGGAGATGTGGACGTTCCTGCCGATCTGCGCGCAACTTCCGACGGTCGCCCAGGTATCGACCATCGCGCCTTCGCTGACATAGGCCCCGATGTTGACGAAGCTCGGCATCAGCACCGCTCCGGGCGCGATGTAGGCGCCACGGCGGACGATCGCTCCGGGCACGGCGCGAAAGGCCGCGGAGGAAAACTCCTTCTCGCCCCAGCCGGCAAACTTCGACGGGACCTTGTCCCACCAATGCCCGCCGCCCGACCCTCCGGAGACGAGCTCCATCGGGTTTAGGCGAAACGACAGCAGCACGGCCTTCTTGAGCCACTGGTGAACGGTCCATTCGCCGCCGATTTTCTCGGCGATTCGCGCTTCACCGGAATCGAGGGCCGCAAGTGCGGCGTCGACCGCTTGCCGTACCGCGCCTTTCGTCGCCGGACCGATCGAGTCCCGCTCCTCCCAGGCGCGTTCGATCAGGCCCTGTTGCGCTTCGTCCATTCACTCGTCCCCCAGGATTGTCTGGAGCCATTCGCCGACATCGGTGATCCGATGATCGACGACCGCTTCGTCATAGCCGTGATTGCCGCGTTCGGAGCCATTGTCGACCCACACCGTCGTCATTCCGAGCTGCTTTGCGGGCGCCAGGTTCTGCGCCATGTCGTCGACCAGCAGCGCTCTCGCCGGCTCGATTCCGAACCGTTCGCAGAGCAGGGCGTAGCCGTGGGGGTCGGGCTTGGGCCTGAGTTCGCTGGCGTGGATGTCGTGAAGCTCATCAAAATGGTGATGGACTCCGATCGCCTCGAGCACTCGCCGGGCGTAGGGCGCATCGCCGTTGGTGAAAACGAGCTTGCGGCCGGGTAGGCGCGAAAGCGCGGCCCCGAGTCGCTCGTCCGCTTCGATCCGGTCGAGCGGGATATCGTGAACATCCTCGAGAAAATCGTGCGGGTCGATCGCATGCTCTTTCATCAGACCTGCGAGCGTCGTCCCATGCTGATGGAAGTGGGCTTTCTGAACCCGCTTCGCTTCATCCACATTGCAACCGAGAAGGCGCTGGATGTAGGCTCCCATCCGCTCGTCGATCAGCGAGAACAACCCCGTGGACGCCGGGTAGAGGCAATTGTCGAGATCGAAAATCCAGTCGCCGACGTGTCGAAAATTCGGGTCCATGGCCGCCATGGTCCCTAATGACTTCAACAGCTTAAGCAAATTGTAAGGTTTCATAAACCATAAGCTCGAATGGGGAAGCCGTGGCGTTTCAACGGCTTGAGCGGAGTTCGAAATGACAAGCAGGTTCCTGGCGACCACCGGCTGCGCGACAATACTCGCGCTCGGCCTTTCGGCCTGTGGCGGAGGCGGCGGAGGCGGCGGAGTCCAGCCGATCACGCCACCCCCGGTCACGACGACCGCTCCGCCGCCCCCGCCGCCGCCGCCACCACCACCACCAGGCACGAACTTCGACACGCAGGAGTATCGCAACTCCGCTTATGCGGTGAACGCCAATGCCATTGCGGCCTATAATGCCGGAGCGACCGGCAAGGGCATCAAGATCGGCGTAGTCGACAGCGGCATCAATCCGAATCTCAATGAATTCACGGGCAGGATCGACCCGGCGAGCGGCGATGTCGCCGGAAACCGCGGGGTTTCCGATGAGGGTGGTCACGGCACGGCGGTAAGCGCCATTGCCGCAGCGGCCCGCAACGACTCGAACACCCTCGGGGTCGCCTTCGACGCGACGATCGTCAGCGAGCGCGCTGACAGTCCGGGAAGCTGCGCCGACACGTCGCCGGACGGCGGATGCACCTTCTTCGACGGACCGATCGCGGCCGGTATCGACGCGGCGCGGTTAGCCGGCGCCAAGGTGATCAACCTGTCGCTCGGCGGCTCAAGCCCGGGCTCCACGCTTCTTGCGGCGATGCAGCGCGCGGTAAACGCCGGAATTATCATCGTGATCTCGGCGGGTAACGACGGCGACAAGCCCGAAGGCGTCAATCCCGACCCATTCGCTCTCAGCCCGGCACAGAATTTCCCGGGCATGGTCATCATCGCCGGGTCGGTCGGTGTGGATGGAGCTACCGGCGGCGTCGATGTCAGTCAGATTTCGGTCTTCTCCAACCGGGCCGGAGCCGGCGCGCAATATTATCTGATGGCGCAAGGCTATAAGGACCGCGCGCCCGACGAGACAGGGCAGCAATTCATTTGGTCGGGCACCAGTTTCTCGGCACCGACCATCACCGGGGCCGTGGCCCTGATGGCGCAGGCTTTCCCGAACCTCACCGGCGCCCAGATCGTCAGCATCCTGTTCCAGAGCGCGGACGACCTCGGCACGGCCGGCACCGATTCGGTCTACGGCCGCGGGCGGCTGAATATCGCCAAGGCGTTCCAGCCGATCGGCTCGACCAGCCTCGCGGGAAGCCAGACGGCCGTCAGCACGACCTCCAACGGCGACATGCCGACGGCGGCCGGCGACGCGAACAAGAACCATGGCTTCGGCGCAATCATCCTCGACGGTTACAACCGGGCGTTCGCGATCAACCTCGCGGCAACGCTTCGCCAAGCCGATGTCGATCACCCACTCAGCCGGGCATTGCAGGGTGATGTGCGCGTGGGCGGTGCGGCCGCCGGTCCGATCAGCGTCGCGATGACGGTGAGCCAGCGGCACAATTTGCAGGGCTTCGCTCTCGACCGGCTGGGCATCGGACCCGACGATGCGAGGCAGGCGCGGTTGATCGCCGGCTCGGCAGTCGCCCGGCTCGGCACAAAGACCGCGGCTGCGTTCGGCTTCGCGGAAAGCGCCAAGGCGCTTGAGCGTCGGCTGACCGGCGCGGAAGCGGGCGCCTTCCTGATCGCGAGGGACATTTCCGGCGACCCGGGTTTCACGGCCAAGCGCAATTCCAGCATGGCCGTGCGCCACCAGTTCGGGAAAACTGGAGTCACGGTCTCAAGTGAGACCGGCAACGTCTGGCAGGAAACCCGGAACAGCGCTTATGGTTCGCCCTACCGTTATACCTCGATGGCTCTCGACCGCAGCTTCGGAAGCAGCTGGCTGTCGGCCGGCCTCAGCCGGCTCGAAGAAAAGCAGACCTTGCTCGGCGGCCGGATGTCCGGGGTGCTCGGCGGCAGCGGCGGGGCCACCACGACCTTCCTCGACATCGAGGCCAGGCGCAGCTTCGGGAAAGGCTGGAGCGCGGGGCTCAGCGCACGGCGCGGCTGGACCGATTTCGCGGCCGGCAAATTCCAGACCGGCGCTTATGGGGTGGACGTTACGAAACTCAATGTCCTGGGCGATGGCGACAGGCTCGGCCTCAGAGTATCGCAGCCCCTGAGGATCGAGCACGGCGGGTTCGCGATGCTTCTTCCGACTGCCTACGATTATTCGACCGAGACGCCGACTGACAGTTTCAGCCGATTCTCGCTCGCCCCGAGCGGACGCGAGGTGGACACGGAGCTCAGCTATGGCTCGAGCCTGTTCGACGGGAACGGCTGGCTCGGCGGAAACCTGTTCTTCCGCCGTCAGCCGGGCCACATCGCCGATTCGAAGAACGACCTCGGCGCAGCGATCCGCTTCACCCTGGGCTTCTAGGCGCGGTCCTAGGTGTTTCGGCCCCGGAAGCGCGGAGTCAGCATTCCGACGTCGCGCCGGTAATTTTCATAATCCTTGCCGAAGTAGCCGACGAGGTCGCGCTCCTCGTAGCGGATGGCGATCAGGATGTAGATCGAGATTCCAGCGGCGAGCAGCAAATGCCCGGCGGTCATTTCCGGTGCGGCCCAGAAAGCGAAAATGAACCCGAGGTATAAGGGGTGGCGGACCCATTTGTAGAAGAGCGGCTGGCGGAACTTCGGCGGGGTCGCCTCGCGCCCCGAAAAATGGAACCAGCCCTGCTGCAATCCGAACAGCTCGAAATGATTGATCAGAAAGGTGCTCAAGAGCACGGTCAGCCAGCCGATCCAAAACAGCGCCCAGATCAAATTGGCGAGCGCCGGCGACGAAACGCTCCAGACAGCTGAGTCGATCGGTCGCCAGAGCGTCATCAGGACGATCAGCACGGCGCTGGCCATCAGCACGTACACGCTGCGTTCGGCCGGCTTTGGAATGACTTGGGTCCACCAGCGCTTGAAGCCCTGCCGAGCCATGACGCTATGCTGAAGCCCGAACAGCGCGATCAGAGCGACATCGATCACCGCCGCGGTAGCGGGCGCGGCCTGCGGTCCGCCCCTGTCGACTGTGATATTGGCGAAGCTCAGGTCGCCGACGAACACGATCAGGTAAAGGAAGGTCGCGAAGAAGATCGCGTAGGCGATGATAGAAAAGAGCAAAGTTGCTGCACGTGACATTGCCGATCTCCCCTTCGGCTGGTGAAATTCGTTTAGCGGCCGGCGACTCCGTATTTCACAATGATCGGCGCCTCACAGCGTCCGATGCGGCGGTAAACGGCCTTGTAAAGGTCGGCGTCGGGCAGTTCCGTCAGCCGCTGGACCTTGGGCGTCTTGCCGCGGCGGCTTGCCTCATAGCGCGATGTGGCGGGGCAGCTAGCTGGCTGGTTCGCCTTTGGATTGATCGTCGGCATGTCGGCCGCGGGTGAGGCCGAAGCTGCCAGCATTGCAACGAGAAGGAGAGACATGAGACCACTCCTTTCGGCGCCGCTCTATCAGGCGAAGGTCATACCGTGAAGCTTTCGCCGCAGCCGCAGGCGCCCTTGGCGTTCGGATTCTCGAACACGAAGCCGGCGGCGAAATCGTCCTCGCTCCAGTCCATGACCGATCCGATGAGGTACAGGACCGACGCGCCGTCGACATAGAAATTGCCCCCGGGGGTTTCGATCTTCTCGTCGAAGGGCTGTTCCTCGGTCACATAATCGACCGAATAAGCAAGGCCAGAACAGCCGCGGCGCGGGGTCGACAGCTTGACCCCGATCGCGCCGTCGGGCGCGCGCGCCATCAGCTCGGTGATTCGGTCTTGCGCCGCCGAGGTCAGCGTGATCGCGGCGGGACGCGCGCGCAATTTCGATTCCTTGTTCACAGCATTCCCAACTCTAGCCGAGCCTCGTCGCTCATCTTCGACGGGTCCCACGGCGGATCCCAGACCAGGTTCACGACCGCGTCGCGGATCCCGGGCACCGACAGCACGCGCAGCTCGACCTCGTTAGGAAGCGATTCCGCGACCGGGCAATGCGGCGTCGTCAGGGTCATGGTGATGACCGCGTCGCCGTCTTCGGAGATGTCGACGTTGTAGATGAGGCCGAGCTCGTAGATGTCGACGGGGATCTCTGGGTCGTAGATCGACTTCAACGCTTCGACGACCGTGGCCTGCAAGTCGCTCCCGGGACCGCCGGTCGGCTCCCCGTCCGTCTCGCCGGCGAGGAAGCCGGTCAGATAGTCGCGCTTGCGCTCGAACTCCGGGGTGACGCGAGCACGCGGCGGCGGGGTTACCGCATCGACCTTCTCGGTCTCGATCTTGCGTTCCCGGTTCATCCGAAAATCCGCTTCACCTGTTCGATCCCGCGCACCAACGCCTCGATATCCGAGCTGTCGCTGTGCGCCGCGAAGCTCGCGCGTGCCGTCGCCTCGACCCCGAGCCAGCGCATCAAGGGCTGAGCGCAATGATGGCCGGCTCGGACCGCGACCGCTGCATCGTCCAATATGGTGGCGGTGTCGTGCGCGTGCACCCCGTCGACGTTGAAGCTGACGATCCCGGCGCTGTCCTCGGGCCCGTAGAGGGTCACGCCGGGAATCGCCGACAAAGCCGCGCGCGCTTCCGTGACGAGCGCGCATTCGTGGGCGTGGATCGCGTCGAGCGTGAGCTTTTGGGTCCAGTCGACCGCCGCGTGCAGGCCCACCGCGCCGACGATGTGCGGAGTCCCCGCTTCGAACCGCGCCGGCGGATCGAGGAAAGTCGTCTCCTCGAACGTCACCTTCTCGATCATTGCCCCGCCGCCCTGCCACGGCGGCAGGTCCTGCAGCAGCTCGGCGCGGCCCCACAGGCAGCCGATGCCCGTGGGCCCGTAGAGCTTGTGCGCGGAGAAAGCGTAGAAATCGGCGTCGATCTTAGCGACGTCGACGGGGAGGCGTGGAACCGCCTGGCAGCCGTCGAGCAAGAGCAGCGCGCCTTTCGCATGCGCGATCTTGGCTGCGCGCTTCGCATCGAGGATCGACCCGAGCACGTTGGAGACATGCGCGAAGGCGACGACCCGATGGTCTTCGGTCAGCATCGCCTCCGCAGCGTCCAGATCGATCTGTCCGTCGCTCGTCAGCGGCACCGCATCGACTTCGTAACCGGCGAGCTGCCACGGAACGATGTTGCTGTGATGCTCCAGAGTCGACAGCAACACGCGGCCGCGCCCGTCTTTCGGCAGCGTCCGCGCGACGAGGTTGATCGCCTCGGTCGCTCCGCGGGTGAAGATCAGCTCGTTCGCCTGGCCACCGATCAGCTTCGACGCGGCGGCGCGCGAATCCTCATAGCTCTGAGTCATCGCCGCCGAGCGTTCGTAGACGCCCCGATGCACGGTCGCATAATCGCGCGAATAGGCCGTCGTGATCGCGTCGATCACCACCTGCGGCTTTTGCGCGGTGGCGGCGCTGTCGAGATAATGCCAGCCGGCTATCGCCGGAAACTGGTCGCGCACCGACAGCATGCTGTTGGCGATGAGTTGGGTCTCGCGGTTCATCCCACGACCTTCTGCAACGCCTCGCGCGCGGCCTCGCCGATCGCATCGGCGTCTTTCGCGCTGTCCCACAATCCCATGACGAAGCCTTCGAGGAGAAGCGCGCGGGCGCTCGCCGGATCGAGCCCGCGGCTCTCGGCATAGAACAATTGCATTGCCTCCAATTCGCCAACGCTGGCGCCGTGCGCGCACTTCACGTCGTCGGCGAAAATCTCGAGCTCGGGCTTGCAGTTCGCGGTCGCGCCGCGATCGAGCAGCATCGCTTTCACCGACTGCTCGGCGTCGGTCTGCTGCGCGCCGCGCGCGACTTCGACCTTGCCGAGGTAGGAGCCGGTTGCTTTGCCGTTCAGCACCGAGCGGATGGTTTGCCTCGAGCGACCGCCGACGCCGACGTGCCTGACGTTGGTGACGATCTCGTTGGTCGACAGGCCGGTGCCGATGTTCGCTCCGAACAGCTCGAAATCCGCGCCTTCCGCGAGGCTCACCTCGAGCTCGATCCGGCCATATTCCGGGGCGGCGTTGAGCACGAAGATTCGCGCTTTCGCTCCGGCTTCGAGAGCGATCTGAACGCGGCGCACCAGCACGTCCTCGTCGCCCGGCAGCCAGATTTTCTCGAAGCTCTCGCCGGGCCCGACGGTGAGGGTCAGCGGTTCGGCGAACTGCTGCCACACCGGCCGCAGCGCATCGAGGTCGGCGTAGCGCCATTCCTCCTGCTTGTGCGTCGGGAAGGGCGCGGTCATGCGGCGGCCTCCACATAGCCTTCGCGCTCGAGCGCTTTCGCGAGCTCCGGGCCGCCCGACCGGACGATTCGGCCGGCGTTCAGCACGTGCACCTTGTCCGGCTCCACATAGTCGAGCAGCCGCTGGTAATGGGTGATCAGCAGCACGCCCTTGTCGGGGCTGCGCATGATCCGGTTGATGCCCGCGCCGACGCTTTTCAACGCATCGATGTCGAGCCCGCTGTCCGTCTCGTCGAGCACCGCGAACATGGGCTGCATGATGCCCATCTGGACCATCTCGGCACGCTTCTTTTCGCCGCCGGAGAAGCCGACGTTGACCGGGCGCTTCAGCATCTCGGAGTCCATTCCAAGCAGCTTCGCCTGTTCGCGGGCGAGCTTGATGAACTCCGCGCCCGACAGCTCAGCCTCGCCGCGTGAACGGCGCTGCGAATTGAGGCTTTCGCGCAGGAACTGGAGGTAGGAGACGCCGGGGATTTCGACCGGATACTGGAAGCCGAGGAACAGGCCCGCCGCGGCGCGCTCGTGCGGCTCCATGGCGAGCAGGTCGCGGCCGTCGAACGTCGCGCCGCCCTCGCTAACCGCATAGCCGGGGCGGCCGGCGAGCACGTAAGCGAGCGTCGACTTCCCCGAACCGTTGGGACCCATGATCGCGTGCACTTCGCCCGCGGGCACGTCGAGCGACACGCCGTTCAGGATCGGCTTATCGGCGACGGTCGCATGGAGGTTTTTAATCGTCAGCATCGTTCTTTTTGATCACAATTTCGTGAGTCTGATCGGTGATGGGCGCGCCATTGATTTTCGGCCGCTCGTCGATCGGATTGGGTTGGGGGGGATTGCCGACTTCGATGGCCATGCCGTCGCCACCGCCTTCGCCGGAGACACAATGGTCGCCGCCACCACAATCGCCGCCATGTCCATCCATCATCCGACGCTTCCTTCCAAACTGATCCCCAACAGCTTCTGCGCCTCGACGGCGAACTCCATCGGCAGCTGCTTAAGCACCTCGCGCGCGAAGCCGTTGACGATCAGCGCCACGGCGCTTTCGGCGTCGAGCCCACGGCTCATCGCGTAGAACAATTGGTCCTCGCTGATCTTCGATGTCGTCGCCTCATGCTCGATCTGCGCGGTCGGGTTCTTGACCTCGATGTAGGGCACGGTGTGCGCGCCGCAGTCGCTGCCGAGCAGCAATGAATCGCACTGGGTGAAGTTGCGCACATTCTCGGCACGCGGGAGCACGCGGACCAGTCCGCGATAGGTGTTGTTGCTGCGGCCCGCGCTGATCCCCTTGGAGACGATGGTCGAGCGCGTGTTGGCGCCGATGTGAATCATCTTGGTGCCGGTGTCGGCCTGCTGGCGGTTGTTGGTCAGCGCGACCGAATAGAATTCGCCGACGCTGGACTCGCCCTTTAAAATGCAGCTCGGATATTTCCAGGTGATCGCGCTTCCGGTCTCGACCTGCGTCCAGCTGACTTTCGAGCGGTCGCCAGAGCAGAGCGCGCGCTTGGTGACGAAATTGAAGATCCCGCCGCGCCCTTCCTTGTCGCCCGGATACCAGTTCTGGACCGTGGAATATTTTACCTCCGCGTCCTCATGCGCGAAGATTTCGACCACCGCGGCGTGCAGCTGGTTCTCGTCGCGCATCGGCGCGGTGCAGCCTTCGAGGTATGAGACGTAGCTGCCCTTGTCGGCGACTATCAGGGTGCGCTCGAACTGGCCGGTATTTTCGGCATTGATGCGGAAATAGGTGCTGAGCTCCATCGGGCAGCGAACGCCCTCGGGCACATAGACGAAGGTGCCGTCGGAAAAGACCGCGCTGTTGAGGCACGCGAAATAATTGTCGCGCTGCGGAACGACCGAACCGAGATACTTCTTCACCAGCTCGGGATGCTCGCGGATCGCCTCACTGATCGAGAGGAAGATGACCCCGGCCTTCTTCAGCTCTTCGCGGAATGTGGTGGCGACCGAAACGCTGTCGAACACCGCGTCGACCGCGACCCTGGCCGCTCCCTCGACCCCGGCGAGCACCTTCTGCTCCTCGATCGGGATCCCGAGCTTCTCGTAGGTGCGGCGGATTTCCGGATCGAGCTCATCGAGCGACGCGAGCTTCGGCTTCGCCTTGGGCGCGGCGTAATAATAAGCGTCCTGGTAATCGATGTCGGGGATGTCGAGCTTCGCCCAGGTCACTTCCTCCATCTCGGGCCAGGCGCGGTAGGCCTTCAGGCGCCACTCGAGCATCCATTCGGGCTCGCCCTTCTTTCCCGAGATGAAGCGGACCGTGTCCTCGTTGAGCCCCTTGGGCGCGAATTCCTGTTCGACGTCGGAAACGAAGCCCCATTCGTAATCCTGCGCGATCTTGTCGCGCAGCTCACGGTTCTTGACGGCCTCGTTCATCGCGCGAGCTCCGTCAAATTGACCGCGCCGAGCGCGCCGCGAACAGCTCTCCCGACCACGCCGATGTGCGGCTTCACCCGGCAATGCGCGTCGAGGATGCATTCGTGATTGTTCGAATCCGAGCACATGGTGAGCGCGATCGGCCCTTCGACCGCCTCGACGATGTCGGCGAGGCTGATCTCGGCAGCGGGGCGCGCCAGTGCGAATCCGCCACCCGCGCCGCGCGAGCTCGTCAGCAGCCCCGATGCGGCAAGCTGGCCCATCAGCTTTTGCGTCGTTGGCAGCGGAACGCCCGTATCTTCGGACAGCTCGGTCGCGCTCAAACGCGCGCCCGCTTCGCGGCGGGCGGCGGCGGTCATCAGGACGACCGCATAATCGGCGAGGTGGCTCAGGCGCATGTCTAATTCGGAGCTTTCCAGTCCGATTTAGTGCGTTGCGAGGGAAAACTCAACCGATCCGTCACCCTGGGTCCATTTTCGAGACTGGCGGCGTGGGTCTCCGGAATGGATGCTGAAACTAGTTCAGCATGACGGTATGGCGCTTCTCAATGCGTCTCTACCCACTCATCCGGCCTTTTGCCTTCATGCTCGACCCGGAAAGGGCGCACCGGGCGACCATCGCGGCGCTGAAGCTGATCCCCAAGCATCACCCGCCGCATTTCCCCGGATCGCTGAAATCGACCGTGGCGGGGCTGGAGTTCGCCACCCCCGTCGGGCTAGCTGCCGGCTTCGACAAGGACGCCGAGGTGCCGGAGGAGATGCTCGACCTCGGCTTCGGCTTCGTCGAGGTGGGGACGGTCACGCCGCGTCCGCAGCGGGGCAATCCCAAGCCGCGGCTGTTCCGACTCAAGGCCGACCGCGCCGTGATCAACCGCATGGGCTTCAACAACCACGGCCAGCCCCCAGCCTTCCAGCGCCTCCTCGAATGCACGCACCTCCACGGCGTGATCGGGGTCAACATCGGCGCCAACAAAGACAGTGACGATCGGATCGCCGATTACGTCGAGGGCGTGCGCGCGATGAGCCCGGTTGCGCGCTACCTGACCATCAACATCAGCTCGCCCAATACGCCGGGGCTGCGCGAACTTCAGGATGAGGGCGCGCTCCAGGAGCTGCTCGCCGCGGTGCGGGACGTTGGATGTGATAAGCCGATTTTCCTCAAGGTCGCACCAGATCTGGAGGAGGGCGATCCCGAGCGGATCGTGAAGGCGGCGATTGATCATGGCATCGACGCGCTGATCATCTCCAACACCACTATTTCCCGCCCGTCGCTGAAGTCGAAGCATCGTGACGAAGCGGGCGGGCTGTCCGGCGCGCCGCTCAATACCCTGGCGCTCGACGCTCTGCGCAAGTTCCGCCGAGTGAGCGGCGGGGAGATGCCGCTGATCGGCGTCGGCGGCATCGCCAATGCCGACGACGCGTGGGAGCGCATTCGCGCCGGCGCCAGCCTCATCCAGCTTTATACGGCGATGGTCTACGAAGGTCCGGGGATCGCGCGGCGGATCGCGCGCGGCCTCGCGCAGCACCTCAAGCGCGAAGGCTTCGCCACCATCGGCGAGGCGGTGGGGTCCGAAAAACCCTAGCGCCGCAGAATCAATATCACCCCTTCGCGGCGCGGGTCGGCGGCGCCGTCAATCCGGCCGTCCCGGATCAGCACCCCGGTAAGTCCCGAATCCTCGCCCTGGCCGGGCTTGAGGTCGATTCCGCGCTGCTGCAGGCCTTCGAGAATCTCCGGCGAGAACTTCGTAATCTCGCCGTTGAAGTTGGGACCGCGAGCGACGAGGTTCGGCGCGGCCAGCGCATCGGCCATGCTCATGTTCCAGTCGACCGCCGCGACCAGGGAGTGGGCGACGTAGGCGAGGATAGCATTGCCGCCGGCCGAGCCGATCGCCCCGGCGAACCGGCCGTCGCGAGTGAGGAGGATCGACGGCACCATCGACGAGCGCGGGCGCTTGCCCGGTGCGACGGCGTTCGCCACCGGACGCCCTTCGGCATCGACGGGCGAAAAGGAAAAGTCGGTCAGCTGGTTGTTGAGGAAGAAGCCGTCGACCATCCGGCCGGTGCCGAAAATGCTTTCCACCGTCGTGGTCATTGACACGACATTCCCATCGGCATCGCGGACGATGAAGTGCGAAGTGCCGGTCGGCTCGAGCGTATTGTCGTTCGCATTGACGGGCGCGGCCGTCGGCATGCCGGCAGCGGGCGGTGGTCCTGCGGTTGGCCCGATGAGCCCTGCGCGCCGGGCAACATAAGCGGGGTCGATAAGCCCGGCGACCGGAACCCGAACGAACGCCGGATCGCCGACATATTTGTCGCGGTCCGCGTACATCAGCCGGCTTGCCTCGGCGAACAAATACCAGGCCTGCGGATCGTTGGGGCCGCGGCTGGCGATGTCCGTACGGTCGAGGATCATCATCAGCTCGATCAGCCCGACTCCGCTCGACGGTGGCGGCGGGGCGCAGAGCAAATAGATTCGGAATGGGCCGCATACCGGCTCGCGCTTGATCGGCTTGTAAGCTGCGAGGTCCGCCATGGTCATCGACCCGGCGAGCGGTCCGGCGTGCGTCCGCGCGACGATCTTCGCCGCGGTCGATCCCGAATAGAGCGCGGCCGGTCCCTGCGCAGCGAGGCGGCGAAGGAAGTCGGCATAAGGCTTGTTCACCAGCCGGTCGCCGGCATTCAGCAGCGATCCGTCGGGCTTCGAGAAATAAGCGATGACGTCCGGCGCGTGGTTCTCGGCATAATCGGCGTGGATCATCCGCTCGAGCCGCGGCGAGACGACAAAGCCCTCGTCGGCCGTGCGCTCGGCATCGCCGAACAGGCTGCTCCACGGCAGCTTGCCATGCTCGTCATGGGCGACGCCGAGCATCTTCACCGCGCCCGGAACTCCAGTCGCGCGCCCGCTCACCACCGCGGTGTTGAACGGCAGCGGCTTGCCGGCTGGGTCGAGAAACATCGTCGAGACGGCCTGCGCCGGGGCGATCTCGCGACCGTCATAGATCGTGATCTTGCCGGTGCGGCCGTCGAGATAGCTCATGAACGCGCCGCCGCCGACTCCAGAGCTTTGCGGCTCGACCAGCGACAGCATCGCCTGAACCGCGACCGCTGCGTCGACCGCGCTCCCGCCGCGCTTGAGCACGTTGAGGCCCGCTTGGGCTGCGAGCGGATTTGCGGCGATGACGAAAGGTTCGCCTGCTGGCTGAGCGACTGCGGTTAACGGCGGCGTGGCTGCACAGGCGGGGAGCGCCGCTAAGGCGAACGCGGCTACGAGCTTTCGGAATCCATACATCGCCATGCGACCTAGCAGTACGAGTGGCGCTCGCAATCGTTTCCGCTAAGAAGCGCCGCCGGGAGTAGGGTTCAATGGCGCGTCAGCTCGAACGATTCGACAATCTCGTCTCCATGTTCCTGACGCGCGCCGAGGAGAAGGGCGACGAGCCTTTCCTTTGGGCCAAGCGCAGCGGCGAATGGCGGCCGATCAGCTGGGCGGAGACGGCACGGCAAGTAGCGGCGCTCGCCGCTAGCCTCAGGCGCATCGGACTTCAGCCGGGTGACCGCGTGTGCCTCGTCAGCGAGAATCGCCCGGAATGGCTGATCGCCGACCTTGGAATAATGGCGGCGGGCTGCGTTACCGTTCCGACCTACACGACGAATACGGTTCGCGATCACTCGCACATCCTTGAAAATAGCGGGGCGCGCGCGGTCATCGTGTCCAACCAGAAGCTTTCGAAGAACGTCGCACCCGCCGTCCTGATGTCGAGCGAATGCCATCACTTCATCGCCATCGAGGAAATGCGCCGGACCCAGGTCCCCGAAGACATCCACGTCCATTGCTGGCCCGACCTCGTTTCGGGCAGTCCCGATATCGCGGAATTGAAGCGGCAGCTCGGACAAGTCGACCGCGATGGTCTCGCCTGCCTGATCTACACCAGTGGCACGGGCGGAGCGCCGCGCGGGGTCCGCCAGCACCACGGGTCGATCCTCGCCAATCTCGAGGGCGCGACCGACATCATTTCCACCGACTTCGGGTGGAGTGACGACGAGGTCTTTCTGTCCTTCCTGCCGGCGAGTCACGCTTACGAGCATACCGGCGGGCAGCATTTCCCAGTCGCGCTTGGGGCGCAGATCTATTACGCCGAGAGCCTCGAGAAGCTCGCCACCAACATCGAGGAAGTGCAGCCGACGATCATGGTCGTTGTGCCGCGCTTGTTCGAAATGCTCCGCGCGCGGATCATGAAGACGATCGAGGCGCAGGGCGGCCTCTCGAAGTACCTGATGTCGCGGGCGCTCAAGATCGGAAGCGACAAGGCTGAGGGCAAAAGGAAGCTTTGGGACCTCCCGATGGACGGCTTCCTGTCACTTACTCTGCGTCGAAAGGTCCGCGCCAAGGTCGGCAGTCGGCAAAAGGCCTGGGTGTCGGGCGGAGCGCCGCTCAATCCCGAAGTCGGAATGTTCTTCGAATCGATCGGGATCACCTTCCTTCAGGGCTACGGCCAAACCGAGTGCGGGCCAGTCATCGCTTGCAACCGGCCGAGCGCCGGGATCCGGCTCGACACAGTCGGGCCGCCCGTCAAGAACACTGAGGTCAAGATCGCCGAGGACGGCGAGATCATGGTTCGCGGCGAGCTCGTCATGCACGGCTACTGGCGCAACGAGGAAGAGACCGCGCGAGTCCTCAAAGATGGCTGGCTGGCCACCGGCGACGTCGGCCATTTCGACGAGGTTGGGCGGATCAAGATCACCGACCGCAAGAAGGACCTGATCGTCAACGACAAGGGTGACAATGTCTCGCCGCAGCGGATCGAAGGGATGCTGACTCTTCAGCCGGAGATCGGACAGGCGATGGTCTATGGCGACCGCCGGCCGCATCTCGTGGCGTTGCTGGTGCCCGACCCGGAGATCGCGAAATCGACCGATCTTCAGCAGCGGCTTCAGGGAGCGGTCGACCGGGTCAACGCCGATCTATCGGTGGTTGAGCGCGTGCGCCGCTTCATCCTCGCCGATGAGCCCTTCACGATCGAGAACGAGCAGATGACTCCGTCACTGAAAATCCGTCGCCACGTGATCGGCAAGACCTACGGAGATCGCCTCGCCGCGCTCTATCCGAAGTAAAGCTCAGGCGCCCGGCTTCGTGTACGGAATGAAATCGCCGAACACGCAACTGCCGACGGTGAAGTGGTTAGTGAGGTCCACCACCTGGCCGATATCGCCGCGGCACAAGTTAGCGCTCCCGAACTGCTTGGTGACGAGCGCATAGGGACCGCCGAGGTTCGAGCAGCCGCCCATCATGTGGTTGACGTAGACTCGCCGGCTGCCGTCGCGGAACGCAATCGTACTCTCATCCACCACCACCATGTCGTTCGAACTGTAGTGCGGCAGGCAGCTCTGCGGAGCGCCGGCGACCTTGCCGGCGAGCATCCGGTCGAATTGCTGTTGCTTTGCGGCGCTGCGGAACGGCTGCTGCTGGGCGGCGGTGGTGGTGCAAGCGACCAGCCCGACGCCGATCAAAAGGAGAGAGATGCCACGCATGTTGACCTCCTCAGGGGGTACCTTGTCCGCCCGTCTCATTGTCGCTTCGTTTCATGAACGGAAGCTGTCTTTTTCCGACCTGAGGCGGGCGAACTCTTCCCAGTTAGTGGCTCGAACGAAAGGATTGGTTTCACGTTCCTCGGCCACGGTGGTCGGGAGCGTTACGTCGCCCGACGCGCGGAGCGCTTCCACTTTCTTCAGGCGCGCCAAAATCGCGGCATTATTCGGTTCCGCATCGGCGGCGAAACGCGCGTTCGCCAGCGTATATTCGTGCCCGCAATAGATGCGGATGTCGCCCGGAAGCGCGGCGATGCGCTGCAGGTTCGCGTACATCTGCTGAGCCGTGCCCTCGAACAGCCGGCCGCAGCCCATCGCGAACATCGTGTCCCCGACGAAGATCATGCCTTCATTCTCGAAGTAATAAGCGATGTGGCCGGCCGTATGGGCCGGGATGTCCCAAACCAGCGCCTCCGCGCCGCAGACACGCACGCGGTCACCTTCCGCCACGACTCGATCGACCTTGCTGACCCGCTCGGCTTCGGCGGGCGCAATGATTGGAGAACCGGTTGCGCTCTGGATTGCGGCGTTGCCGCCGGTATGATCCGGGTGCCAGTGCGTATTGAGCACCTCCGACAGCTGCCATCCCTTCGCCTCCACCGCTGCCAGGACCGGCTCGGCAACGGACGGGTCCACGGCCGCGGTTTCGCCGCTTTTGCTGTCGTGAATCAGCCAGACGTAATTGTCCGTGAGAACGGGGACCGGGACGACCTCCAGCATCACCATTCGCCCGTGCTCGGCATTGAGGTCCAAGGCTCGGCGGGCGCCAGCGCGGCGCCCTTCTGGAGCAGCTCGACCGAGATCGAATCGGGACTTCGAACGAACGCCATCCGGCCATCGCGCGGAGGCCGGTTGATCATCACCCCCGCGGCCTGCAACCTGCCGCACGTCTCGTAAATGTCGTCCACTTCATAAGCGAGGTGGCCGAAATTGCGTCCGCCCGAATAGCCGCTCTCGTCCCAATTGTACGTCAGCTCCACCTCGCCGCCTTCATCGCCCGGAACGCCGAGGAAGATGAGCGTGAAGCGGCCCGGCTCATTCTCCATTCGCCGCCGTTCCTCGAGGCCCAATAGTTGAAAGAATGCAACAGTCGCCTCCGGATCGGACACGCGGATCATGCTGTGCAGGAATTTCATTTCACCTCACTCGATTCATCGCTATAATTGCACGGTTCGTCGCAGCCTTGACCGGCGATCGTGACCGGTGGCTGCTCGTTAAGCGGACGAACGCTGAAGGTATCACATCCATGATCCAGAAGCTGCAGGACAGCCGCGCCGTCCTTTTGGGCGCGGTAGCGATTTTTGCGGTTGGTCTCACCACCAGTGGCTACGCCTTGGGCGACGGTCTCCGGCGCTCGAAGATGGCGGAGCACAGGACGGTCAGCGTCCGCGGCGTGTCGGAGCGCGATGTCACCGCCGATCTCGCAACCTGGTCGATCGAATTTTCGTACCAGGGGAGCGAGCTCGCGCCGGTCCAGGCGTCGGTCGACGCGCAAGCGCGCACGGTGCGCGCCTTCTTCCAGCGCGGTGGGTTCCGGTCGCAGGAGGTCACCGACACCGACGTCACGCTCTCTCGCGAGCAACCGCGGGACAGGGACGGCAAACCGGTCGGACCGCAAAAGCTGACCGTAAGCCGTTCGGTCCAGCTTCGGACGAACGACGTGATGAAGGCGCGTGCTGCCTACACTCGTCAATCCGAGCTCCTGCGCGACGGAGTCGAGCTGTCGGGGAGCAACATCACCTACACCTTCACCAAGCTCAACGACCTCAAGCCCGGGATGATCGCCGAGGCGACTCGGAATGCCCGCCGGAGCGCCGATCAGTTCGCTCGCGACAGCGAAACGTCGGTCGGCCGGCTCAAGACCGCGAGCCAGGGCTATTTCTCGGTCGGTGCCCGCGACGGCGACGAATGCGAGGATTGCAGCTCGTCGGGCGGCAGCTCGCCGTTCCAGAAGGTCCGGGTCGTAACGACGATCGACTACGACCTCGGCTGAGCGACGGGAGCGCGGCCGCTTACTTGGGCGGCTGCGCTTCCGCTTTCACAGTTGGGGTCACGCCAAGCAGTTCGACGGCCTTGGCCGCGGCCTTTCCGACCGAGCCGTTGGGGTCGCCCCCAGCGGCGCGCATCCAGTAGCTCCGCGCCTTGTCGTCGTCGCCCGCGAAGTGCGCG
>Ga0207712_10000815_pt1 | contig 22959 bp, 14 predicted proteins | sample KBSS44metaG_FD_184402 | JGI IMG/M metagenome (GOLD analysis project Ga0207712, IMG submission 184402) | Switchgrass rhizosphere microbial communities from Kellogg Biological Station, Michigan, USA - KBS S4-4 metaG (SPAdes) (version 2) | ecosystem: Host-associated > Plants > Roots > Rhizosphere... | reverse complement strand
AAGCCTATCCGCCCAAACATCCCGCGGCCATGCAGATCGCCGCCGCGTCGACGGCGCGAATACGCGGGGCCGACGCTTTCGCATCGCAGGGTCGTTGCTGCTTGGGCTGGTTCGTGTCCACCTGCCGGCGCGGCGTTTGCCCGCGTGCCCAGTCGGCCGGTGTCGCCCTGCCGCCGTGGATCGGAAATGAAGAAGCCTGGAGTGTGGACATGAGCATTTCCTCTGCGGGATTCAAAGAGGAAAACGTCATTTCGCCTCGTACCCAGACATCCGCAATCCTTCGGCTGCGATTGCAGTCGTTGTTCGCGCCCTCACGATCCGAGCCGCGTCAATCCGCTGCGTCCCCTGCAATCGTAAACATTGCGATACTCGCGAATCCGTTCGCAGATTGCGCGCCTTGCGAGCCTGCATGGTTCGGACCAGACTGATCAGGGATGAGGAGGGCGTCATGATTCGCGTGGTGCTGGTCGACGATCATGAATTGGTGCGGACGGGATTCCGCATGATCCTCGCCGCGCAGGCGGGCATCGAGATCGTGGGGGAGGCCTCCGACGGCGAGCAAGGCCTCGCACTGATCCGCCGCGAGCGGCCCGATGTCGCGCTGGTCGACGTGCACATGCCGGCGCTCAGCGGCATCGAACTGACCGATCGCGTGCGCAAGCACAAGCTGGAGACGCGTGTGGTCATCCTGACCGTCGTCAGCGAGGCGCCGTTTCCGAAACGACTGATCGAGGCGGGCGCGAGCGGTTACCTGACCAAGGGCTGCGCGGCGGACGAACTCGTGCGCGCCGTGCGCCAGGTGGCCGACGGCCGGCGCTATCTGTCTCCCGACGTCGCCGAAATGCTGGCGATGAGCGCGATCGACGGCGACAAGGGTTCGCCGTTCGATGGACTGTCCACGCGCGAACTCGATGTCGCGCTGATGCTCGCGCAGGGGCAGGACATGCAGCACATCGCCCAGAAGCTCAAGCTCAGCGCGAAGACGGTAGCGACCTACAAGTACCGGCTGTTCGACAAGCTCGGCATCGACAATGCCGTCGCGTTGGCGCACCTCGCGCACATGCACGGAGTGCTCGACGATCGCGCGCGTGCGATGAGCGGCAGCTAGGGACTGCGCATTCGGCGCAGTCCCCGGCGAACCTGCTTGCTTATTCCGATTTGGATTCCGGCGCCGAAGGTTTCGGCGCTTCATCCTTGTGCTCGGAGAGCGGTGCCTTCGGCGCGTCGCTCTTGAACTCCGTCATCGACGGCTTCTGAGCGTTCTCGATGCCTTCGAGAGGTTCGCGCTTGACCGGTGCCGGTGGTTCGAACGCCTTGGCCGGCGCCGACGGTGCCGTCGGTTGACTCAACGGCAGGTCGAGCGTGCGGCCGCGGTCCGCGACGGCTTCGACGGGCGCGGGAGCGCTCACCGGTGCAGGCGCTTCGATCTTCGCCGGCGCGGCGCCGACCCGCGGCGCCGGGACTTCGCTTTTCGGCGCGGCCGCTTCGATTCTAGGCGCCGGCGTTTCGACCTTGGGTGCCGCAGCCTCGATCTTCGGTGCCGGGGCTTCTTGCGGCATGGCAGCCGAAAGGTTCGCGACGTCCGGCCCGGGTGCCTTCACGACGGAAGTCGGGATCGGCGTCGGTGCGGCCACAGGGCTTGGCGCCGATGCGGATACCGTACTCGTCATCGGCGCGCTGGCCGCGGGCGGAACGGCTGCAATTGCAGGCGACGATGCCGGCGCGGTGACCGGATGGACCGGCGTCGCCGGTGCCGGAGGCATCGGCGCGGCCGGTTTGTCGGCCGGCTGCGCAACGGCCGGCAGGCTTGCTGCCGGAGCCGTGGGTGCGCTCACCGAGGGACGTGCCTGGACGGCAGCAGTCGCCGTCTCCGTGGCAGCCGTGGCGGCCGTGCGGGGCGCACTCGCGTCGGCCTGCACCGGTGCACGGGACTCGGGGCGAGACGAGTGGCTCGACGTGTCCGTCGTGCGCGCCGGTGCAACGTCATCCTCGTCGTCGAAATCGTCATCGGCGAAGGGACTGCCTGCCGGTATCGCGGCAACGGCGTTGGCATCGCCGGGCGCACCACCGTCCTTGCGGCGGCGACGGCCACCGCGACGGCCGCGGCGGCGCGACCGCATCTCGTCGCGCCCGGCTTCGCCGGCGGGTTTGGCTTCGGTCGAGGCGCCGGCAGCGGCGGCATCTTTCGGCAACGCTGCCGCATCCGCAGTCGACGCGGTATTCGTCGCGGGCGCGGCGGTCGGCGCGGCAGTTGCCGGCGGATTCGCGGGCTGTGTGGCGGGGGTCGGCTTCGGCACGGCGTCTGCCGGCGCACGCGAGGGTGCCGGCGATGCCGGCGCGCGCGATTCGTTGACGGTCGGTTGCTCGCCGGTGGTGCGCGGGCCGCGCTGTTCGTCGCGGCGATTGCCGCGGCCTTGGTCGCGTCCCTGTTTCTGGTTGCCGCGCTGATCGCCACGCTGCTGGTCGCCGGGGCGGCCGTCGCGGCGGCCTTGCGGCTGCGAGCCGCCGTCCGGGCGCGAGCGCTGCTGCGAATTCTGGTTCGGACGTCCCGATGTCGTGGCCGGACGCGCTGCCGGCATTGGACGTGCCGATTGCGGGCGCGGCGAATTCGCTGTGGGGGCCGCAGGTTGTACCGGCGTGGGTGCCGGCGAGCCGCTGCGGAACCAGCCCATGAAACGCGAGATCAGCCCGCTAGGTGCGACCGGGGCCGGTGCCGATGCCGGCGCAGGCGCGGCCGAAGCGGGGGCGACGGGTTCGGGGCGCTCCGGTGCCGGCGTCGCGCGAACCACGCCGGCGACGGCGGGCTGCTCGGGCTCTTCGCTCGGCCGCAGCATCTGCGGCAGCGCCGTCGGCGCGACCGGCGTGATGCGCTGGTAGCTCGGCCGCGTCTCCTCGCCGATGTCGGCCACGCGCAGCCGCGTGATCTCCAAGTGCGGCGTTTCGAGCTTGTCGTCGGCGACGACGATCACGTTGACGTCGTGTCGCGCCTCGATCTCGGTCAGCTGACGGCGCTTCTCGTTGAGCAGGAAGTTCGCCACCGTCGGCGGGGCCTGCACCAGCACCTGGCCGGTACTGTCCTTCATCGCGTGCTCCTCGACGAGGCGCAGCGCAGACAGCGACAGCGATTCGACGCCGCGGATGCGACCGTGGCCTTCGCAGCGCGGGCAGACGATCTGCGTTGCCTCGCCGAGGCTCGGGCGCAGGCGCTGGCGCGACATCTCGAGCAGGCCGAAGCGCGAGATGCGCCCGATCTGCACGCGCGCGCGGTCGAGCTTGAGCGCGTCCTTGAGTTTCTCCTCGACGTCGCGCTGGTGGCGCGGGCTGTCCATGTCGATGAAGTCGATCACGATCAGGCCGCCGGCGTCGCGGATGCGCAGCTGGCGCGCGATCTCGACGGCCGCTTCGCAGTTCGTGTTGAACGCGGTTTCCTCGATGTCGCTGCCCTTGGTCGCCTTCGACGAGTTGATGTCGATCGCGGTCAAGGCTTCGGTCTGGTCGATCACGATCGAGCCGCCGGAGGGGAGGCGCACGGTGCGCTCGAACGCGTTCTCGATCTGCGTCTCGATCTGGAAGCGCGAGAACAGCGGCGTCGTGTCCTGGTAGAGCTTGAGCTTGCGCAGGTTGTTCGGCATCACCTGCTGCACGAACTCGCGCGCGTCCTGGTAGAGCTCCTCATGGTCGATGAGGATCTCGCCGATGTCGTTGCGCAGGTAGTCGCGCAGCGCACGGATGATGAGCTTGGATTCCTGGTAGATCAGGAACGGTGCCTGGCGCGACTGCGCCGCTTCGGAAATCGCCTTCCACAGCTGCAGCAGGTAGTCGAGGTCCCATTGCAGTTCCTCGGCGTCGCGGCCCATGCCCGCGGTGCGCACGATCAGGCCCATGTCGTCGGGGACCTGCAGGTGGTCGAGCGCTTCCTTGATGTTCTGCCGGTCCTCGCCCTCGATGCGGCGCGAGACGCCACCGGCCTTCGGGTTGTTCGGCATCAGCACCATGTAGCGGCCGGCCAGGCTGACGAAGGTCGTCAGGGCGGCGCCCTTGTTGCCGCGCTCTTCCTTGTCGACCTGGACGACCAGTTCCTGGCCTTCCTTCAGCAACTCACGGATCGTCGCCTTGTTCGGGTTGACGCCCGGCGTGAAGTACTGCTCGGAGATTTCCTTCAGCGGCAGGAAGCCGTGGCGGTCGGCGCCGTAGTCGACGAAGCAGGCTTCGAGCGACGGTTCGACGCGGGTGATGCGGCTTTTGTAGATGTTGGCTTTTTTCTGTTCCTTCGACGGGATTTCGATATCGAGGTCGTAGAGGTTCTGTCCGTCCACAATCGCGACGCGCAACTCTTCCCGCTGAGTCGCGTTGATCAACATGCGTTTCATTGTCGTGTCCTATAGTCGGCGCTCGACTGTCGTCGGCGCTGCGCGTTGCCGCGCTGCGCGATGCCCGCATTTCGCGGGCCGACGGCGGCAGGTGCGCCTCCGTTTCCTGCCAGCGCTTCCGCGCGCCGGCGTTAATGGGGTTGCTTGCGCATCCGCGAACCCGCGCCGTCTTTCCGACGACGAGCAATCCGCGACCCGAGCCATTACGATCGGCTACTCGCTCCTGTGCAACGCTCCGACGGAGTTGACGAATGCGCAGGCAGCGAAAGGACGCGACGGACGGGTGCGTCATAGGCTGTTCCCAAACTCCCGCGGATGGGGCAGGGAACGGCGCGACACGCCCAGTCAGCATATCAGTACCGGGAAGATTTTTTCAATGAAGACACAGACTTCGGCGACAAATCGCGACGCAGACTCCGCCAAGAAGCCTGCGGCCGAAGGTCGCCGCGACCGCCCTTCGCCTGCAAAGCGGCGGGGTGGCGGCGCTTCGGCGAGTGCCGAGGGTGCGGCCAGGACGAGACCGGCCAAGAACAAGCAGGCGCCGAAGAAAGCGATGTCGAAAGCGCCGCGCGGCCGTTCCTCGCCCCAGAACGGGCAGCGCGGGCAGCCATCGGCGGGCGCCGACGGCAGGGCGGAGGGCAGAAGGCTTCGGGGTGGTAGCCAGACGCCTCGGCAACCTGGGGCCGACGGCGGAGGCCTCGCCGCTCCGAGACGGCATACCGAGCGGACGGCGGCGCAGGGTGCTGATCGATCGGTTCGACCGCGCACCTCCCCTGAGCATGCCAGGCCGAACGAAGCCGAGCAGGCATCGCCCAAGGTGCATCTGGTCGCCGTACCGGAGGATCGCGACGGCCAGCGTCTCGACAATTTCCTGGCCGGGCGCCTGAAGGGCGTGCCACGCAGCTTGATCTACCGGATCTGCCGCACCGGCGAAGTACGCGTGAACGGGCGCCGCGCCAAGCCGGACCAGCGCCTCGCTGCAGGCGACGAAGTGCGCATCCCGCCGGTGCGCACTGCGGAGCCGACCGACCACGGTGCCCCGCCGAGCGGCCAGCTGATCCGCATCGAGGCGGCGATCGTCCACGAGGACCGCGAATTCCTGGTCATCGACAAACCGGCCGGGATCGCCAGCAATGGCGGCAGCGGGGTCAGTTTCGGCGCGATCGAGCTGCTGCGCGCGGCTCGCCCGCGCGACACGCTGGAACTGGCGCACCGGCTCGACCGCGACACCAGCGGCATCCTGGTGCTGACGCGCAAGCGCTCGGCACTGACCGGGCTGCAGGCGGCGATCCGCGAAGGACGCGTCGAGAAACGCTATCTCGCACTGATCAAGGGCACGTTGCCGCAGTCGCGGCTGACGGTCGATGCACCACTGCGCAAATCGGTGCTGCAGGGCGGCGAGCGCATGGTGCGCGTCGATCCCGAGGGCAAGGATTCGCGTTCGCGTTTCAGCGAATTGGAACGCTATGCCGGGGCGAGCCTGGTCGAAGTCGCGCTCGAAACCGGGCGCACGCACCAGATCCGCGTGCATGGCCAGCACATAGGCCATCCACTGGCCGGCGACGAGAAATACGGCGAGAAAGAATTCAATCGAACAATGCGCGATAAGGGATTGAAAAGACTGTTTTTACATGCGGCGCGCTTCGAGTTCTCTCTGGGCGAGCGCAGCTACAGCTTCAGCGCGCCGCTGGCGCCGGAGCTGGCCGCCGTCGTCGATACGTTGCAAAAAGGACAGGGACGGAGCAAGCCATGATCGAGCTGGTCGGTTTCGACGGCGACGACACGCTGTGGCATAGCGAGGGGTACTACCAGCATGCCGGGGCCGAGTTCGAGCGCATCCTGGGCGGCTGGATCGACGTCGCCGATGCCTCGGTGCGCAGCCGCCTGCACGCCGCCGAGCGGCGCAACCTCGCGTTGTTCGGCTATGGCGCGAAGAGCATGACCTTGTCGATGATCGAAGCGGCGATCGAACTGACCGACGGCGCGATGACCGGCACCGACATCCATCGCATCGTCGCGCTCGGCAAGGGACTGCTCGACCATCCGGTAGAGCTCCTGCGCGGCATTCGCGCTGCGGTCGAGGCCGTGGCGGCCAAGCATCGGGTCGTGCTGATCACCAAGGGCGACTTGTTCCACCAGGAGCGCAAGGTCGAGCAGTGCGGCCTCGGCGACCTGTTCGAACGTATCGAGATCGTGTCCGAGAAAGATGCGCGCAGCTACGCCCGCGTGATCGGCGAGTGCGACACCGCGGCGCAGGCGTTCGCGATGATCGGCAACTCGCTGCGCTCGGATATCGAGCCGGTCATCGGACTCGGCGGCTGGGGCATCCACATGCCGTACCACGTGACCTGGGCGCACGAACTGGAGCACGGCGTCGACAACGCCCATCCGCGCGTCATCACGATCGCCTCGCCCGAGGGAATCGCCGAAGCGGTGGCGCGCTGCGGCTGATGTTCAGGCGACGCGCAGGTCTTCGATCTTCGCGGCGCAGATGAAGTCGTTCAGCGACAGGCCGCCGACGTCGTGGGTCGAATAGCGCACGAGGCAGCGGTTGTAGCCGACTTCCAGGTCCGGATGATGGTCTTCGCGATGCGCGACCGAAGCGATCGCATTGACGAAGGCCATCGTGTGGAAGTAGTCGGCGAAACGGAATTCCTTGCGGATCTCGCCGCTGTCTGCGGTCAGGTGCCAGTCGGCGAGTTGCGACAGATACGCCGTCACTTCGCCGTGGCTGAGCCCGGCTTCCTTGCCCTTGCGCGGTTGACAGTGCTGCGCGCGCAGCGATGCGATCGTGTCGGTCATGGCGGCTCTTCCGAAAAGGCGAAGTATAGACGCGCGTGACCTCCGGGCAATTCAGGACTAAACTAGTCCTGTTTTTCATCGCAAGCCAGTGACCGGAAGCCAGACAGATGATTACGCTATCGAGCGCCGCGCAGGAACATTTTCGCAAGCTGATCGAACAGCAGGCGGTGCCGGGCATGGGCATCCGCTTGCACGCCGTCGATCCCGGCACGCCGAAGGGCGATTGCCAGCTTGAATTTTCCGAGCCTTCCGACCGCGATGGCAGCGAATGGGAAGTCGAATGCGAGGGCTATTCGCTGTTCGTCGATGCGGCAAGCGTCAGCTTCCTCGACGGCGCGACGATCGATTTCGATCGCTCCTCGACCGGCGGCCAACTGACGATCCGTGCGCCCGCGCTGCGCGGCGCGGTACCGGGCGAAGACGCCAGCGTGGTCGAGCGCGTGCGCTACGTGATCGAATCGGAAATCAATCCGCAGCTCGCCTCGCACGGCGGCCGTGTGTCGCTGCGCGAGGTCACCGCCGAAGGCATCGTCGTGCTGCAGTTCGGCGGCGGCTGCCACGGCTGCGGCATGGTCGATGCGACCTTGCGCGGCGGTGTCGAGAAGACCTTGAAGGAACGCGTGCGCGAAGTGACCGGCGTCGCCGATGCGACCGATCACAGCAGCGGAGAGAATCCGTACATGCGCCGTGCTGCCGGCGGACGCTGAAAAAAAAGGACGCGGCCGGGCCGCGTCCTCGTTGCTTCGTCGGCGGGCGGGAACGACGACCCGCTGCCGCTCGGCCGTTTTTCTCAGTCGCCCTGAACGTGATCGTGCAGATCGGTCAGCTTGGTCGGCAGGCTGGAGAAATAGGCGGCCAGATTGACGATGTCTTCGTCCGTCAGCGTGGTCGCGAAACCGGCCATGATCGGATTCTTGCGGTCGCCCGTCTTGTATTCGTGCAGAGCGCGTTCGATGTAGTCGTGGTACTGGCCGGCCAGCCGCGGATATTGCGGGTCGGTACCGGCGTTGCCGTCGGCGCCGTGGCACGCTTGGCACACAACGGCCTTGGCTTTGCCGGCTTCGATGTCGCCCTTGGCGAAGGCCGAGCCGGCCGAGCATGCGAGCGTCGTGATCAACAGGGATGCGAAGAGGCGCTTCATCGTGAGGTCTGTCCTGATGCGGCCCGAACTCAGGGCGTGATGCTGGAGAGATAGGTGGCGATATCGCGGATGTCCTGCTCGGACAGGCTCTCGCCTTGCGCGCGCATGGTCGGATGCGAGCGCTCGCCCTTCTTGTACTCGGTCAACGCGTTGATCAGATAGTCGTAGTTCTGACCCGCGATCTTCGGCACGTGATAGTTCGGGTAGGCGTTCTTCCAGCCGGTGATGCCGTGGCAGCCGGAACAGGTGTAGACCTTGGTCTTGCCGGCCGCGGCGTCGCCCTTCTCGGCGGCCAGGCAGGGCAGGGTAGTGAACAGCAGGGCGATGGCCAGCAGAGGCGCTCGGGTCATTGTCGATTCCGGGACGGCAAGAGGTTGATCACGCGGGCGTCAAGCCGAGCGAGTATAGCGTGTCGTTAACGATTTCAAATGAGGACGGAGTACGCGATGCGGCATGCTCCGCGGTGTCTGCCGCGTGCTGCGGCGACTTCGCGACAAATTGCCGCAACTTTTTTCCTGCTTCCTGCATCCGATGTGCCGTGCGCCTCGTGACTACCGGCTCACGACGAAGGAAGCGAATGCAGGCACTCTCATCGGGCGAGCTGCGGGGCACCTGCCGGTTGGACGGCAGGTTGATATGCGCCGCCCATCCAAGAGCAGGTGCCATCGATTCGCCCCGGCGCTATTGCACATCAATAGTGATGTAGTTTAGTATAACACCATATCAACCCAGCAGGCCCACTCCGATGCTTCCGACCCGCGTTTCGAACCCATTCCGTCCGATCGATAGTCGCCTGCGTCTGGGCGCTCTCGCGGCAGCGATGGCCTTGCTGACCGCCTGCGGTGGCGGCGGCGCACCCGGCAAGGACGCGAACAGCACGACACAGGCCGCGATTCCGGTCGAAGTGGCCTCGGCCTCGCATCAGTCGGTCACGGCGAACTACTCCGGCACGGCCACGCTCGAGGCCGTCGGCGATGCGCAGGTCGTCGCCAAGACCACCGGCATCGTCCTGAAGATCCTGGTCGAGGAAGGCATGCACGTGCAGAAGGGCCAGGTGCTGGCGATGCTCGACGACGACGCGGCGCGCAACAAGCTCGCGCAGGCGACCGGTACGTTGAAGAAGACCCAGGCTGCCTATGACAAGTCGGAGAAGGGCGTCGCGCTGAAGATCACGCCGCGCGCCGACTACGATCGCGACAAGTACGACCTGGAAACGCAGAAGGCCGTCGTCGACGGCGCCCAGCTCGACCTTTCCTATACGCGCATCGTCGCGCCGATTTCCGGCGTGGTCGCCAAGCGTTCGATCAAGCTCGGCAACCTCGTGCAGACGAACCAGAACCTGTTCCAGATCGTCGACATGGATCCGCTGCAGGCCGTGCTGAACGTGCCGGAGCGGGATCTCGATACGCTCAAGCCCGGCCAAAGCGTGCAGATGCGCGTCGACGCGCTGACCGGCAAGAGTTTCGAAGGCACGATCGCGCGCATCGCGCCGGTGGTCGATGCGGCGAGCGGCACGTTCCGCGCCACCTGCGAATTCCGCGACAGCACGCGCACGCTCAAGCCCGGCATGTTCGGCCGCATCGAAGTGGCCTACGACCAGCGCCACGATGCCCTGGTCGTGCCGCGCTCGGCGATCGTCGAAGAGGATGGCGAGAGTTCGGTGTTCACGGTCGAATCGGCGCCGCCCAAGCCTGCGGCACCTGCCGCGACGAAGGGCAAGCCCGGCGAAGCGGTCGCCGCGGAACAGGCCAAGCCGGCGCTGCCCTCGTTCGTCGCCAAGCGTCGCCTGGTCAAGACCGGCTATGCCGAAGGCGATCGCGTCGAAATCCGCGACGGCCTGAAAGACGGCGAGCGCGTCATCACGATCGGCCGCAATGCCGTGCGTGACGGCACCGAAGTGCAAGTGCTCGGCGATACGCCGCAAGCGCTGGCTGGCGCGCCGACCGGAGGCAAGGCGTCGTGAATCTCCCCGAGCTGGCCACGCGCCGGCGCGTCACGGTCGGCATGCTGACGCTGACCTTGGTGCTGTTCGGCCTGATCGGACTGTTCGGCCTCAAGGTCAACCTGCTGCCGGACCTGTCCTACCCGACGCTGACCGTGCGCACCGAGTACGAAGGTGCGGCGCCGCTCGAAATCGAAAACCTGATCAGCCAGCCGGTCGAGGAGGCCGTCGGCGTGGTCAAGAACGTGCGCAAGGTGCATTCGGTCTCGCGCACCGGCCAGTCCGATGTCGTGCTCGAGTTCGCCTGGGGCACCGACATGGACATGTCGAGCCTGGAAGTGCGCGACAAGCTCGATACGCTGCAGTTGCCGCTGGAAGCGAAGAAGCCGCTGCTGCTGCGCTTCAATCCGTCGACCGATCCGATCATCCGGCTCGGGCTCGCGGTGAAGGGCGAGTCGAGCGAAGCGCAGCTCAAGCAGCTGCGCCGCTTCGCCGACGACGACCTGAAGAAGCGCATCGAGCCGGTCGCCGGCGTCGCCGCGGTCAAGGTCGGCGGCGGCCTCGAGGACGAGATCGATGTCTCGATCGACCAGCAGAAGCTCGCGCGGCTCGGCATCGACATCAACGAGGTCATCACGCGCCTGAAGAACGAAAACGTCAATGCCTCCGGCGGCCGCATCGAGGAAGGCAGCCAGCGCTTCCTCGTGCGCACGATCAACCAGTTCAAGACGCTCGACGAAATGCGCGAGCTGCTGATCAAGGTCGACGGCTCGGTGCCGGTGAAGCTGAAGGACATCGCCGAGGTGCGCCAGGGCTTCAAGGAACGCGAAGGCGTCGTGCGCATCGACGGCCGCGAGGCAATCGAGCTCGCCATCTACAAGGAAGGGGACGGCAACACCGTCAACGTCGCGGCGGCCGTGAAGGCTCAGCTCGACAAGCTCAAGGATTCACTGCCGACCGGCGCGCAGCTGACCACGATCGAGGACCAGTCGGTCTTCATCCAGCATGCGCTCAACGAGGTGAAGTTCGACGCGCTACTCGGCGGCGTGCTGGCGATCCTGATCATCTTCTTCTTCCTCGGCGATTCCTGGAGCACGTTCATCATCTCCTTGTCGCTGCCGGTTTCGCTGATCGCGACGTTCTTCTTCATGGGCCAGCTGCACTTGTCCTTGAACGTGATGTCGCTGGGCGGCCTCGCGCTCGCGACCGGCATGGTCGTCGACGATTCGATCGTCGTACTCGAAAACATCGCGCGTCTGCGCGAGAAGGGCGCCTCGATCCTCGAAGCGGCCGTGCGCGGCACCGCGGAGGTCGGCATGGCCGTGACGGCGTCGACGCTGACGACGGTCGCCGTGTTCTTCCCGCTCGTGTTCGTGCAGGGCGTGGCGGGCCAGCTGTTCCGCGACCAGGCGCTGACGATCACGTTCGCGATGCTGGTTTCGCTGGTCGTCTCGATGAGCCTGATCCCGATGCTCGCCTCGCTGAAGGGCCGCTCGCCGCTCGCTTATCGCGACGAGCCGGTCAGGGCCGCGCGGCCGCTGCCTCGCAACCCGATCCTGCGCGCCTTGACGATCGGCGGGCGTGCAGTCGGAGAGTTCCTCGGCCAGACGTTGCCGCGCGCGTTCGCGTGGGTCGTCGCGACGATCGCGCACGTGTGCGGCCTCGTCTTCGGTCGCCTCCTGCGTTTCATCGGCCGCTTCGTGACGTGGCCGTACGATCGCGCCGCGGCGTTCTACCGGCGCTCGCTGCCGAAGGCGCTGGCGCACCCATGGCGCGTGCTCGGTTTCGCCGCTGTCGCCCTGGTCGCGACGCTCTCGCTGGTGCCTTCGCTCGGCCTCGACCTGATTCCGCAGCTGGCGCAGGGCCGTTTCGACATGACCGTGACGCTGCCGCCGGGCACGCCGCTGGCCGAAACCGACAAGCTGGTCGCCGAGATCGCCGCGCGCCATGCGAAGGACCCCGGCGTCGAGTCGATCTACGGTGTCGCCGGCGCCGGAACGCGCCTCGATGCCAACCCGACCGAATCGGGCGAGAACATCGCGCGCCTGTCGATCGCGTTGAAGGACGGCGGCAGCAAGGCGATCGAAGCGGCCGAGATCGAGCGCCTGCGCGCCGGCATGAGGCGTGCCGACGCCAGCGTGAAGTTCGCGCGGCCGGCGTTGTTCAGTTTCTCGGCGCCGCTCGAAGTCGAGATCCGCGGCTACGACCTCGACGCGCTGGCGAAGGGCGGCCAGCGCTTGGCGGAACTGATGAAAGCCTCGCCGCGCTTCGCCGACGTCAAGTCGACGGTCGAGGGCGGCTACCCCGAAATCCAGATCCGCTTCGACCAGGATCGCGCCGCCGCGCTCGGCCTGACCACGCGCGACATCGCCGATCGCGTCGTGCGCAAGGTCAAGGGCGAGGTCGCCACGCGCTACGATTTCCGCGATCGCAAGATCGACGTGCTGGTGCGTGCGCGCGCTTCCGATCGCGGCAGCGTCGACGACATCCGCAACCTCGTCGTCGGCTACGTCGCCGCGAGCGGCTCGTCGCAGAGCGGCAAGAGCGGGACGGCCGCGTCTTCATCGAGCACCTCGTCGACTGGCAGCTCCGGCTCGAATTCGAACGCGAGTTCGAGCAACGGGTCGGCCAGCGGCACGGCGACACTCAATGACAGTGCGCAGTCGAGCAGCGACACGCCGATCCGTCTGTCGGCGGTCGCCGACGTCGTCGCCGGCGAAGGCCCGAGCGAGATCCATCGCGTCACTCAGGAACGCGTGGCGATCGTCTCGTCGAACCTGCACTACGGCGATCTCGCCAGCGCGGTCGCCGAGGTCAAGGACATCGTCGCGACGCATCCGCTCGCGGCCGGCGTCAAGGTGCGCGTCGGCGGCCAGAGCGAGGAACTGGACTCGTCGGTGAAGTCGCTCGTGTTCGCGCTGGGCCTGGCGATCTTCCTGGTCTACCTCGTGATGGCCTCGCAGTTCGAATCGCTGCTGCACCCGTTCGTGATCATGTTTTCGATTCCGCTCGCAGCGGTCGGCGCGATCCTCGCGTTGAAGCTCAGCGGCTCGGCGATCTCGGTGGTCGTGTTCATCGGACTGATCATGCTGGTCGGCATCGTCGTCAAGAACGCGATCGTGTTGATCGACCGGGTGAACCAGCTGCGCGAAGCCGGCGTGCCGAAGCTCGAGGCACTCGCGCAAGGCGCCGAGTCGCGCCTGCGTCCGATCGTCATGACGACGTTGTGCACCTTGATCGGCTTCGCGCCGCTCGCGATCGGCGTCGGCGAAGGCGCCGAAGTACGCGCGCCGATGGCGCTGACCGTCATCGGCGGCCTGGCGGTGTCGACGCTGCTGACGCTGGTCGTCGTCCCGGTGGTGTACGACCTGCTCGATCGCCGCGGCGACGCCTGGTATGCCGCGCGCGGTGAGCGCCACCGCGCCAAGGCGCTGTCCGGCGATCCCGACGCCGATGTCGCCCGGGCGCACGGAGAACCCGCATGACACTCGCCGAGCTCAGCCTGAAACGCCCCGTCACGGCGATCATGTTCTTCGTGTCGATGGTCGCGATCGGATTGATCGCGGCGTTCCGGCTGCCGCTCGAACAGTTTCCGAGCATCGATTTTCCGTTCCTGTTCGTGCAGATCCCGTATCCCGGATCGACGCCGACGGAAATCGAACGCACGATCGCGCGACCGGTCGAGGAAGCGCTGGCGACGATGCCCGGCATCAAGCGGATGAACTCGACCTCCGACGCCGAGTCGGCGCAGATCTTCCTCGAATTCAAGATGGGCGAGAACGTCGCGGTCAAGGCGGTGCAGGCGCGCGAGAAGATCGACGCGATCCGCAGCGACCTGCCGTCCGACGTGCAGCGCTATTTCGTGCAGAAGTTCTCGACTACCGACGAGCCGGTACTGCAACTGCGCCTCGCCAACGAGCACGGCGACCTGTCCAATGCCTATGAGCTGATCGATCGCGAGATCAAGCGGCCGCTGGAGCGCATTCCCGGCGTCGCGCGCGTTGACATTTCCGGCGTCGGCAAGCCGGAGGTGCAGATCGAGCTGTCGTCGGATCGGCTCAGCGCGCACAGCGTCAATCTCAACGATCTGTACCAGAAGCTGCAGCAGGCCAACTTCTCGATTTCGGCCGGCGAGATCAATGCCGCGGGCAAGCGTTTCCGCGTGCAGCCGCAGGGGCAGTGGACCAGCCTCGACGACATCCGCCAGATACCGCTCGATGCGAAGGGGCTCAAGCTCGGCGACATCGCGACGATCGGCCTGCGCCCGGCACGCCTGGAGTTCGCGCGGCGCCTCGACGGCAAGCCGGCGGTCGGCGTCGACATCTACCGCGAGCGCAATGCCAACCTCGTCGACGTCGGCACGCAGGTTATGGAAGAGGTCAAGCGCATCCAGTCGTCGCCTGAACTCAGCGGCGTGCGCGTGTTTCCGATGCAGAGCCAGGCCGAAAGCGTGACGACGTCGCTGAGCGAACTCGGCAAGGCGGGCCTCGAAGGCACGGTGCTCTCGATTTTCGTGCTGTTCTTCTTCCTGCGCGACTGGCCGTCGACGTTCATGGTCTCGCTGGCGATTCCGATCTGCATGGTGATGACGCTCGGCTGCATGTACTTCTTCGGCATCAGCTTGAACGTACTGTCGATGATGGGGTTGCTGCTCGCGGTCGGCATGCTGGTCGACAACGCAGTCGTGGTCGTCGAAAGCATCTATCAGTTCCGCGAGAAGCATCCGGACAGGCCATGGTATTCCGCGGTGCAAGGCACGCAGGCCGTCGGTATCGCGATCGCGGCCGGCACCTTGTCGAGCATCGTCGTATTCCTGCCGAACATCTTCGGCGAGGCGAACGACATCGCGATCTTCCTCACGCAGATCGCCGTCGCGATGTCGATCGCGCACCTGGCTTCGTGGCTGGTCGCGGTGAGTCTGGTTCCGATGCTCGCGTCGAAGCTGCCGCCGCCGAAGTTCCTCGGCCGCGAGACGGCGATCACGCGCCTGCGCGAACGCTACGGCCGCATCGTCGACTGGACGCTGCGCCATCGCCGCTGGACGATGCTGGCGGTGCTCGCGCTGTTCGTGACGAGCATCATTCCGATCACGCGCACCAAGACGAACATGTTCGACGACGGCGAGTCGCGACAGCTGCGCCTGACCTACCAGTTGAACGCGAACTACCGCCTGCAGGACATCAAGCCGGCCGTGATCGCCGTCGAGAAATACCTCGACGACAACCGCGAGCGATTCGAGATCAAGTCGGTCTACACCTGGTACAGCGAGAACAACGCGAACGGGCCGACGCAGACGCGCATCATGCTGACCGATTCGGAGGGAAGCTTCGTCTCGCGCCTGCTGCATGGGAAGAGCAGCTCCCAGCGGCCCTCGTCGTCGATCAAGGAAGATATCCGCAAGGGCCTGCCGCAGATCGCGCTCGGCAAGGTCAGTTTCGACGACGGCGACGGCGGCAACAACAACAACGGCGTTGACATCTCGCTGGTCGGCGACTCGATGGACCAGCTCAAGGAATTGAGCACCAGCGTACTGCCGGTGCTGTCGAACCTGACCACGCTGCGCGACGTGCGCACCGAGAAAGGCAACGGCGACCACGAGGTCGGCGCGTACGTCGACCGCTTGCGCGCGAAACAGTACGGCTTCGATGCGCAGACGGTTTCGGATTACATCCAGATCGCTCTGCGCGGCATGCCGCTGAAGGATTTCCACGCGGACGATCGCCAGTTGCCGGTGTGGCTGCGCTTCCAGGGCGCCGATACGCAAAGCCTGGCGGGCTTGTCCGACTTCAAGCTGCGCGCGCCGGACAACACGCAGATTCCGCTGCTCTCGATGTTGCGTACCGACACGCGCGAGACGCCGTCGGCCGTGCAGCGCATCGACCGCATGACCGCGATCCAGTTCAAGGCGACGCTGGCCGAAGGCAAGACGATGCCCGAAGCGCGCGAAGAGATCACCAAGGCGATGAATTCGGTCGCGTTGCCGGCAGGGTATCGCTGGAGTTTCGGCCAGGGCTTCGACCGCGACCAGAACGCCGGCCAGCAGATGCTGTTCAACACGCTGATCGCGCTGGTGCTGGTCTATGTCGTGATGTGCGCGATGTTCGAGTCGCTGATCTTCCCGGCCGCGATCCTGACCACGTTCATCTTCTCGGTGTTCGGTGTGTTCTGGCTGTTCTGGCTGTCGGGTACGACGTTCTCGATCATGGCTGCGATCGGCGTGCTGATCCTGATGGGCGTCGTCGTCAACAACGGCATCGTGATGATCGTGCACATCAACCAGCTGCGCCACGAAGGGCACCTGCGCACCGAGGCGCTCGTGCTCGGCGCGAAGGAGCGCCTGCGTCCGGTGCTGATGACGATGGCGACCGCGATCCTGGGCATGTTGCCGTTGACGTTTGCCGGCGCGCAGGCCTGGAGCAACGGACCGCCGTACTATCCGATGGCGCGCGCGATCGCCGGCGGGCTGACCTTCTCGACGATCGTCACGCTGCTCGCGCTGCCGTGCATCTATTCGCTGCTCGACGATTCGCGGCTGTGGATGCGCCGCGTCATCGCCGATGCGCGCCAAGGACGTGTGCTGCGCGAGCGCGCGCTGCCGGCCGCCTGACGCTCAGGCCAGCGTAGCGAGCGCGCTGCGCACCGTGCGTTCGAGACGCTCGTCGCAGCCGGCTGCTGCGACGGCGTCGAGTTCGCTCCAGCGCACGAGCAGGTTGGCGAGTTCGTCGTAGGGCGCGAGGGCGGCTCCGCCGCGCATGCGCGCCGACAGACGTTCGAGCTGCAACTGGCGACGTCGTTCGCGTTCCTGTTCAGCGCCCTCGGTGCCGGCGAGGAAGTCGAGTTCGATCAGCACGTCGCGCGCGGCGTCGTCGTCGCCGCAGGCGAGGGCATTTCCGGCAAGCGCGGCTTCCAGGCGGCGCGCCAGCACGTCGGCGGCAATGTCGGTCGGCGGTGCGGCGTCCCAGCGTTCACGCAGCGCATCGGCCGGTGCCGTGGCCGTTTCGGCAGCGCGACAGATCGCATAGCGCGCTAGCCACGCATCGAAGCGTGCCTGGCGCAGCTGCCGCTGACGGCGCGTCTCGTTCTCGCGCAACTTGACTTGCGCGGTACGAAAGCGGTTCGACAAGACATCGTCGCGAACGCGCAAGGCATCCCACGCCGCCTCCAGGCGCGCGACGGCGCCGCGGTCGGCTTTGTCCTGCGCGGCGGCCTGCGCTTCGAATTCGGCGCACACGGCTTCCGCCTGGCTGCGCGCTTCCTGGTCGCGCGCGCCGCGCTCGGCGCGTTCGGCATCGAGACGGCCGAATACCGTGTCGATGGCGCTGCGAAAGCTCTTCCATTGTTCCTGGTCGCGGCTGCGCCGGCCATTGCCGGCCTGCTGCCAGCGTTGCTGCAGCTCGCGCGCGCTCGCCACGGCGCCGCGCGGCATGTCGCGGCCGAGCGCCTCGGCTTGTGCGATCAAGGCGGCCTTGGCGTCGGCAATCCGTTCGTCGCGGCGCGCCACGCGCGCATCGAGCGCTGTCAGTCCGGTCTTCAGGCGCTCGGCGAGCGTCTTGCGTTCGCGCGGTTCGACGCGATCGAGTCCGCGCAAGGCGTCGGCGACTTCACGGCGCAACGCGAGAACGCCGGGCCAATCGGCTTCGTCGTCGGCCAACGCGGCCACTCGATCGAGCAGCGCCGTGACCTGCTGAGCATGCGATTGGCGCAATTCCTGGCGTTTCTTGAAGTAGGCCTGCGCCGGCGCGAGCGCGTTGCGGCAGGCCGCATGGAAGCGCCGTCCGAGTCCGCCGACGTGGCTGCCTTCGCCCTCGGCCGCTTCGAGCCGGGTCCATTCCGTCTGCGCTTCGCGCACGCGCGTGGCGACCGCGTCAGGGTGCAAGCCGCTGCCGGCCAGGGCTTCGATGTTTTCGCACAGCTGCTGGCGGCGCTGGTTGTCGGCCCAGCGCTGCCATTGGCTGAGTTCGGCATAGCGCTGCTCGATCGCGGCGAGCTTGGCGGCAAGTGCGCGCGGCAGCGCCGACGAGGCGCGCCGGCGCAGGCCGTCGAGCTGCGCCTTCGCCGCATGGGCCTGCCCGCTGGCGCCGGCTTCGATCGCCTGTTCCAGCGGCGGCAGCGCGTGTTCGATCTCTTCGATCAGCGCGCGTTGCCGTTCGCGTTCGGCTTCGCGCTCGGCGTTGACCGTATCGAGCGAAGCGGTGAAGCGCGCTTGGGCGAGCAGTGGAGCGACGAGCGTGTCGGCGGCAATCTCGGCTTCGGCGATCGCCGGCTCGACCGCGATCGCCTTGTCGACGGATACCGATTCCGGCTCCGCCGCCTCTGCCTCCGCGTGCAGCGGCGTTTGCTCAGGTACCGGTTGCTGCGGACGTGGGCCGGCCCGGCTGATCGCGAGCAGGCTGCGCGCGGACTCGAAGCGCTGCTGCATCGATGCATCGACGCGCGCTTCGATTTCGTTCCAGCGCGAGACGAGGTCCGTCTCGACATCGACCGACTGCGGTTCGCGCAGCAGCTGTTCCATGCGTTCGCAGAGCATGCGGGCGCGCTGGTCGAGCGTGGCTTCATCGCCACGCTGCAGCCGCAGCGCGTCGACGCGTTCGCGCGCACGCCGGCTGACCTGCTTGTCGGTCTTGCGTGCGCGCTCGGCCAGGCGCAGCAGCTGCGCTTCGTCGGCGATGCGTTCGGTCGCCGCCAGGCGCAGTGCAGGATCGGCGTCTTCCAGTGCGCGGTCGAACAGCAGGGCGGGGCGTTGTACGCGCTCGAGCGCGGCGCGGCGCAGTTCCGGTTCGCGCGCCTGGCGTGCCAGGTGCTCGATCAGTTCGTTGTCGTCCTGGGCCTTCAGCAGACGCAGGCGATCGGTCAGCGCCGGCGATGAAGCATGCGCTCCGGTCAGCAGCTCGAACCAGAGCGAACGCGCCTGCTTGCGCAAGCCGGCATCGGCGTCGTCGCGCGCGATGCCCTGCACGATGCCGGGATCGGCCAGCCGCTTCATCGCCGCGAGGCGCACGCCGGCATCTTCGTCCTCGCGCGCGAGGCGTCCTAGGCTGGCGACCAGTTCGGCGTCGTTGTCCGCAGCGACGGCCGCGCGACGCGTCGACGCGTCCTTCGACAGCCAGCGGGGCTTGCTCAGAAAACCAGGTAGCTTCATCGATGGGGCCTTGCGGCGCGGAGTGCGCTCAGAGCAGGTTCTTGATGATGTGGAAGCCGGCGACGTACTCGCCGATCACGGTGCCGAGCGTCACGAACATGAAGTTCAGCAGGGTGCGCGCGATGCGGTTCTTCCACCAGCCGGTCCAATGCGCCACGTCGTCGCGCAGCGTGTCGAAGTCGGCGACGCGCGGATGCCGCAGCCATGCCTCGACGCCGGCGCTGAATGCCGAGGCCGGAATGCCGGGGCGGAACGGCTTCAGTGGTGCAGCGATGAAGGCGACGATCACGCTGAGCGGATGCGCCGCGGCGGCGATCGCGCCGAGTGCCGCGAAGCCGCCGGTGAACAGCACCCAGGCCATCACCGCGTCGGTGCCGGCACGCGTCCCGCGCGTGAAGGTGAAGCCGATCGCGGCCGCGATGATCACGAACACGGCGATGGCGATCCACTTCGGCCACGGCGACGCCGGCGGCAGCGTGCTGAGTTTCTCCAGCAGGGGCTTGGGCACGTCGGTCTGCGTGCCCAGTTCGCGCTCGATGCCGGCCAGGTGACCGGCGCCGATCACGACCAGCACGCGCTTCACGCCGCCTTCCGCAGCCTGCTCGCGCAGGCGCGCGGTCATGTAGCGGTCGCGTTCGCCGATCAGCGCGTCGTACAGGGGCGGCGATTCGCGCGCGAATTCGTTGAACATGCTGCCCAGCAGGTCGCCTTGCTTGAGCTTCTCGATCTCGTCTTCGGCCACTTCCTCGCGCGTCAGCAAGCTGGCGCCGAGACCGCCGATGATCGACAGGCGGTCGAGGAAGCCGACGCTGCGATAGGCGCGCTTGAGCGTCACGCCGATCTCGCGATCGATCAGCCAGATCGGCAGCGCGCGGGCGTCGGCACCGTCGATCGCGGCTTTCATCTCGGCGCCCGGCTCGATGCCGAACTGCTCGGCGAGGCGGCGCTGGAAGGCGGACAGCGCGAGATTGGCGGCGACCAGGCCGGCCTTGCCCTGACGGATCACCTGGAACAGATCGAGCTTGCGGAAGGCGTCGGGATCGCGCATCGACTGGTAGCGCGGCTCGCACAGTTCCACGGCGACGGCGTCGAACGGTTCGCGTTCGAGGATCGCGCGCACGGCATCGGCGCTGACGCGCGACACGTGCGCGGTACCGAGCAGAACGTACTCGACCTCGCCGCGGCGTACCCGCGCGATGGGCTGCTCGGCCAGCACGTCGATCGCACTGGGTTCACTGGGCTGCTCCGGCAATGCGGCCGGATCCACTGCGGGCATGTTCAATCGCGGAACCGCCGGGTCAGGTCAGCGTAGGCGTCAATGCGCCGGTCGCGCAGGAACGGCCAGATGCGGCGCACGTTCTCGCTGCGCGCAAGGTCGATGTCGACGACCAGCAGCTCGCGCTGGCCGGTCGATGCCTGGGCGAGGAATTCGCCCTGCGGCCCGGCGACGAAGCTCGAGCCCCAGAACTGGATGCCGCGGCCGGCATCCGGCGCGCTTTCGAAGCCGGTGCGGTTGCAGGCGAGCAGCGGCAGGCCGTTGGCGACAGCGTGGCCGCGCTGCACGGTGATCCAGGCATCGCGCTGGCGGTCCTTCTCGTCCTGCGTGTCGTTCGGATCCCAGCCGATCGCGGTCGGGTAGAGCAGCAGATCCGCGCCGGCCAGCGCCATCAGCCGCGCGCCTTCCGGATACCACTGGTCCCAGCAGACCAGCAGGCCGAGCTTGCCGACCGAGGTTTGGATCGGATCGAAGCCGAGGTCGCCCGGCGTGAAATAGAACTTCTCGTAGAACGCCGGATCGTCCGGGATGTGCATCTTGCGGTACTTGCCGGCGATCGCGCGCGAACGGTCGAACACGATCGCGGTGTTGTGATAGAGCCCGGCCGCACGGCGCTCGAACAGCGAGGCGACGACGACGAGTTTCAGCTCTTCGGCCAGCACGCCCAGGCGGTCGCTGCTCGGCCCCGGAATCGGTTCGGCGCGATCGAATTCGTCGACGCTCTCGTGCTGGCAGAAATACGGTCCGTTGTGCAGTTCCTGCAGCAGCACGAGCTGCGCGCCGGCTGCGGCGGCTTCGCGCAGGCCGACCTCGATCGCGTCGAGATTGGCGTCGCGGCTGCCGCGGTCGGTTTCCTGCAGCAGGGCGACTCGGAGGGTTTTGGAGGGCATGAAAGGCGGGGGCGGTGTCGACAAGACGTCGATTTTAGCGCGTATCGGTGACCGACGTATGCGCACGTGGGCGCTATTGTCCAAACGCCGTCGCAGGTGTAGGAAGGCGCATGGTCTTTCGGCACGGATTGCGGGACGTTGCACTGGATGTCGTCGTGGTCGGCGTGGGCGGCTTCGAATGCGTGCGCGACGTGCTTGCCGATACCGAGGTCGTCGCGTCCGCAACCTATTTCGACGACCTCTGGTCGGCGCTGGCGCACTTGCGCGGCACCGGCCGCCAGGCATCGGACGGCGAGGTCGTACTGCTGCAGCTGCCGGGCATGCGCACGAGCGAAACCGACGCCGTCGCCCTGCTGCGCGAGTGTATCGACGACCCGGCGATCGTCGTGCTGGCCGAAGCCGGGGAGGAGACGCTCGGGGAGGACGCCGTGGGCGACGAAACCTACGAGCGCCTGCACGTGCAGGGCCTGCAGGCCGATGTCCTCGCGCACGCGTTGCGTCATGCCGCCGACCGCGCGCATCTGACACGCGACATGCGCCAGCGCGAGGCCGAGCTGCGCGCCCTGTTCGATCTCAACCCGCACCCGATGTGGGTGTACGACGCTCGCTCGCTCGCCTTCCTCGCGGTCAACCAGGTGGCGACCCGCGTGTACGGCTACAGCGAGCAGGAGTTCCTGTCGATGCGGGTCACCGACCTGCGTTCGGCGGCGGATTCCGAACGGCAGACGCGGCAGGCCGCGCACGAATCGCCTGTGCTGGAAGTCGATGCGACGTCGGTCCACCGCACCCGTCACGGCGGCGACATCGAAGTGGAAATCCACCAGCGCGCACTGCCGCTGTGGGGGCCGCAGGCCCGGCTGGTGCAGGCGCGCGACGTGACGACGCAGCGGCGCGCGATGCGCATGTTGGAAACCAGCGAACGGCGCTTCCGCGACCTGTTCGAGCACAGCACAGGCTACATCTGCATCCACGACCTCGAAGGCATCCTGTTCGCCGTCAACCAGGCGACGGCGGCGGCGCTCGGCACGACCGTGGCCGAACTGCTCGGCAGCGACATGCGCGAGCTGTACGAGCCCTCGCTGCGCGGCAGCTTCGACGACTACCTGCAGCGCGTCGTGCGCAGCGGCGAAGACGCCGGGCTCTTGCGCGTGCGCAACCGGCGCGGCGAAGAACTGGTGTGGCAATACCGCAATCGCGTCTATCGCGACACCGACGGCAATTCCTACGTCATGGGCTACGCGCAGGACATCACGGCCTTGCGCGCGGCCGAACAGGCCTTCGCGCGCAGCGAGCGGCGCCTGCGCACGATCGCCGACACGCTGCCGCTGAAGATCGCCTACCTCGATGCCGACGAGCGCTTCGTCTTCGCCAACGAGGCCTGTCAACGGTCCTATCCGAG
>Ga0207712_10000809_pt1 | contig 23036 bp, 21 predicted proteins | sample KBSS44metaG_FD_184402 | JGI IMG/M metagenome (GOLD analysis project Ga0207712, IMG submission 184402) | Switchgrass rhizosphere microbial communities from Kellogg Biological Station, Michigan, USA - KBS S4-4 metaG (SPAdes) (version 2) | ecosystem: Host-associated > Plants > Roots > Rhizosphere... | reverse complement strand
CGCGCCTTTGATCGCTCGCACGCGGCCATCGAGCGAAAGCTCGCCGACACAGAGAACATGAATCAGGTTCTCGCGCTCTGCGAGCTCACCGTTAGCGCCGAGTATCCCTAACGCGATCGGCAGATCGAAACTCGCTCCTTCTTTACGAACATCCGCGGGAGCGAGATTGATCGTGGTCTTTTTAAATGGAAAGAAGTGACCGCAGTTTTGAATTGCCGCACGAATACGCTCACGCGACTCGCGCACGGCGGGATCAGGAAGACCGACGATCGTGACCGGTGGCTCCTTGTCGTTGTCACTACGAACGGGAGTTAAGTTGACTTCAATGTCGACGAGATCAGCGTCGATGCCATAGACGGCTGCGGAAAGTGTTCTAAAGAGCATGTGAGGCCGCTCCTAAACTTAGTTGAGGTTAAGTTCTTATCCACAGATTACACAGATGTCATAAAAATAATCTGTGTAATCGGTGGACCAAATTTTCGCAAAATTAGCGACGCCGAGAGGGTGCAGTCGCTGTCGATGGGATTTTAATTTCCTGTCCGGCTTTCAATTCAGAGTTCACCGGGATTCCGTTCAACCGGGCGACGTCGTTAGCGTCGAGGCTGCGCGCCGCAGCGATACTCGCGATCGTATCGCCCTTGCGAGCACGAACTTTATTGATGCCCGGACCTTGTAGCTCACCCGCGTTCGTTGCAGCCGCCGTCGATCTCACCCACTTGGTGAGTTTGACGCTGCCGCTCGGAGCGACGATCTTCGTTGCGCCTTTCAGCTCAACACCGCTATTCCACGACTGAAGTTGAGTCACGTTGAAGCCGGTTCGGTTCGCAACCGTCTGCCAGTCTTCACCGGGCGCAACTGAAATCAATCGCGCGGTCTCGCGCTTGTCCGGCGTGATCCTCTGAATCAGAGATGCAAACTGTTTCGCACGTCCCGCCGGAATGCGCACGTTGTACGTATCGCCACGCGGTGTGATGTCGCGCTTCAACTCAGGATTCAGACTGCGGATGAAATCGACGTTGGAGTCGGTCGCGTCGGCAACGAGCTGCAAGCTGGTCGCTGTCGGAACCTGCACCACGTCGTACGACATCGGCGTATCGGACTTGATTCCTTTGAATCCATACTTCTCCGGATTCTTGGCGATCAAAATCACCGCGAGGATGTTAGGAACGTAGTTGCGTGTTTCCTGCGCGATGTACGGATAGATCATCCAGAAATTGGCAGTGCCGGCGCGCGAGATGGCGCGGTCGATATTTCCGGCGCCGGTGTTGTACGCAGCCATCGCCAGTTCCCAGTTGCCGTTGTAGCGCTTGGAGAGATCTTTCAGGTGACGAGCCGAGGCGCGAGTCGCCTGTTCGTAGCTGTTCCGCTCGTCAATGTAAGCGTTCTGGCGCAGGCCATACATGCGGCCGGTGCTCGGAATGAACTGCCACAATCCCGACGCTGCGGCCCACGAAACTGCTTTCGGTTTCCACGCGCTTTCAACCTGACCCAGCCAGGTCACGTCCAGCGGCACACCTTCTTCAGCGAAAATCTTTCGCGCAAGCCTCATGTACTGGCCTGAACGGCGCAGTCCATTCTCCATCGTCGAACGGCCGCGCGACTGGTAGTAATTGATGTATTGCTGAATTAATGGATTAAGAGTGAACGTGAAATTGACGTTCTTCTGAGCCTCTCCCAACGCGACGATGTCCGCATTCGAAACTTGCTTCTCATCATCGGTAAGAACCAGTTTGCTCAACTCATCGAGTGGCGAAGGCTCAAACTTCTGATCGCGAAATCCGATCTGCGGAGCAGGCGCTGGTTTCTGATCCTGCGTCTGCGTGTTCTGAGCGACCAGTTGCGCGTTTACCGCTGCATTTGGAAGCTGAGTTGGAACTTCCTCGCGATAGATACGCTCGACGAGCTCGAGATAGTACGTTTGCAGTTTTTGACTCGCACGCACATCGAAGCCCGATTCGAGAATCGAATCGATCGCTTTATCAAACTCTTCGCGAGCCTGTTCGCGCTTGTTGTCTTCGAGGTTGAGCTTGCCCCTGCGGAAGTGATCTTCCGCACGCGTCATGATCTGCGAAATGCGACCTTCGGACTGCTCAACTTCTGTTGGGATTGTTCGTGCCGATGAAGCGACAGGGATCTGAGCGATAGTGGTTGCCGCCGAAGCGACGAGCGCCATTAGCAAAGCCACACAGGCCTTCAGACGAGGAAAGCTCGTTGAAATCAAATTTTCTTACTCCTCGGTTGTGCGGTATCTAATGGCTCCCTAATGACTTGGACTGTAGGACTCGCTAAGAAGAGCCAACATCACATCGGAGGTTACCACACGGTTTTTTGGGGTGTCAAACAAACACCACAGTTGAAACACACTCTCAAACAGTAAATTTTTCCACTAAAACCCACGTGAGCAGTTCACGCTACAGACCTGCTTTGGTTGCAAAAGCCGTAACCACAGATGCCACGGATTGAAGGGGGATTAAATTAATTCTCGCTAATGATCCGTGGTTTAATTCAATACACAGCAAAATCGGGCCTGTTTCGTAACAAAATAGCTAAACCTTTAAAAGAGCAACTCTTAGCCCTCAGATAACCTCGTAACCTCCGGACGGAACGATGCTTGCCACTGACCCCGACAAGGGCATGTTCTCCCTGTGTTTCAGAATCAAAAATTGAAGCCTGATAACAGAAAAACCTATGTCTACAGTCGTAAAAACTAAAGTTCATGAATTTCCCAGGCCCGCCGAGCTCGGCGTGGCTCCCTCGCGTTCACAATTCTTCTTCAACCGCGAGCTGAGCCTCCTGGAATTCCACGCGCGAGTGTTGGAAGAGGCGCTCGACAACAGCAACCCGCTCCTCGAGCGGCTGAAATTTTTGTCCATCTTCTCTTCGAACCTCGACGAGTTCTTCCAGATTCGCGTGTCGGGTTTGAAAGAGGAGTTGGGAGACGCAAACATCGTTTCACATGACGGGCTGACGCCGGCGGAACAGTTGAGAAAAACGCGCGAACGCGTTCTCGGGCTGATCGACCAGCAGGCTCGTTGTTTACGCGAAGAGATACTGCCGCAACTGAAAGCAGCAGGCATTTCTCTGCTTCCGTATAAGTCGTTGTCGCGCCATGAACAAGAGAATCTCAAAGACTACTTCATGGAAAAGGTCTATCCGATCCTGACGCCGCTGGCTGTCGATCCCAGTCACCCGTTTCCTTACATCTCGCCGCTCAGCGTGAACATCGGGCTGATGGTCCATGCGCCGGAAGAAGAAAAACTCATTGGACGCAGGAAACGAGAAGCGTCACGGTTTGTTCGGATCAAGGTTCCGTCGCTCGTGCCGCGCCTCGTGCCGGTCGGCGCCTCAGGAAATCGTTTCGTGTTACTCGAAGAGATCATCAAGGCAAACATACAGGCGCTGTTTCCCGGCATGAACCCTGGTCCATGCCATCTCTTCCGCGTCACACGCGACGCCGATATCGAGATCCGCGAAGAAGAAGCGGAAGACCTGTTGAGCTTGATTCAGGAAGAGCTGCGGCGTCGAAGGTTTGGTGCGCCGGTGCGACTCGAAGTGTCGCCGAGTATGCCTGCTGAGATGATCGAGTATCTCACGGAGTCTCTCGATGTCGATCACGATGACGTTTATGTTTTTGATGGTCCACTGCACATCCAGGACTTGATGGAGCTCTTCGACGTCGATCGTCCTGACCTAAAAGATGAGCCATTCACGGCAACGGTTCCCGCGTGGTACACCGAGCATGACAACATCTTCGACGCGATTCGTGAACGCGATCGATTGTTGCACCATCCGTACGATACCTACGACTGCGTCACCGAATTCATCAATCAGGCTGTTGAAGATCCTGACGTAATGGCGATCAAGATCTGTCTCTATCGCACTGGTCCTGACTCACCGATTCCGCCGGCGCTGATCCGCGCGAGCGAACAGGGCAAACAAGTGACGGCGCTGATCGAGCTGAAAGCGCGTTTTGACGAGGAGCACAACATCGAATGGGCCCAAAAGCTCGACTACGCAGGCGTTCACGTCGTCTACGGCATAATGGGTCTCAAAACACACGGCAAGCTGACGCTCGTAATCAGACGCGAAGGCGAAACTCTGCGGCGTTACGTTCACGTCGCTTCCGGTAACTACAACCCGACCACTTCGTGCACGTACACCGATCTCGGCATGTTTACTGTCGACGACACGATCGGTCGCGACGCGACTGAGCTGTTCAACTATCTCACCGGCTTCTCGCAACAGACAGACTATCGCACGCTGATGGTCGCGCCGATCGATCTACGCGAGAAGCTGAACGCATTGTTCGATCGCGAGATCGAGCATCAACGCTCAGGCAAACCGGCGCACATCATCGCGAAGTTCAATCGTCTGGCAGATCTTCAGGTCATCGAGAAGCTTTATGAGGCCTCGCGAGCGGGCGTGAAGATCGACCTGATCGTGCGCGGTATTTGTATGTTGCGTCCGGGAATTCCGGGTTTGTCAGAAAACATCACCTTGCGCGGCGTTGTCGGTCGTTTTCTCGAGCATAGCCGCGTCTTCTGGTTCCAAAATGGTGGTGACGATGAGCTCTACATCGGCAGCGCTGACTGGATGGCCCGAAATCTGAAACACCGCATTGAAGTTGTCGCCCCTGTAACTGATCCCCAATCGAAACGCTATTTGCGCGATGTGTTGCTTGACGCTTACCTGCGTGACAACACGAAAGCGCGTGAATTGCAGCCTGATGGCAGGTACTTACCCGTTGGTCGCGGCGCAGAGCCGTTCAATAGCCAGGAATACTTTATCGGCCGGCCGACGAGTGAGTGATCTGCTTACAGATTGCAGGTTCAGGACGGAGTCACGATGAATCATAAGAGGAATCACAAGAGGAAGCTCGTAACGCTAATTGTTGTAGCGCTGCTGTTAAGTGTCACTTCAATCGAAACTGGTTTTGCTAAGAAGAAAAAGAAAGAAGCGCTCACGGGAACGCCGATCCTGTGGGAGCGTCCGAACGACATTGCGTCGCGCGATCTCTTTCTTGGTCCAGGTGGCGCAGCGATGCGCCCCGATCTACGTCGCATCACGTTCATCAAAGAAGAGAAGGGCGGCTACTCCAAAAAGTATCGAGTGCGCGATGGCGCCGGACGTGAGTGGGTAGTAAAGATTGGTAAAGAAGCTCAATCGGAGACTTCCGCCGTCAGACTGCTCTACGGTCTCGGCTATTTAACCGAGGTCAACTATCTCGTTCCGCGTGTCACGATTCCGGGTAAAGGAACGTTCAGCAACGTCCGTTTCGAAGCGCGACCTGAAAACCTGAAACGTGCGGGCGAGTGGGAGTGGAAAAAGAATCCGTTTGTCGGCACCCCGGAGTTGCAGGGCCTGAAGATCATGATGGCGTTGATTAACAACTGGGATTTGAAAGACACGAACAATGTCATTCTGAAAGACGGCAACGAGCTCCACTACGCGATCAGCGATCTCGGTGCGACGTTTGGACACGCGAGCACGACGCCGCTTTTCTGGCGGTTTACGAGAAGCCGAAACAACCCGACGAACTACGCGAAGTCAAACTTCTTCGAGAAGGTTAAAGGCAATCGCGTGGTGCTGCATTTCGGCGGGAAGAACAGCGGGCTGATGAAAGATATATCGATTCAGGATGCGCAATGGATCGCGAGTCTACTTTCGCAGCTCAGCGACGCGCAGCTTCGTGATGCGTTTCGCGCGGCGAACTATACGCCGGGCCAGATCAATTTACTGGCGGGTGAAGTCCGCGAGCGCACTAACGAGCTCCTGAGTCTGCGTCCCGCTGTGCAAATCGGCAGGAACTAAGAAACGACAGGATAAACAACTGTAGGGGTGGCCCTCCGTGGCCACCCTTCGTTCAAAACTACATATTTCCAAGAAACGGGTGGCCACGGAGGGCCACCCTACAGTTGCTCGTTGAAGATGAAACGGAAGCAGGAGATATTAACGCGTGTAGTCGTCTTCACGGGCGTACTTCTGGTGAGCGCGCTTGCGGTTTATTTTCTTGGTGGTGGCGGGCGCCTCACACCGGAAACAGTTCGGCAGAGTCCGACGCCCGATGCGGTCCTCGGAGTTCCTGAGGCGCGTCCGTCGCCTACACCTCAAACTCAATCCGGCAATGTTATCGATCAACTATTCGGCGCGCACAACTACGAGACGTATGCCAGCGGCACAACCTGGGCGGAAACGTTAGGACGGCTTTCGCTCCGCCTGCTTCTCGCTACACTGCTCGGTGCGGCGCTCGCATATCGACCTCGCAAACGCATACTCGTACTCAAACGCAATCCTTACGTTTCGCAAACGCAGATCTTGCTGGCCATCGTCGCTGCGGCGTTGATGATCATCGTGGGCGATAACGCCGCGCGCGCGTTTGGTATCTTCGCTGCAGTCTCGCTCGTGCGATTTCGGACTAACATTCGCGATCCGAAAGAGATCACAGTGCTTTTGATCAGCATGGCGCTGGGGCTCGCGTCAGGCGTTGGCCGCTGGGACCTCGCGCTTGTCTTAACGTTCTTCTCGTTGGTGGTGCTTTGGATACTGGAATGGCGCGAGCCGGAACAGGTGTTTCGCTCGATGGAGTTGAAGGTGACGACGACGAATGTCGTCTCGACGCAGAGAGCGCTGCGACAAGTGTTCAAGCAACATGGTTTCGATAAAGAGCTGCGAGCGATCGACCGCGAGGCAACGGAGGATTCACCGGGAAGTGTTGTTTACGCGGTTGATGTGAGCCCGATGATAAGTACGGACGAGATCAGTGCTGACATTCTGGCGATTGATGGACCGAACATTCGCGGGATCGAGTGGGATCAGAAGAAGAGCTACTCGTATCTGTATCAATAAAAATCCGTGTAATCTGTGGTTAAAGTGGCCACGGATTACACGGATCGAAGAACGGATTGATTACTTCTGATTGGCGGTCGAGGTGGTAATGGTGGCGCTGGCTTGCCTGGTCAGCCAGTTGGCGGCGTAGTCCTGCACAAACTTCTTCATGTCGCCGTGTCCCCAGCGTGTGTAGAAGTCGAACTTCTTCATCTCCGCATAAACCTGATCGTAATTCCAGTTGTAGACATTGAAGCGATAGACAGCACCTATCACGCCCGTGCGATGACGTCCGCCGGCGCAGTGCACGTAAAACTTGCCAGTCGCCGGATCGTTAACAAGCTTCAAAAACTCATCGATCTTCGACGTCTCGGGATAATCCTTGTCGCTCATCGGAATGTTCACATACTTCATTCCCAGCGCTTCGACGTTTCGCTTCTCGTAGTCCTTCGTCTCGATCTGCAAATCGATCACGGTCTTGATCCCGAGCGCAGCCAATTCTCGGTAATCATTTTCCTTTGGCTGAGCGCCACGGAAAAACCGGTCATCCATCTGCCCAAAGTTCTTGATCGTTACCGTACTGGTTTCGGCTTTTTCGACTTCCTGACTGAAGACTGAGACCTGAGCGGCTAAAACCAGCGCTATAACGCCGAAAAAAACAGATAGATAGCTGCGCTTGGAAGAAATCACTGGAACACTCCTTGAAATTGATATTGCGACTTGCCGAGCCGCGGAAACGTCCAACCGCGGACTGAGATTCAACGCCCTACTCGATGGTTGTTTTCGCATGTCTACTAACATGACTGCATTAAAGTCAGGCAGACAAACTTAAGCCGGACGGGCGTTTGCGGCCTGCGGAATCCTCTGTGGCCTCGGGGCCGGACTGGCCGGAGGCAGCACCTTTTCGCCCAGTGCCTCACGAAACACCTGGCGCATGTTGTCAACAAACACGAAACGAATGTCTTTGAAAGGCTCTTTCGGAACCTCGTCGAGATCCCGACGGTTCTGCTGCGGAAGGATAATCGTTGTTACCCGCGCGCGTCTAGCTGCAAGTACTTTTTCCTTCACGCCCCCGATCGGCAGCACGTTGCCTCGCAAAGTGATCTCGCCCGTCATCGCCACGTCCTTGCGGACAGGTCGGCTCGACAATGCTGAGACCATCGCGGTGGCCAGTGTTATTCCCGCTGACGGGCCGTCTTTCGGAATCGCACCTTCAGGAATGTGAATGTGCAGGTCGTAATTACTGAAATCTTCCTCCGCGATGTCCAGATCTTTCGCGCGCGACTTCGCGTAGGAATAAGCAGCCTGCGCTGACTCGCGCATCACGTCGCCGAGCTGGCCAGTCAAAACAAGGTTTCCCTTGCCCTTCATTCGCAGCGCTTCGATGAATAGCACGTCGCCGCCGACTGCAGTCCACGCTAAACCAGTTGCGACTCCGACCTGATCCTTTTTCAATACCTCTTCAGGAATGATCTTCGGCGGACCGAGAAACTCGTGCACGCTCTTCAACGAAACCCTGATACCGCCCTTGTGACCTTCCGCAATCTTGCGCGCGACCTTCCGGCAGATCTTGCCGATCTCGCGTTCGAGTTGACGCAGTCCGGCTTCCTGCGTGTATTGCTGGATGATCACGATCAGCGCGGTTTTCGAAACGTGCAGATCCTTGGCGGTGATGCCGTTCTCTTCCATCTGCTTCGGGATCAGGTGGCGAATAGCGATCTCGCGTTTCTCTTCTTCGGTGTAACCGGCAAGACGGATCAGTTCCATGCGATCGCGCAATGCAGGCTGAATGGTGTCGAGCACGTTCGCGGTCGTCATGAAGATCACGTTCGAGAGATCGAAAGTGACGCCGAGATAGTTGTCGCGGAACGAGTTGTTCTGCTCGGGATCGAGAACTTCGAGCAAAGCTGACGACGGATCGCCACGGAAGTCTGCGCCGACTTTATCTATCTCATCGAGCATGATGAGCGGATTGTTTGTGCCCGCCTGCTGTATGGCCTGGATGATCCGGCCCGGCATCGCCCCGACGTAAGTTCTACGATGACCGCGAATCTCAGCTTCGTCGTGAACACCGCCGAGCGAGAGACGCACAAACTTTCGATCGAGCGCGCGCGCGATTGAACGTCCGAGCGAAGTCTTACCGACTCCCGGTGGGCCAACGAGGCAAAGGATCGGACCTTTCGGCTTTTCTTTCAGCTTGCGCACGGCGAGCGCTTCGATGATTCGATCTTTGACTTTCTCGAGACCGTAGTGATCTTCGTTGAGTACAGTTTCCGCTTTTTTCAAATCGAGATTATCGACTGACGATCTGGACCACGGCAGATCGGTCATGATCTCCATCCAGTTTCGCAGCGTCGCTGTTTCAGCAGCGTCGGGATGCATGCGTTCGAGTTTCTTCAGTTGTCGCAGCGCTTCTTCTTCAGCCGGTTTCGGCATCTTCGCGGCTTCGATCTTTTCGCGAAACTGCGCGGTTTCTTCGGCGAGCTCATTTCCTTCGCCCAGCTCGCTCTGAATCGCTTTCAGTTGCTGGCGCAGGTAAAACTCTCTCTGCGATCGATCGATGTCGGCGCGCGCCTGCGTGTTGATCTCCTGTTGGACCGTGAGAACTTCGATCTCTTTGTTAAGAAGATCGTTGACGCGACGGAGTCGCGCCGTCGTGTCGGCGATGTCGAGCACTGACTGTGCGTCTTCAACTTTCAATTCGAGGTTTGAAGCGGAGAGATCTGCGAGACGTCCTGCGTCATCGAGATTCGCGATGATGGCCATCACTTCCGGCGAAATGTTCTTCCCGAGATTGATCGCCTTCTCCATCGACGCACGAACATTGCGCAGGAGTGCTTCAACTTCAAGCGAACGTTCCGGCGGCAGCACTTCCTGCATCACGCTCACCTTTGAGCGCAGGTACTCACCCGTCGTATCGACTGTTTCGATATTGGCGCGCGCGAGTCCCTGGACCAGAATGCGAATGCGACCGTCAGGCAACTTGAGCATGCGCATGATTACCGCGGCAGTTCCGACGGCGTAAAGATCATCCGCCATCGGCTCCTCTTTATCGAGATCCTTCTGCGACGCAAGCAGAATCATGCGGTTCTCGGCGAGCGCTTCATCTACTGCTCTGATCGACTTCTCACGCGAGACGAACAGCGGGACGATCATGAACGGATAGATCACGATATCGCGCAGCGGCAGCACCGGCAGCTCGTTCGGGATTTGTAGTTGCTGATCGGTGTCAGCAGCTTCGATTGCTTCGGTAAACTCTGGTTCTTTCACAATTGCCATGATGTGATTCTCGACCGCTACATTTGAGTTTACTTCTCTGCGCAATCTCTTTGTCCTCTGTGTCTCTGTGGTGAATTTGGTTAAAACGTCACCGCGGAGACCGAGAGATTGCACAGAGAATTACTTACTCACTCGTAGCGTCCTTTACTTCTACAATTACTTCCTCTCCCCTTCGATCTTCAATCTTAGGGAGATGAATGTGCAGCACGCCGCTTTTCAACTCGGCGGATGCGTTTCGAATGCAAACTGTCCAGCGCAGCGGCACGATCCGGCCAAACTTTCCGAAACTGCGTTCCGAGCAAAGATAGGAAATGATTCGTCGCCGGCTGGGTCTTCGTTTCTTTTCACCCCAGATGCGGAGTTTGTTGTTGGTTAGTCCGATCTTGATCTGGTCGGCCGTCACGCCCGGCAGCTCGACGCGTATCGAGATCCCCGTTTCCGTTTCGCAGAGATCGACTGGCGGCGCAAACGTACCGGAGGCGAGCGGGTTCTCTGCTTCAGTCGCTTCCTGCAAAGCCGCGTAAAGACGTCCCACGCGATCACGCAGTCGCTGAACTTCAAGCCGTTCTAATCCGGTCGCGCGAATGGGTTTGATCATTGCAAATTCCCCGGTTCGTTATCACTACTTCTTGCTTGCCTGCCCGGTTTGGCGTGTACGCACGAGATGTTTGAGCTCGGTCATAAACTCCGAGACATCTTCAAACTCGAGATAGACAGAAGCAAAACGAACATATGCGACTTTGTCCAGTTCTTTCAAGCGCCGCATGATCATCTCGCCGATCTTGCTGGTCGGGCGTTCGCGTTCGGGGGATTCCTGCACGTACTTCTCGATGGCGTTGACGATACTATCAAGTTTAGTCGAAGGCACAGGTCGTTTTTCGCACGCGCGCAACAAGCCGGCCATGACCTTGTTGCGATCGAACGTTTCGCGGCGCCCGTCTTTCTTGACGACCATGTAGGGTATCTCGTCGATGCGCTCGTAGGACGTGAATCGTCGCTCGCATCGGAGACATTCGCGCCGGCGACGGATCGCATCGCCTTCGCGCGACTCACGCGAGTCGACAACCTTATCTTCGAGATACGCGCAGAATGGACATTTCATATAAGTTGAACCCCTTTCCGGGAACTCGTGAGGCGACGGCAGTGTCGCCCTACGATGGTTCGGGTGAAATCATCGTGCGCAGTTTCGATATGCTTAAATCCCCCCGGATCAAATAAAAAATTCCGAATATAAGTGCGGGACCAAAATCAACAAGGTGCATGACAATCGATAACGCTGCCGCAGTTTCCTTGTGAACCCCGAGAAACAAAAGACCCGCCGCAGTGGCAGCGTGAAAAGCGCCGGCCGCTCCGCCCGGTGTCGGCACGAGTGATCCCACCAAAGACCAACCAAGCACGAAGATCGTTTCACCCGGGCCCACCGGAAGATGGAAGGCACGCATCACCAGAAAATTCGCTCCAGCGATTGCGAGCCAGGTTAAGGCCGTCCAGCCAATCGTCTCCAACAGCTCGGTCAGGTTAACGAGCACGCGCAACGCCTGCGCCAGTTGCTCAAATAAACCTAAGACGAGTTTGGCTAGCCTTCGCGGGATCAACCGCCAGCTCAAGAGCCGCTCGACGAACCCGATCACGAGTGACGACTTGGCTCTGAACCAGACGAGAAACGCGATGCCGACTATCGTCGCGCCGAGCAGGATCCAGCCTGCGGTTCGAACTCTTTCAAAAGAGACATCAACCGCCGAGGGTGGTTTGAACCAGATCAGGTTGATGGCGAACATAAGCGCAACGGCGCTCATGTCGTAAATGCGTTCGACGACGATCGTGACGAGCGAAGCACTCGGCCTGACGCGCGGATCGCGCATCGAGAGCACGACCGGCCGGACGAACTCCCCCGCTCTGCCTATGAGAAAGACGCCGCTAAAACCGATCGTCGTGGCGGCAAATAAGTCAGGAAAACGCGCGGCGCTCAGTGGTTTTAATAGTGCACCCCAGCGAAAGGCGCGGAAAAGATACACCGAGCAGATGAGCACGATGGCGACAATTAGAAGGCGCGGATCGGAATCGCGAAGCGCGTGACCAACCTCCGCCCAGTCGAGATTACGGCCGAACCACCACAGAAGCGCCGAGGCGAGTAGACAGAGAACGACGAATTCAATGTATTTGCGATAGCTCCGGGCGCTCGACATCTGATCCAGGTTCAGGCCAAACCACAACATGTTGGGCCGGCCGCACAGCCTACTACATGAGCGGCCTCAGAGCAACGCCGGAAGTTTCTCTGCGCCTTTTGCGCCTCTTTGTGGCAAACTTAGCCTGAACTTTAGTTTGGTGCCTGTCGTAAACGATTCGACCTACAGGTACCTGGAGAGGATACAGTGGGAGCTGTCAAGGCATTGGCCGTTAGTGAAGGAGCCGAACTGGTTCGCAGGTGTCGCGCAGGCGACGGCGCGGCGTGGGAAGAGATTGTGCAAAACTATTCCCGCCGCATTTACAACCTCGCTTACCGCTTCACCTCCCGTTCCGACACGGCAGAAGATCTGACTCAGGAAGTTTTCGTTAGGGTTTATCGTTCTTTGGATCAATACGACCCCAAGCAGGGTGATTTACAGAACTGGCTGATGCGTCTTGCGCGTAACCTTATTATCGACGATTACCGCAAGCGTCAACGCACACCGCACGATAACCTCGCTGACGATCTCGCCGATCACAGTTATCACCTCCACACGCGGACAAACTCAGTTCAGAAAGAAATGGAGCGCCGCGAGTTGGGCGCGCAGGTGCAGGCGGGTATCGACAAACTGTCACCCGATCTCAGGACGTGTGTGATCCTTAGAGATATTGAAGAACTCAGTTATCAGGAGATAGTTGATCTTCTAAAGATTCCTGAAGGTACGGTCAAGTCGCGAATCAATCGCGGGCGTATCGAGCTCGCGAAGATTCTGCGAAGAATGAAAGTAGTTGCGATGGGTGAGGCATAGAAACAAAAGCGGCGGGAAGTGAAAAAACGATGCTTTGTGTGGATTTCGAAAATCTGTTGACCGACTACATTGAGGGCGTAGTGGGTCCTGAAACCAATCGGCTCATGGGCGAGCACGCGATGAAGTGCCCCGTGTGCCATGAAACTCTGTTGGCGGTACGGAGCACGATTGAGACTTGCCGAACGGCAGCCGTGCCTCCGCCTTCAAGAGAACTGGAAGCTCGTATTCTGCAAAAAACAGTGCCGGAGACGGCGATGGGTTGTGAGGAGTTTGAAGAGTGTCTGACTGACTATCTCGACGGCTTCCTTCCCGCGCATCTCTATCACCGCTGGGAACGCCACGCAGCAATGTGCGATCGCTGCACGGAGCTTCCTGGCGAAGTTGTTAGAGCCATCGGCGCTTGCTACACGTACATTTCCGAAGAGCGACCATTGCCCGCCGGCCTGAACGAAAGAATCCTCCAGGCAACACTCGGCACCGCAACTGCACAAGAGATTAAAGCTCCGTGGACGGCGCGCGCCGCTTCAAGATTCCGGTTGTGGTTAGATCCGCTCATCTCCCCACAACTAGTCACAGTCGCCACGATGCTACTCGTGGCGATTCTTGTGTTGACCAGTACAGTTTCCACTGATGGTTCGATCAGTGGCGTTTACGCTGCCGGCCTGCAGCTCGCGGAGCGAACAGGCGCACAATCAGTAGGGAGATAGGTTTTACCGAAATGATGTACTGTGGCTACCATGCTAAGAATCCGGCGGTGGTTCAGTGCAATCAGTGTGCACGCTGGTTGTGTCCTGCCTGCGATCATCGCGTGCGTGGATTTCCTTTCTGCCAGGACTGCATCGTGCAGGGAGTTGAGCTGCTGCGGCACCATTCAAGCTCGCACCCAACTAACATCCTCAAACGAAAGAGCTCGCCATTTGTCGCCGCCCTGCTTTCGTTTGTTCCCGGTTTAGGCGCCGCATATAACGGGCAAACTTCAAAAGCGATTGTTCACTTTGCGATCTTCGCCAGCTTCTTCCAGATGGCTGTCATAACACAAGGAATGCACTTCTTTATCCTTGGCGTTATCGGCACCTGGTTATTTGCGGCAGTCGATGCCTGCCGGACAGCGCAGTTGCTAAAGGCGGGGCTGAGTCCGGATTCGGAAGATGATGTGATTGCTCGCCGGCTTTACGGAAATCCTTTCGCGTGGGGAACAACGCTGATTATTATCGGCACGCTCTTTTTGCTGCACACGTTGTTGGGAGTTACTCTTCCAATCAAGGAGTTGCTGCCGGTCGCGCTCGTCGCGCTCGGCGCTTACATGTTGTTTGATTACATTCGTCGCGGCAAAGGATCTGATCGGATTGTAAGATTCGATTCGCGACGTCCACCACCGTCGGTGGTTCCGAACTCTCGTCCGGTAGACGCCACCAACTTTCGGACAGGTGAAACTACAAAGTTCGCGCGGCGAGACGTAACTCCGTTTCCCTTCGAACGCAGATCCTGATTTATACTTGGCTACGAGGTTGAAAATTTATGTGTTTTGGTCTTCTTAAAGGTTTTGGCGGACTTGGAGCAATCGTCGCTTTGATCCTCGTGGTGGTCGCTCTTCTGAAACAACTGATTCTGCTCGTTGGGTTCCTGCTTACGGCGCTGAAGGTCGCGATTGTTGTCGTGTTCGTCGCGGTGCTCGTGATGATCGCGCTCGCGATTTGGCGTGACCGCTGCAGGCGACGCAGCGAGGGCGTCTGAATTCACTGTGGTAAATAGGTCCTAAGTCCTGTAGGACCTATTGCCGTGCTCTAATACCTTCCTTATATTTCGCCTACAAAGTTGCAACAATTTACTGGGCTGTGATACGGGTCAGGGCCGTGCAGGACCGGCCGGATGGGTTTCACCTCGGAGGGACCTTGAGGTTTCCAATCCACCCGCTGCAAATCTTCAAGTAGGTTTCATAAAAGACAACTTTCCCCCTAATCGCGCAAATCGCTTTTGGCGAGTTTGTGCTTTCGGTTGTCGCGCCCCTGTTTTACCGCGCGGCGACAGGAGTTCACAGAATGGCCAAAGAAGACCGATTTTATGCCTTTATTATTGCCCACACGTCCCGTTCCCGAGCCCGAGTCCAACGAATCCGCGTCGAAAAAAGATTAGTCACTATCCTCTGCGCAGTCCTTTTGCTGATCGGCGTCGGACTTTTTTACGGACTTTACGGCCTGACTCAGCACGCGGCTCATATTCGTATCGAGTTCGAAAATCAACGCCTGCGCGCCGAAAACGAGCGCCAACGCCAGGAACTGGAGAAACTCAACAACCGCGTCGAGAAGGTTGAGGACACGTCGCGGAAGCTGGCCGAGAAGTCCGGCGTCGTCGAGCAGCCAATGCCGCCCGGAACCGGCGGCCCGGCGCTGCCTTTGGACGAGATGGGCCTCGCCACGCTGACCGCGAAGATGGGCAGGCTTGAGGAGGATCTACGCGCTTACGAGGCGATTCTGCGCCAACGCGGCTACACTCCGACCGTGTGGCCGGTCGAGGGAACCCTCGAAGGCGGCTTCGGCGGACGCCGGAACCCATTTGGCGGTTATGGTTATGAGTTTCATACCGGTCAGGACATCGAAGCACCGTGGGGGGCGTCCGTATTTGCAGGCGCCAGCGGTAAAGTCACTTTTGTCGGCTGGCAGAATGGCTACGGACAGCTCGTGATCGTCGATCACGGTGGTGGTCTAACTACTCGCTACGGTCACCTGTCGCACATCGACGTCGAGCTCAATCAAACCGTCTCGAGGGCCCAATTATTGGGTAAAGTTGGGTCAACCGGGCGTTCTACCGGCCCACACCTTCACTACGAAGTGCGCATCAACGACCAGGCCGTCGATCCACTGCCCTATCTGCTGTTGAGCACCAAAGCGGCCGTGAATTGAGATAAAACAAGCAGCGTAGGCGGGCTAACCTGAGGTAAGGCTTTAACTTAGGCGATATACAAAAAACTTTTCTTGCTTGACAGGTTTGTGAACTTCGCCTAATATGCGCCGTCGTTCAATGCAGGGACGAAATTTCCGAGCCCAGCATCCCGATCCACAAGCATTAAGAAATGAGTTTCGTTAGTTCTGCCCCCGTAGTATGTGCATGCTGAAATAGCGCTCCCCGCGCTTTTCATCATGCATTTTTTGTTGGTTGTGTTTCCGTCTAGCGCCAATTCAAGGTGCGACCCGGCTCACAAGCATTAACCTTGGTACGATGCTCCCATGGCTTCGTGTCCGTTTTACCGAATCGTTAGGAGGATTCGTTGTTATGTCTAGAATAACCGGTAAGGTCAAGTGGTTTAACAATTCGAAGGGTTACGGTTTTATCGAGCAACCAGGCTCTTCGGACATCTTCGTTCACTATAGCGCCATCCAGGGCGACGGCTTCAAGACTCTCGAAGAGGGCCAGGAAGTCGAGTTTGAGGTTACGCAAGGCCCAAAGGGACCTCAGGCTGAAAAAGTCACGAAGATGTAGTGTCTCCCCGGCTTGCCTTAGCAAAGCCACTGACTTGCTTCCGGTCACGGGTCCGGTAAGCTCACAAGAAGAAAAGGCGACCAGTGCGGGTCGCCTTTTTCTATTTAATCCTGTGGTCCTTCTTCACTCCGCTCCGGCTTTGAAACTCACGTGCCCATCCTCGACCACAACTGAAAACCGCACGCGCTCGCAACCCTTCTGCCGCTTGATTCCATCAGTCTTCGACGCTATCAATCGATGAAACTTCGGAAAGGACAGATCTTCCGTCGGCTCGCCGCAATGTCGTTTCGCTTCGATTAGCGAGTTGTAGAGATTTTTCACCAGCTCTACTTCGTGATGCGCGTCGAGACAAACAACCGACACGGGCTCGACTTTGTGGTCTATGACATCCCTCTTCGCACTGGCCCGCGCCGCAGAAGCCGCATCGCGACCTTCTTCACGTCCCTGCATCGTTCGGCGCCAGAGATCTCGAAAGGCGTTATAACGCGCCGCGAGCGAGTTGTAGCGATAACGCTGGGCGAAATTTATCGTGCGGTCGTCGGCGAGTCGTTTGAGCAGGGTCTCGACGCGCCCTTTAGTGTCGTAGGGTGGGCGCTTCGAACCACCGTTAAAGAAGATGTCAAACTCGACGCGCAAACGACGGATGTCGTCTTCCAGGCGCGTCAGTTCCTGGTCAGTAGTCGGCGGGTTCTCGCCGCCTGCGAATTTGTTCTTCGCCTGAACCTGTAGTTTTGACCTGAGCAGTTTGTTATCGCGTAGTCCCAAAGGATAAACCTCCTTTAACAGTCTAGCTTTTTACAGACAGGATTTACAGGACTTTTCAGGATTGGCATGTAAATCCTGTAGAATCCGCTAAATCCTGTCTACGAATACAATGTCGAATCTGAACGACAACCTCCGGCACGTACCGTCAGTGGACCAACTTTTACGCACTGACGAGGGCCGTGAGCTGCGCGATCGTGTGGGGACGAGAAGAGCGACGAACATCGCACGCTCGGTGATCGCCGAGATCCGCGCCCTCGTCCGCGAAGGCGCGGCAGAAGCTGCGAGCAATGGTCTTCTCGCTGAGGCGATCCGGCGCATGGAAGCGACTGCGGAGCGCGAGAATCTATCCGGTATCAAAGCCGTAATCAATGCCACCGGCGTTCTGCTTCACACAAATCTGGGCCGCGCACCGTTGTCGCAGGCAGCGCGCGACGCAATCAACGAGGCCGCGCGCTACTGTTCACTCGAATATGATCTTGAGAGTGGCGCGCGTGGCGGACGAGGAACGCGGGTCGAATCGCTCTTAAAAGATCTCACTGGCGCTGAAGACGCCCTCGTCGTGAACAACTGCGCCGCCGCAGCGCTGTTGATTCTAAAAGTGCTGGCAGGTGATGGTGAGACGATCGTCTCGCGTGGAGAACTCGTCGAGATCGGCGGCGACTTTCGTGTGCCGGACGTGATGGCTAGCTCAGGCACGCGCATGGTTGAAGTGGGGACGACAAATCGAACTCACTTGCACGACTACCAGCGCGCCATCAACCCGAATACACGGCTGATCATGCGCGTTCACCCGTCGAACTATCGCATCGTGGGTTTCGCGAGCTCGCCTGACCGCGCGGAGCTCGCGGCCCTGGCGCGTGAGGCCGGATTGGCGCTGTATGAAGATGGCGGTTCGGGCCAACTCGCCAATCTGCGGGAGTACGGCGTCGTCGATGAACCCGTCGTGCGCGAGATGGTCGAGAGCGGTGTTGACGTGGTTTCGTTTAGTGGCGACAAGCTACTCGGCTCGGCGCAGGCCGGCTTGATCGTGGGAAAACGAGAGATCGTTTCGCGCCTCCGAAAGCATCCGCTGTATCGTGCGCTACGCAGCGACAAGCTGAGACTTGCAGCACTGGAGGCGACGCTCGTTTCGCATCAACGGGGGGCTGAAGACGTACCGGTAATCCAAATGCTGTCTGCGACAGCGGAGGAACTCGAGCAGCGCGCGCGAAATGTGGCTGACGGTCTCGACGTTGAGTTGCTCGCAGGCGAATCGGCGCTGGGCGGTGGCGCAGGGCCAACCTCGACTTTTCCTACGACTTTAATCGCCATCACTCATCCGAAGAAGTCCGCCCAGGAAATCGAGCACGAGCTTCGGAACTTCTCGCCACCCATCATCGCCCGTATCTCCGACGGCAAAGTTCTTCTGGATTTACGCACAGTCTTTGACGACCAACTCCCAACGATTCGCGCCGCCTTAGCCACAATAAGTAAATAATCCGTGTAATCCACGGTTGAACAACGTATAATCCTCGCGGCGTTTTTGGATTCCTTCCCAGCCGCACTCACGCCTTGATTAGAACAAAAACCCTAACGTACGTATTCGCCTCAGCCATCGGCATCCTTGCCGGGGTGATGGGCTATGCCTCCCTGGATCTCGATGCTCTCACCAGCGCCTCTTTAGCCGTCCTAATCGGCATTCTCTGTTTGCTCCTCGCCCACGTGAATCGGCTCTGGTCTATCGATCGCAAGTTAGTGCGGTCACTCTTCAACTCTTCCACAGCGCACAGCGACTCAATCGTGGACGCAAACGGCCGGCTCGCGAGTGGCGTTAAGCTGCTGAACACAGTCCTACCGCTGAGCGAGGCGGTGGTCTTCCGTTGCGATGATTCAGAAGGTCTCCAGACCGTCGTTCGTTACAAGAGCCCCGCACCGAATCCACAGGATCCGCGCCGGAATGCGGTCTGGCGCGAAGGCATCAAGCTCTGCCAGCGAGCCGCGAAAACCGGCACGATTGTCAGTCAAACAACCTCAGTCGCAGTGCCCCTGCTTCACGAAAGCGAAACTGCAGGCGTATTGCTGATTCGACTCGCTTCCGAGTTCTCGGTTGACGATACACCTCTGCTACTCGCCGTCGGTTCGCAGTTCGCTCGCAATCTCGAGCGTGAAAGCTTTACTAACAACGCCGTGCGAACCGAGGCGCTCAGTTTCTTTTCACAGAGCGGCAGCAAGAGAAAGATCGATGCGCTGAACGTGTTGAAAGCCGTGACTGTCGAGCAGCGATGTGAAGCGAGCACACTGGCCCACATCGACGACGGTGTCGCAATCGCGTATCTCGACGGCACTTTGGCGCTTGTCAATCCAACGCTCATGACTTTCGCCGGACTCACAGGCGAGCAAGTCTCAAAAATGGATCTCTTCGACTTGCTTAATAAGTTCCGCACCGATGTTTTTGACGAACCGGAGATCGCGGTGAGACGAGTGCTGCAAAGCGGCGATGAATACGAAGGCGAGCTCAACTTCGAAGCGAAAAGCCAGATCCTCAATCTGCGCATTTCATTGCTTCGTGAGCGTCACGGCAAGAATGCGGATGAACCGATCGGTATCGCTTTGTATGTAAAAGATCTGACGGCCACGAAGGAATATGAAAAGTTGAAGAGCGACATGATCTCGCTCATGTCGCACGAGCTGCGCACGCCGCTTACGAGTATCAACGGCTTCGCTGAGTTGTTGACTGCCGACGAGCACATTCCCGCGCAGGCGCGTGAGTTTGTCTCGATCATCGCTAACGAGTCGCAGCGCATGTCGCGCATGATCAATACATTTCTTTCTGTGACTCAGTTGCAGCGCAAGGATAAGCAGGAAGTGTTGAAGATTCCGCTGCGCCTCGATGAAGTGGTGCGCGAAACGATCAATTCACTACAGCCAGTGGCGAAGAAGAAACGCATTCGCCTGATCGAGCAACCGGCGCATCGCATTCCGCCGGTCGCGGCGGATAAAAGCCTGATCACGCAGGCCGTGAAGAACCTCTTGAACAACGCGATCAAATACAGTCCGGAGCGAACGACAGTCACAGTTTCGACAGCGCTTGAAGCTGAAAGCGTGCGTGTTTGTGTGGAAGATCGTGGCTTCGGAATACCCGCTGAGGCGAAGGAGCGCGTGTGGGACAAGTTCTATCGCGTCGTTCGTGAAGGACAGGAGAAGGACGAAGAGTCGACAGGTTTGGGACTCTCGTTTGTGCGCGAAGTGGTCGAGCAACACGGCGGGCGAGTGGATCTCGATTCGGAAGAAGGACGCGGATCGAAGTTCAGTTTCACACTGCCGAGACTTTGAGCGATGGCTTGCCTCAAAGTCAGTAGTCGAACTTGGATGCCGATCATTCACGCACCCGCTATCTCGAGGTGGTACTGACCCGATCCAAGTTCGTTATTTGTTGATGGTGCCGCGACACGTGATCGCGCCGCAGATACAACGCTTGTCGTCGGAATGTAAGGTTTGTTCGTAGTCGATCGTGATCTCCTCACCGGGCTCGATGTCGCGCAAGGCGATGAAGAGAATGTGATCGTAGAGAATCTTCATAAACGCGTTCGGCACGCACGAATGATTGATGTAGTGAGTGCCGTTGCCACCGCGGCTTCCGTCCAGACTCCAGCGACTATTCACCTCACAGATCCGCAGCATCTTCCGGTGCGCGCGCCGGCGAGCTTCAGCGTTTGTGATCTTCTCGCCAGTGTATTCCGCGATCTTGTGTCGTCGCTTGAAAGGTATGGTGGCGAAGCAACCCCTGCCGTGGATCGCAGAAGGTTTGATGGCTAGTCCATGGGCCAGCTTCATTTAAGCTTGAAAGTGCGGGCGATCAAATCAGTTTGATTACGTATGCGACTTATCTTATCGCGCAGGCCGGTAAAACGCAGCGAATAGATGGTGCGGTTATCAGCGCGGAGGTAATACGTGCGGCCCAGCATCGGTTTGCCTGTTTTTACAAACTCATATGAGACGGTGATGCCGTCGAGCCGGCCGTTGAATGTTTCCTGTTTTCCTTCGACGAAGCCAGGCAGGAATCTTAGTTTGACCTGATCGCGTTCTGCGAGCTCGGTAATGGTTGTGTTGGCGTCGACCACTTCCTTGCGAATGGTCAGGTAGCCGTCAAGTCGATCGCCGTAGACGAACTCCGGGTGTTCGCGAGCTGCGTCGGGCTCGTTGATGGTGCGCCAGGTGGCCGAGGGGATCTCGAAGCTATAATCAACCTTGTCGTTTGTGTATAGCTGTTGAGCAAGCGCGACCGGCGTCATCAACGCAAACAAAGCCAGAACAAAAGCTAAAACTCGTCGCATTTTCCCTCCGCCTGTTTAGAGTTCAAGCTTTAGCTTGCGGGCCGTATTGCCAACGCGAGCAACCTGAAGGTTGAACTCTGAACTATTAAAGCTATCAGATGCCCTGAGCTGATATCGTCGTTGCTCAATCCAGCTCGGCGATCACGGCCTTCTGCATCGCGATCAGCTCTTCGATTCCACTCACTCCGAGCGCCACCATCTCGTCCATCTGCGTGCGGCTGAATGGCTCGCGCTCCGCCGTTCCCTGAAGCTCGATGAACCTGCCGTCGTCCGTACACACGATGTTCATATCAACTGCGGCGCGCGAGTCTTCGTCGTACTTGAGATCGAGAAGCGGTGTGTTACCGACGATTCCAACACTGACTGCCGCAACGTGATTAGTTGTTAACGAGCGCGTGATCTTGCCGATCTTGAGTAGATGACGACTTGCGAGCGCGAACGCTACGTAAGCGCCGGTAATAGCGGCGGTGCGCGTGCCGCCATCGGCTTGTAAAACATCGCAGTCGATCGTGAGCGTGCGTTCGCTGAGCGCCTTCATGTCCGCAACTGCGCGTAAGCTACGTCCGATCAATCGCTGTATCTCGTGGGTGCGGCCGGATGGTCCACCACGACCGATCTCTCGCCCGGTGCGCGTTTGCGTTGCCCGCGGCAACATCGCGTACTCGGCGGTTAACCATCCCTGGCCGGTGTTTCTCAGAAACGGCGGGACGCGGTCTTCAAGAGACGCGGAGCAAACCACGCGTGTGTTTCCCATTTCGATCAGCACGGAACCTTCAGCGTATGGCAGAAAGCCCGGCGTGATCCGTGCCGGACGCAACTCGTCGGGGGCGCGTCCGTCAGTGCGTTCGAAGCTCATCGTGTCCCCAAATCTCTACGGCTTCAAGAATGGATGGAGCAGATCCTAAGAATCTCTCGGCTACTTTAGCAAATCTTTCCGCTGCGTCGGTTACATAAAAATGGTCTAAATCATCACAGAGTTGGCGTTCCTGGTAAAGACCGGGGGCGTCTTCGTGCGTCAGATCTGAGCTTTCGAGCAGTGCTTCGACGTCGCGGGCGGTTGCCGCGCCGGAATCAATGAGTTTGACTTCACTGCCAACCGTTTCGCTGATCACGTCGCGGAGTATCGGATAGTGCGTGCATCCGAGGACGAGGGCGACAGGTGGTGCGCCGGTGAAGTCTTCTAAGTAATCTCGCGCGACCTTGCGAGCTACATCACTGTCGGCCCATCCCTCCTCGGCTAGAGGAACAAAGAGCGGGCAGGCGCGTTCGATGACCTCGCCCTTCGCGCCCATCGCCGCGATCGCTTTCGCGTAAGCGTGACTCTGCACTGTTGCTTCAGTAGCGATGACGCCGATGTTTTTGTCCTGGGCGATTTCGACAGCGGCGCGCGAGCCGGGCTCGA
>Ga0207712_10000808_pt1 | contig 23043 bp, 11 predicted proteins | sample KBSS44metaG_FD_184402 | JGI IMG/M metagenome (GOLD analysis project Ga0207712, IMG submission 184402) | Switchgrass rhizosphere microbial communities from Kellogg Biological Station, Michigan, USA - KBS S4-4 metaG (SPAdes) (version 2) | ecosystem: Host-associated > Plants > Roots > Rhizosphere... | reverse complement strand
CTTGGGTGGTCCCTGCGTCGCATCGAGCAGGCCACCGGTGTGCGGCGTGAGACGGCCAGCACGTATCTCAAGGCTGCGGGTCTCCAGGTGCGACCGCCTGGTTGGGGACGGGCAAAACCGGCCATACAGGTGACCTTTCGATTCTGATCAAACCAATCGCTGGGCCAATGCCAAAAGTGAACATCTCCCGCTTCGCACTCGCTGCCGAGTGTGAACTTAGGATAGACGAAACCCCGCGAAGTATTTATTGCTGCAAAGCTGAGCAAATACCTCTTCCGAGAGGTTGTCGTTGTGTCGCATAAACTCTCTTAACTAAACCGAATCAACCCTGGAGGATCGTAGCGGTTGCGTAACCGTCACCAGTGGCTGATCAAAATGTTGCGCGATCCTCTCAAACAGGTCAGGCCTTACAAGTAATTCGCAGCCCTGCAGTCGGGGCACCTCTTCGCCAACAGACTCGCCAATAATCCGTTCCTCCCAGCGACGAAACACCGCTCCAACTTTGTCATCCTCGTCCACCAGATCAAGAGACAGTGAATCTCCGGGCGATAAGCCACAGCGAACCTGCAGGTACGGCTGAAGCATTAGGATGGGAAACTCACCTAACCAGTCCCGAACGAACTCCACTCCGGTAATGTGGTCAGGCAGAGGGGGATTGATTTTCAAGTCGCTCCAATGGCTTGGGTCGATTCCTTCAAGCCAGACGTCGGCATTCCCTCTGGCGAATGGAGTCATTGAATCGTCGAGATCACCTAATTTCACATTTACGCGCAGACCTGACATCACAGAAACTTCATCCTCCACATCGACGATTCCGCGCATCACAATTTCTCTCTCGTAATAACCGCAACGATACCAGCCGTCGAACGCGTCTTTCCTCGATATAGCTTCAGCCGATACGACGCTTGTAGATATCTCATTTGGCATTTGCAAATCTGGGCGTTTGGAGCGACTAAACCAACGACCCACGTGCAGATATATCCGAGGTAAGATGTTTGGAAGTATCCATCGAGACACATTCGGATTCCATTCGCCACTCCGCCAGAGTTCAGCATCGATTCCGTCCAACACTTCTTGAAACAGTGACTCGAACGCTTCAACTTCCCAATGAAGAAACTGCTTCGGCGGTAGCGTAGGATAGCCACGACTTCGCGATGCTTCATGACGTCGCCGCGATCTGTCTCGGAGCATTTTTGAACCCTCCCATTTTTCATTGAAGAGTCCCACAACAATATTGGGGAAGTCGCTCCAGACTTTAGCGATCGTTTCGACTCGCCTACCCCAATCAAGCGAGAGAATGGCATCGCGCCGGCGCTCTGGTATTGCTGTTGAGGTGAAGCTTGGTGTTCGGTGGTGCTCTCCGAGATCTAACCCTGCTCGTTCGATTAACTCCTGCGACATCACGCGAAAAGCGAACAGTCCGGATAGGTACAACGAGCGCAGATGATCCTGTATCTCCTGCGTAACTACGTACGGCGAGGTTTCTGCCAGAAGAAGTGTTTGGAGTACTAAGACCACCGAACTAATTGGACTGTTTGACGTGAGAAAGTGTGTTAAAGGCTTGCCGACAATTGCTGGCTTATTGCAGATGATGTGCAGTAAGGCAGCGACGGTAGATGTTTTTCGACCGAGCTCGGGATGACATAGCCGCGCTAAGAGAAGAAAAACCAGTGCCTCATCAACAGACCACACGGGTACTATAGTTGGATCATATTTTTCGAAAACGTCGTAGTCATCTTCATTGCGAGGAAGTCTATGATTGAACACACCGTACGCTGCCTCCCACGAGGCGAACGCTGATTCCTTTGTTTCAAGTCGTGCTGCAAGCAATTCAGTGAGGTGTCGCGTGATCCCACGGCTGTAAGTGTGATCATGCAACAGATAAGCTATTTCGTCGGCGAGCACGCGAAAAGCGGTATCTTTTGATAATTCGCACGCCCTCAAGAACCATGGCAATTGTTCCTCGTCGCCTAAGAGCCAGTAACCACGGTCGCCACGCGAATGCGCGTAGGCCAACGTAAAGGCGACTGCTGCTTCGCGAGGGTGGCCGTGGCGTTCGAGTCCTTCACCGAATTCCGCTAGGAGAGTTGCACTTTGCCAAAAGTAGACCTCTCTTGCCAAAGACGTAAGCAGACGAGTTGCTTCACTCTCCTGGTTTCGGTTGATCATTTCAACTAAGCGGTAGCCGAGGGCATTAAGAAGCTGCCACTCGCCGGGATCGTTAGCCCGATCCCATTGTCGATATGAGCGAATGGCTATCGATAAATCGAATGGCGTGGCGGCGACCTCGAACATCGCGCGATAGTTTGCTCGGAAGAAACGATCCAATAAACAGCTTGAGGACGCCTGCTCGTTTTTCGGCGGACCTTCTACCTCCAAGGACAATTCAGATTCTGGAAACCCAATCGCCTGATATAAAGCTCGATCTACAAGTTGCTCGGAATCTCCACCGCGCGCTTTTGCGGCAAGTGCGCGCAATAAGCTGGTGCCGAGTTCATTGTGCTCACTTACTACGCGCTGAATTGTCATGAGCTTATCTGCTATAGCTTGTCGATGCCCTGCTTTCGGCAGCGTTGCATCCATAAGCGCGAGTAACGAGGGGTCGCCAACGTCGCGTAGCGCGTCGACTACTTGCTCAAAAGCATTCTCATGACGCCAGTCGACGACTCCGCCATGTCGCATGGCGGAGTTACCTACTACATAGGCAGCCGCAGCAGCGTTAACCCTTGCTAGAGAGCCTGACCAATAGATCGGAGTGTACTGCGTTTCCTTTCCGTCCGTATGCGCGTCAACCGCATTAACAAGAGGTTGCACGGCCGCCATTAATTCACTCGCTCTAGTTTGGTCTAATTGGGCTAAGGCTGGGGCGCTCTCAGTCAAGTCAAGGATTGAAAGGTCGCTGCGATAGCCGTAAGCACACAGATGGACGGAGGCGGAGCGCCATAAATTGTCGGCCTGCTCTCTCTCTCCGGCTATGGCGAGTGCATGAGCCAGCAGGAGATCCGCTGTGGCGAGTGTGTCGTATAATTCGCCTCCCTGCCTTATCTTCTCCTGTTGTGCAAGCATCTCTGCGATCGTGACGGTCTTGAAGCTCTCGACAGCAACGTAAGGCATAAGAATCTCAAAGAAATTCTTGGCAATGAGCGGACCGCCGGGTGAATTATTGAGATAGGAAGTCGTGCCCTCCGAGATAGCTGCGAGAAGTGATAAGACTAATTTGAATTTTGTGGGGTCACGGATTAAGAGAAGTCCACGCGAGATCGTTTCATGTATGATTTTCCTTTGAGAGTACAGGTCACATGGTCGGGGATCTCCCTTGAACCGTTCGGTGTCGCTCGCAAGCAGAGTAAATGCCTCGACGATTGACGCTTCAGCGGCATCTTCGTCGGTCGAGACTAGTTCTTCAGCGCGCCCAAGTTCAATTACAAACCGCAACCAATTGCTATACCAGCCCACGCCTGGAACCTTAGCTTCGAGTTCTGCAAGTTGTGCGGGGTCTAGTGCTGCAGCAATTCTGACGCCCTCTACCCAGATTCGCAGTGCCGTAGCATTTGGGTCGTAACGTTCCTCATTTCCCACTCCGAAATTCTCAAGAGAGGGACTTCGCTTTGTGACTTCCGCCCGATCTGCTCCTAAGAACAGACATTCCATCACCACGCTCGTGTTTCCGGTTTTCTTTACTGCGGCCGATGCATAACTCGCCGCCTCTCCTCTTTGACCTTCAGCATCCATTGCATATGCGAGTTCCAATAGCACGAGAGCTTCTACCTCTGCGCTCATAGCCGCTGTAGACAGCATCCATTCGAGAATCCCTCGGCCACCAAATTCGTTTATCCGCTCCAACATACCGCGAAAGTATCTAGGCTCAGGATTGTTAACTCGGCGAAGCCAAGTGACTATTCGTTTAGAGAGAGCTTCGGCACCTTCCAATCGTACGAGCCCGTGGAACTCCGCTAGCGCATCAGTAACCCAATCCTTATTTTCGCTAGGGCGTGCATCAATTTCATTTTCTGAACGCCACAGATAGTGCGACCAAGGAGCGACGACGCCGGCATCATCACAAAGGGAGCAAAACAACAAACCTTGACGAATGGTAAAAGCAGGTTTGCCGTCAAAAACCATGCGTTGGGCGAGTTTGTCAGCACCATGGACGGCCGCAAATACTCGACCATACAGGTCATAGTCTGTCAGCTTGTCCTCGAAGCAGGCATTGCACGATTTTTGAAGCTCCACGCACCGTGTAAGATCAGCCCACGCTAGTTCTTCAGCGGCGGTATATGTTGCCAATGACAAGTTCTGTTCGACAGCCTTATGCGGATGCCCGGCCTGAACGCTTCGAGACACAAAATCGACACCAACTTGGTCTAAGAGCTCTCGGTTGCGGTTAGCACGACGCAGCGTTGGTAGTAGAAACCTAAAGGTTCGCGGATCGTCAAAGAAATCGCGCTCTTTAAGCCAGTTGATTACTTGCGATAATACGTCAGCGACTGACGCGTTTTTACTGACGAGCCAATCCTTAATAAAGCGACGAAAACTTTCATGGTAGATTCGAACACCTTTGTGCAGCCGATTTGGGTCAAGCACAGGTTTTAGGTTTGAAATCGCTGCGTCGACATGATGGGTCAACGACGATGGAAGTATTTCTTTCAATTCCTGTTCGGTGACACCGAAATCGATTAGTCCCAACAATTCAGCCAGCGGCTCAGTCGCGCCACTTCCTATGGCTGTCCTAAGCAAATATTGGTAGTAAACCGATATGTTGCCACCGGTGAGAGGCGCATCGCGCAATCCGCCGACTACATCGAAGTTCTCGCCCTTCACAAGTTGCTCAAGAGTGAAACGGCACAAGAATGTGGCGTAAAGAGGATTACCTTCAGAGCGTTCGAGTAACTCCCTCAGAAACTGTCGAACCTCATCACGCGATAAACCAGCACGGCGAAGCTGTGTTGGCACACCCAAGCGACTTGCGAGAGCGGCGATCTCTCCGAATCGCCAAGTGGGCATGTTGACGAACCCCGCGCGATGGCGTAAAGGATCAAGGTGATTTCCTGGTTGCGTACCTATAACGAGGCAAACCCCTTCCGGTAAATTCAGCGAAGCGAGTTCCTCAACGATGTCTATCTCATCTCTGGTGACGCCAGTCGACTCCGCAAAGACTCTAGATATGTGATCAACGCCATCTATAATAAGAGCAGCTTTAGCAAGAGCGCCTTGCTCAACCGCTTTCTTTAGTAAATCCTCGAGCTCACGGCGTCCCGCCGCATATGCTGGTCGATGTAATTTCTCAAGAGACGGATTGCCTTCTACCAAGTCGTAGATAAGATTTCCGAACATCACATCGGTTGTAATGCGCCGCTGAACTTGGGGATCTCCAGGCTCGAGGTAGCAATAGTGGCGCGCTACAACGTAGCCCTGAGCTGATAGATCATTAGAAAGCCCGGTCAATTCCCATGACTTACCGGAGCCGGGTGGACCTTCGACAATCACATACTGAGAATTCAACACTCGGGTTATTTCGTGTCTTAGAAAGCCACGTTTCACGACTGCTGATGAAGTGATCGGAAACTCTTGTTCAACTCGCCCAAAATCCTTATTGAGCTGAAGCGCACGCTCAACGTCATTTGGTCTGACTGATCGTCGCTCCGTACGCGCAGTATGGGCGTACTGCTGCAACACCGAAGCCACTTCAATCGGAGATCGGTTTTGATGAGGGTATCGACCTATGCCAATAGACTCGGTTAACAAGTCAAGAATTAATGACTCCAACGCGTCTGGTCGATTGAAATCACGTGATGACGGCGGACATTCCAACTCGATAACGAAGCGGTCGGCGAAGTCCATGAAGGTCTGACGGTCCAGGTCTTGCACATTCCGTAACGGAGGCCATATGGGAGGGCCATCTCCGGGCCAGATCGAACCCGAGCGCAGCCGGAACAACTTGGTTGGATGTCCCGGAAACGAAGGATCAGCAATCGCTGGTTCGATCACGTCCAGGAATTGGGGATCAGTGGGTGTTAGCCATGTCGCACAGAGACGGTACTCGGTAGGTGCGTTTGAACCGAACCTCTGATGGGTGCGAACTAGGTCATCGATTCGAATTTTATGTCGCGTGCCCAATAAATCGGCGCGACGAAAAACCCGTGAGCGATCGTCACTCGACTTGAATTGTCGTCTCGAATGCATGGAGGCTTGACGAAGAGACAAATCGTCAAATCGGTCGTCATCAACTTCCTTCCTATCTACAGTTATCTGATCAAAGGATTCAAATAAGGAACGAACAAAAAAGAGAGCTGCTGCTTGGTCTTGATAATGATAGCCCTTGTGAGCCGGCGAGAGATCCCGGGGGACAACTGGGTGATGCGGTGAGATTGATGACCTACTCTTTGCGACCAACGATCTTGAGAACTCCCGATCCTAATGGAAACTTATAGCGAAGATCCTTCCTTGTGATTTTATCTCGGACAAAGGAAATGGAAAACCAACAATGTCCCTAACCATATTGGAAATGATCAATCGGCAGCGGTTCGCCAAAGGTAACCATCGTAAACATGAACACATCGAAGCCGCCCAGACGGATACATTGATATCTCATGCTTTTGTGAGCCGCTATCGGTTTGGATTTTTGACGCGATACGCTCATCAACGTACCAAGGTTGCTTTAAGTGACCCAGCTGCCTCTCGATTTCAAAACAATTAGCCATCGCCCAGCTCGATGCCTCAATGACCGTAACTCGATGATCGATGATTCTATTGGAAACTGGAGGGAATGCTTGACCTTTGACAGCAATTGCGTAGCTGTTCTGAATTTTATCTATCTCTTTCTTTAGAGTATCGGCATCGCGCATTGCGGTTCGAACGGACTTAGCTTTTCCATCAACGTAAGACAAGAGAAGAACGGCATCATTATAAGCGTAGGTGCGGGCGAACGAATACCTATCCGTCTGGACTTGGTCCAGCAATGTGCGGTGTAGTTCGCGCATTTGAGTCGAGGCTCTCGCTGCGACTGCCTGCGACCTGATACCAATAAGGTCAATGACCGTTACGATGCAGTCCCGCCAATTAGTTCCCATAGCGTGCTCCATGAAGACGATCTGAGATGCCACCTTTTTTCGTTTTGACCTAAGACTCTGACGTACATGTTGATGAGTGAAAGACTCTTTAGTTCTATAATGTTCGCATTTACGAAGTCCTCCAGTTCAATAGGGCCTCGATTTCATTCCACTCCGTTACACTCCATCCGAGATACGTGATTCCGTCCTCCCTCTCTGGCCGATTGTGCGACGTGAGCCCGCACGTACAGCTCTACCCAAAGCCTCCGAGTGCTCCACTCCGACACTGTTGATGGTCTTCATCGTCCTGACATAGGAAGCAACCTGGCTGATACTTCCATAAAAGAAACGAACAGGAACATGTTAGAGTTTAGTTCACCGTAAGATGGCTGACTTTAAGGTAATACGAGATCGAGACGCGTGGGCAGCAATAAGAGGCTTCGTCTATCAGGTAGATCAGACACTGCTTGATTGGCTCTCGCTTGAGCCCTCGATGGTACTGGAACTTGAAAAAGGCGAGGACATCGATCTTGTTCTTCCTGCTTTCGAACACACAGCAGAGTCATCACGTCAATTAAAACAGATCAAGTACCTGAATCGTAACATTAGTCTAAAAACACCTCATGTTCTTATAGCACTTGCCTCATTTCATGAACACATCACAAACAATCCTGCTCTGCATCTGAGGCTCTCCTTCATAACAAACTCCGGATCAACTGTAGAGCGACCTTCACCTCTAGAATCAGGCGAGTCGGGGATTGACGTCTGGACAAGCATCCAATCCAACACTCTACCGATCGAGCAGTTCCATGACGCTATAACTGGCTTGCGAAGCATCGTCGGCTATGCAACCAAGCCGCGAAAGTTTGCAGCTGAAACTTGGCAAAAGTTCATCCAGTTTGTCCGTGAATCGACTTACGAAGAGTTGTTGGGCTTCGTACGTCGCGTCGAATGGCGACTGCGCAGTCCTGACAACGAAAGCATCCGTAGTGTTGTTCAAGAGTCGATTCGCAGTCTGTTGCATCTGGGGCAAGAACGGGCTGAAGGCCTCTACTTTCGACTCTTCGTTCACGTAATAAGGCTCCTCTCCGAAAAGGGACCAAAACGTCTAACTCGCGAGGATCTGGAACGCCTATCAGCCAGCGACGATCTCAACACAACAGACTTGGAAATACTGACCACTGTTCGTTCGCTTCTCTTTGAGCTCGATTCCCGAGTAGCCTCCATCGAAAGTGGCTACCTGGCACATGAGGAACGGCTGAATCTAATACAAGCTGAAGTTAATCAGATTGCAAACTCCTTTGGAGTTGCAACCTCGGTCAACTATGGTTCTGAAGTACTCGATCTGGATCCACCACCACTCAGTGATCCTGTTGTGAGACGAGTCGAGATCGTTCGAACGTACCTCCAAACTTTGAGTGATGTGACGTGGACTGCAGTCTATGGCGAAGTAGGTAGCGGCAAGACACAGCTCGCGCTTTTGATTGTGAGTGCTCTGGGACGTCCCATAGTTTGGGTGCGTTTCAGAGGGTTGAATCCTGCGCAGGCCTGCAGTCGATTGGATCAAGTTCTCGGGACACTCTCAAATACCAGTGTGGGAGCTAACTGGCAGCGTTGGTGTCAGCAAGCGTGTTCGCTACTTCCAAAAGAGACAACTTTGATCTTTGACGATCTACCTCGTGTTCGGCACGGCGAACTTCTCTTCGAACGCTTGACGCTTGTGGCGAGAACCTTTGCTTCACATAAGCTTCAGTTGCTCTCAACAAGTGCGTTTGATTTGCCCGCTTCCTTCAAAAAGCTCGGCGAGAATGGGCTAATCTCCGTCACAGAGGTACCAAAGTTTGATGATGATGAGATCCAAGAGTTATTGCGGTTACATGGAGCACCGGAGAGTTTTGTTGAAAGCAGCCTTCGTCTGGTTGCCAATCTATCTCGGAGACACCCTACTCTGCTCAATGCTATGTCTACGTATTTAGCTGGCCGAGAGTGGAGACTGTCAAAGGAGGATTTTGATAGTTTAATTCGAGGCGAGTACGCAGGCGAAGCTAATGAGCAAACGGCTGCTTCGCTTCTAAATACATTACCTGACCCCAACGCTCGCAACCTCCTTTACAGACTCAATCTTATTATTGGACGGTTTACTGATAGAGACATCAGAACCGTTAGTAGCGTTAGGCCGAGTATTTCACATCCATTTGAAAAGATCGCTGAATCCATAGGTCTCTGGATACAGCGGGACAGCCGAGATTCTTATGTCTTGTCTCCGTTGGTGCAACAGCTTGGCAGTCAAAACCTCGCCCCGGAGACTTTGAACGGGGTGCATCTCGCTCTTGCGAAAGAAATACTAAGTAAAAAACAGATCGATGGAAACGACCTGGCGTCAACGATCCATCACTACTTAGGTGCCGGCGAACACAACCAAGCCACGAGGACCTTGTTATGGGCATTGGCATCAATGTCGAGTCAAAAGCTCGATTCTGATCCTTGGGGACTTTCTTCGTATTGGTACGGAATTCCGCTGCCGGAGGAAATCGATCTCGACCTACGCATTCACCTACGAGCGCTACAAGCCCAAGTCGGTGAGCAATTGCAGAAATCTACGGCTTATGTCCTGAATGATCTGGATCGCTTGCTCGACACTGCCGGGCTGGCAGAAGCACGCGCCATTACCCACGCAACCATCGTTGCTGGACCTCTACTAATGGATGCAGGTTTGGAGCGCGCAAATCGCTACCTGCTGAAATTCCTGTCGCTAGTACCGGATAATGTTCTTCCAGATGGAACCGGACTGACATTCCCTAGCGAGATCAGTGGTCCAAGTCTGATCTGGGCAACAGTACGAATGGTGCAAACTAAGGATGACATCACAAACTGGTTTGCAACGTTGTCTCAGTTTACAGACGCCCAGATTGCTCAGGCTCTGCGAACGCCGATGGCTCCAGATGGAGCAATGGCGATAGCCGATCGTTTGTGGTTATGGGAAGCCCGAAAGGAACCTAAGGAGCGTGATTGGGATACGGTTCTGGATCAGTTGAGAGAAGTAACGACAGTTGCGAGAAGAATACATACTGAGATTCTTTGGGCATGTCTCATTCGTTCTCAGATGATCGTGTTGGGTGAGTACAAACTGGACGTTGAAGCAGCGCTTGTGCTCGGGAATCAGGCACTATCAATTGCGTCGAGCAATCCGGAAATCCAATCACTTCTGAAGATGACTATTGGCAATCAGATGATCTACGCGGACCGGCGGGATGAAGGTACTAAGTTTTTGTATAAGTCCATTAATGAACCAGCGAGGTGCTATCCGCTTCTGAGAACGGACGCCCTACTTAAGATAGCGAGAGAAGTTGGTTCTGCGAACATTGTGGAGGCGCTCACGCATATAGATCAGGCCGTTGAACTAGCCCGACAACGCACCGAAGTTCCCGAGTCGGTACTAATCAAAGCATTAGGAGAAAAGGCGATCGCGCATTGGCTGAATGATGATCTCAATTCCTGTTATGAGCCGCTCGCTGAGGGGGCCGAGCGCCTCCTCGACCACGGCCAGGAAGATGATGAGTTCAAGATACTGTTTGCACTATTCGCACACGTTTCAGGGTTCCTCATGCATTTGGCGGTGACCGGTGAAGAAATGCTCGAAATCAGCGACGGTTCGCCTTTCAAACCACCTGAGTTGGGAATGTTCCTCAAAGCGTATCCCGATGTGATTTCATATTACCTAAAAGAGTACGTCTGTATTTTGCCAACTCAGATCGCTTATTTTACGCGCTTCTTAGGAAGACAGGATGACTTGGCAACTTGGAGTCAGCGAGCGATGCTCGAAGCCAGACGGAGCGGCAATGATTCTTCTCTCACGCAGATTTCTCATCTGGTTTTGGATGTCGAATTGAGCAATTTCAAAATTTCAGAAGCTGTCGACGCCGCTATCCAAGCTGGTATGGCCATGACCGCATTTGAGATTGAGTTAAGGGCTGGCCGTAGTCCCTTGCGCAAAGACTTAAACATTTTGGAGATCTTGGGTCCCAAGCAAGGAGATGCATGGAGAGCCGCAAACCGGATAGCCACAACCTTTAGCTTTCTACCGATCTTCCTTCAGCTGGCGCTACGCCGACTCGAGTCGAATGAAGATCTCACTGAACAGTTGGAAACCTTCAGCTCTGCCTGCGAACAAGTGGCGGCGACTTCTTCGGAGCCGGAACTATGGCGAGAAGGGGCCTCACTCATGCGCGCGATAATTGAGAGCTCAGTGAGCGCAGAAGAATTGATGCGAAGAGCTCCGCAGTATTCGAGTGACGCGCTGCAAGCATTGACGTTCTTAGGTGCTTCTCTTGAAGCTTTCCCCGAACAAGCAGTGCATAATCAGCTTGAGACAATGCCTACGATTATCGATGCAATGATTGGACTGCGATCGACATTTTCCCAAATTGTCATCCCTTTCTACAAATCGTTTTGGGTAAATAGCTTGCAGAATAATCGGTTTCGTTTTCGCATTCCAGGTATGGTCGAGCAGGAGCTAAATGCATTGCTTAGCTCTGATGAGTGGACCATCATACCTCAAATACTCAACCTGATGTCGTCCAGTCTTGGAGTGGAGAAGAACAATCGCGTTAAAGAGTGGCTTGAACAAAAACTTCTGAGTCAGAACTCATGAAGCGCAAAGGTTTTTAAGTGCGTTCTCGCGCCCTACGCTTAAAACTGGTCTAGTGGCGCCAGTGACAACAATCGCTGATTATTTACCAAGTCAATTCGCGCGGCTCGAGTTATTCATCACCGAGAGGTCTTCACAAGAGTCACTAAACATTTTGGCATTACGTTGACGCCACTTTAGGGCAAACAGTGGAATGCGTGGGAACCTATGAATGGGATCACTCTTTCGGGGGGCTGCTTTGTTCGGATAGTTCCCAATCGAAATCAGCCCTGCGCGAAAGCCAAACTAGCACAGCAACGCTTGGATGGTCCAAGAAAATTTTGTCACGCTGTCGTCACCTGACTCGATGAGAATCACTATCAACGACTTACGGCGAGCCGAGCGGTTGCCGTTTTTTCGTTTGTCACGCTGCTGTCATGTGAAATTGAGTTGCTGCATTTTCACATGTGGCTGTAGTCACGGAACGGAACATTAGATCACTGACCCCAAATTAGAGTGACCTCGGTCAGCAATTGGATGGGATCGGGCTTCTCCCGGTGAAGATGTGGAGTACCATAACATCTTCGTGATAAGCTGCTTTAACAAGACGGACGTACCAGAATGGCAACCGCGGATGAAAAACTTGAAGTTGCCGAAGGGCACTTAGAGCGGGTACAGGAGGCTTGGGAGGAGCCGGATTGGGCCGATCTCTCCTTTTATGGCTTCTATGGTCTCGAGGCGGCGGTCGAAGCGGCGGCCATTCATTTAGATCTACCTACTCCGAAAAACCACTGGGGAAAAGTAGAAACTGCAAGAGAATTACATCGTAACCATGCTTTTCCTGACATAGAACAATTACTCAGCGATCTTAACGATGCTCGCAAAGCAAAAGCATATGGAGATGATGAAGCACCCGACTTGGATGCTGAGGAAACTGCCTCAAGTATTAAACAATATGTCGACGCGGTAAGGGCGTTGATTAAGGCAAAAGATGATTCCGAATAGGATCGATCAGTCAACATCTCAAATCCTGCGGTGGCCGACACCTCGATCGCAAGAGTGGACCGAGAGGTTCTTAGAACTTGCGGCATGCGATTCCAACATTTTTGCTGTCATTGGAATTGGTTCAGCTGTTCGTCCAAATGTCCCAAGCGTCGATCTTGATCTCGTCGTTGTATGTAAGGAACCAGATTTGTTTCACCAGAGTCGACCAATAGAAGTTGACCTACGCGTTTACAGCGCCGATGAGATTGACGATCAGATCAGTGTGGGGCATGACCTGCTTGGTTGGACGGTAAGGTTCGGTAAGGTCTTGTACGAGCGCGATGGATTTTGGACAGAGATCTGCAATTCGTGGAATGACCGTTTACCTCTGCCCTCAGCAAGTCTGGCGCGAGAACGAGCTGGTTCAGCTTACCGTCATCTCATCAACGTAGTAAACATTGGGGACATCTCCGCAGCACGTGAGCAGGCATTGACATATCTTACTCATATAGCTCGTGCAGAGCTGCTGGACAAAAAAGTTTACCCCGCTTCACGCCCGGAGCTACCAGAACAGTTGCGAACGATCAGCGAAGATAGAATCGCAGATTGTTTAGATCGCCTTTTAAAGCACGAACCAACGTCCATCTCAGAGATTGTTGAGTTAATCGAAGGTCACCATCTAACGGAAACCAGATAAATCCGGCTCTCGGTTTTCTTATCAAAATTTCACATGAGAATCGCTACGAAGATAGCTTTAAGCCAGGGCCTTGCCTAATTAGGAAAGTGACTCACTTGAATTACCCCTAAAGAGTTTAAAATGAGGTACAAGAAAGTCTTTAAATAAGTCAAATGAGTTAGTCAGCTGCCCGAGTCATCACGTAGGAGTAATCAACTACAGCACACGTTCCTCGCGACTAGATTGCTCCTTCGCCATCATGCTCACCTGCTCAAATGTCAGATCGTGAGAAAGGAGAGAACAGAATTTATAGTATCGCATCGCAATGGATTCTTCCCAAAGTCCTTCTCAAGGGAGCCCAGGAAAGATCTCGATTATGACTAAGACAACCACCCAAGGCGAAAGCACCTCAAGTCCACAAGTTGACTACACCCAGGAAGTCCGCTTTGCGATCGTGATGTACGGCGGAATTTCTTTGGCCATCTATATCAACGGTGTCGCGCAGGAACTTTTGCACCTTGTCCGCTCAACCGCACCGCTCGTTAGACCCGATGACAGCGGAATCAAACCTGTAGCCAAGTATGCTGACAAAGAGCTCAAGGGCAGTGAACGAGTTTACCGAAAATTGGGCCAGATGCTAGTTAGAGGAATGACGACGCTGGCCACCCAGGATTCAGAGCAAGAAGGAGCAAAGAAACCTGAGAGTCGTGACATTCGAACGCGGTTCACTGTCGACATTCTCTCGGGGAGCTCGGCGGGAGGAATCAACGCAGTGTTCCTTGCCAAGGCTCTAACAAATGATCAGCCGCTAGACGATCTGGAAAAACTTTGGGTCCGGGAAGGTGACATAGCAGTTCTAATAAATGACAACGACTCACTCAAGGATACGCAGTTAAGTCTGGGGGAACCACCGAAAGCGCTTCTGAACAGTCAGCGTATTTACTGGGAGCTACTGGACGCGCTCGACGGCATGGAAACAGCAAGAGCAAGTACTACCGTTGGATCGACGAATGTTGACCAGTTGGACCTGTTTGTGACCGCGACGGACATACAGGGCCATATCATCAAACTTCAGTTGGCGGACCGGATGGTGACAGAGCGGCGTCATCGCAAGGTCTTTCATTTTCTCTACGAGTCTGAGCCGGATCCGGTTACGGGCAAGTCACGCAATGATTTTGACGAGACAAACAATCCGTTTCTGGCTTTTGCCGCGCGCACCACTTCGGCGCATCCAGCGGCTTTCGAGCCGATGCATCTCGGAGGAATAGACAGCATATTGGAGCGTCATGAGAAGTACAAAGATAGATTAGAACTCCGTTCCAACTATCAACGCTGGGAGGAATTCTACAAGGAGTATCTACAGGCGCCGGATTCCGAAACGAAAGAAAGTGCCCCGGTTCGCGACAAGAATCATGAGACAAGGGTCAGCATGTTCGCACGCCGTGCATTCAATGACGGTGGGGTCCTGGATAATCAACCCTTCAGCCATACGATCGAGACTCTTCCAAAGCACCACTCTAGTTTGCCCACGGTGCGCAAACTTCTTTATATCGAGCCGGCGCCGGAGAATCCGATAGACGACCCGAACATGCGTACGCCGGATTTTGCCGAAAACGCATGGTTGTCGCTCTCAACCCTACCGCGTTACGAGCCGATTCGCGAACACCTGGAGCGCGTCCTTGAACGTAATCGGCTGGTTGAGCGAGTCGAACAAGTCACTCGCGGGATGGAAGACGACATAAAAGAAATGGGACGCACTCGCGTGCTGGGCCCACAAGAATTTAATAAAACCGATCTGAAGCAAATGATCGAGCTGCCAGGACGAGGACTTGGTTGGGCCAGCTACCAGCGCTTGCGAATGGCGGAAGTAACTGATGAATTGGTCCGGTTGATTGCTCGCACGTTGGACTTTGACGAAGAGTCGGATGAATTTCGGGCGGTCTGGTACATCGTGCGTCATTGGCGAAAGAAGCATTATGTGGCCTACCTCACAAAGACGTTGACTGACGAGCAGTCTAAGGACCCAGCAACTGAGAGCAGATTCCTCAATGACTTTGATCTGCAATGGCGATTGCGGAGACTGCGATTCGTAATGAAAAAAATCGACGATCTTGCTTGTTTCGACGAACACGGTGAAAAGACTCTTAGCATAGCTTTTGAAACAGGCGATTCCATAGCCCCATATCCTCTCGGCAGCACTGCTGACGACGAAGCCAACCGCCAAAGACTGCGTGAGGTGCTTCTGAAACTGAAACAATCTTTCCATCAGTCCCATAAGTCTTTGTTGCTTAAGCAAAGACTACTTTGGTCAACTCCTGTATCGGAACCTAAAACGCCAAATCAGGAACCACCTGAAACGACGGAAGACAACGCCGAAACTTTGGAGCATAAGATCGCAAGTATCCGCGACAGTGTTGATAAGCTTGGCATCACGCGAGACCAATTGTCTTCGCTGCTTCAGAGATTGACGGACAAAGAGCGCGACAAACTTCTGGATAAGATCATAGAAGCCAACAAGACAGGTTTTGAGCGTTTGCAGACTGAACTAAGAGAGTTGTTATATGAATGGTTTTTAGAGACCCACCTCAAATCTCAAGCGGCACTGGCTCGCAAAGGTTCGTTTCCGGCTGACGAAAGTGCAATCAGGAAGGCGATTGCGTTTTATTTGGACCACTTTGACTTTTACGACATGATCGCGCACCCAATTCTTTATGCGACGGATGCCGGCGATGAACTCGATTACATCGAAGTCTATCGAGTGAGTCCGCAGGATGCCACCTCTCTAGTCAATGAGAAGACCGATAAGAAACAAAAACTGGCAGGCACCAAACTTGCCAACTTCGGCGCATTTTTCAAAACAGAGTTTAGGACCAATGATATCTTGTGGGGCCGTTTGGACGGCGCAGAAAGAATCATTACCGCGTTGCTGCCCGATGTGAAAAACAAAGAAACACGCGACAACCTGATTAAAGAAGCCCATGATGCGATTCTCAAGGAAGTCGTGGGAGTAGAAGATGACAACGAGTTAATAAACATCTTGAAAGACTTAAGTGAGAGCGCCGAGGTCGTTGCAAACCCGGACAGTGATGCAGCTCCTCAGAGGAGGTTTAGCAAGTCGGCCGAGCGAAATCTTTCAAACATTATGACTGACGCTCGCATCAAGTTTGCGCTTAATACATTTTTAAAAAGCCAAACGCCCGCGCAGCATTTTGTGGAGGAATTCAATGCCAACTATGAAACAACGCGCCGATTTAACAGCCAGGATGTCGTGACAGACGCAGCCCGTGCAAGCAAAGTGTTCGGAAAGATGTTGGAAGGCTATGCAGAGTTACACCGAATCGATAACAAGCGTATTGCGTGGGTCACGCGTCTGGCCCAGTTGTTCTGGGGGTTTGTTCAGGTAGCGATTCCCGGCAGCATTGCCAGTCTGATTTTCCATCACTGGATCAAGCTTCTTTACTTGTTTGAGTTTTTGTTGATCTTCCTCGGTACCTTGCTCGCGAATCCTACAGCGCAACAGTTTGGTTGGTTAACGTTCGGAATTACTGTGGCAGTGCAGACGGCGGTGTTGATTATAGGGGACTCGCTGGCTGGCAAAAACTGGTTGCGAAACCTTGTAGTCGCATTGTTCCTGCTGATTGTGCTGTTGTTGACAGTAGTGGGAGTAATTACCCTCGTGGGTGTTTTTGGCGGTGACGCTTTGTGGAACATCTTGACAGAGGTGCACAAGTGGCAAGCGCAGCCCGCCCCATTGGGTTGGAACACAATGACGTTGGTGAAAGCAATTCTCGTCGCCTTCGTCGCTGTGGTTCTTGGTCGCGCAATCTCGAAGGATTCCACCAATCATCTGGGGATTCGTCTACTCGGTGTACTAACTCTTTTGCTTGGGTTCGCCGTGGCCGCTTCGTTGATCCACGCCTATTACCTTACATCACAGCCGGGTCACTCGCTTCCAGGTGGGCTGCACTTGCCGGGTTTGGCTATTGAGATGGTGGAACAGCCGTCGGAGATAGTCAACATAGAGCACACTTTTCCAATTGAGGGTTTGCGAAATCAGGTGAGGGCCGATTTTTTCTTCATTGTGCTTTACACAACGGTGTTCCTTTCTTTCAGTTACTGGTTGACGCAGCGAAAGTTTAGGGCTGCCTTGATTGTTGGTGTTATTGCGGCCGTTGGGGTAGCTGCCACGGCGGGATTCGACGTTCTGGAGAATTTCCGTTTGTACACAATTCTTGATGCAGGACAGGGTCCTCAGAACTGGATGATTCGGAATCTCCATACAGCAACGATTCTGAAGTGGTCGTTCTGCTTCGCCACAGGTGGATTATTGTCGCTGTTGTTTCTGTCGAGAAAAGACGGACTCGTGTGGGCCGGGGTCGGTCTTTTAGTTGTATCCATCGTTGGGCTCCTGGGACTATTCCTTTTTCTCACGGCTCTCGAAATTGCTTTTGGTCTTATGGGGGTTGTACTGGCGGTGATCGGGCTATTCATTACCGTTTCGCCCGAAAAATTTCTCACTATAAGGCGCTAGCGGGTTGTCGTGTCCTAATATCCGATTCGGATGTGCGCCCGTAAACCTCCAAAGGCGATCTCCAATTCCTCGGCCGCGGAGCGGACGCGGTAGCACGCCTTTGCGTTCGTAATGTCGCAGTGTATCTCTGCTGACTCCTGCCAAATCAGCCAGTACACCTGAGCTTAAAGCACCATTACCACTCACCGCTTTCATGATGGAATTCTAAACCTTGGAAAGGATTCCAATGTCAATGCTGATCGAGGAAGAATTTTTCACCAACACTGTTTAGGTAATTTACGTCCACAGTTCCGCCCCCGCTACGCTCAGCTTTCAGGGTATTTCCGATCGGCAGCACGTTTCGGAAAGCAAAGTCTCCGCTGCCTCAGTAAAGATGCTTGGCGCTTTGTAGTCGAGTCCGAAGGTCAAACGGCTGCTCAGATTAGGAGTGAATCGATACATGCGCAAACCGCAGAAAAAGGGCGGCCCACAGTTAGCGATCTGAAGGAGGTCGCTATGTCCACATTTGGTTATCGCAAAAGAGCGTTCTTAGCTTCAATTTCGACGGGCCACACGTCCTACATTCTTACTGAGGTCGAATCAAGCCGAGGCGGAGAGAATAAGTGGGGCCATTGTATGTTAACGATGGCTGACTGCCGGCGTCGTATCCAGCTCGAATTTTTCCTCGGTACTCTTCGCTCACGGCGTGAGAGCTTGAGGAAAATTGATCTACTGATGAAGCAGTTAGAACAGTTTCGGACTGCGCTGCGAACCGAGGCCGGCTTGATCGAACAATACGAAGCAAAGCAAAAGGCCAAGCCTCGAAACTCAAACAAAGCCTCAAAGAGGAGAGCAATTCCAAATGGACGAACAAACAAGAGAAGCCATGCGGAATAATGCTATCCCGAACATTCACCGTGAAACGCCTTACGCTACAGTAGAAGTAACTTCTAGGGAAATTCGGCCACGAGATCGGGTCTTCCTGCAACAGTGGGCCGAAAAGCTTGGCGTGTCGATTGACGTCTTATTGAAGCGCATTCTGCTAGCAGCAATCGAAGACCAGCTGTACGCCGAGCAAATTCCTGAGATCTGACATTCAGATAGCCTCACGCGTACCGCCGAGATAGCGCGTAGCGACCTTGCCAGCTTTCAAAATGATCTCAATGAAGGTCGAAAGTCTATCGGTTGACTTTAGGTTAGATTGAGCTGTTACCTGAACCGCAGCGGCGCTCGTCGGATATGGTAGCGTTCAACGCTTCACTTCCGCGTCGGTCTTTAATGACTCGCAATGGACGGCCCGAGTTGATCTCGCCATAAAGTTTTCCCTGAGAAGAATAGCCAGGCGAGTGCGATAGCACTCGGCTGGCTTTTTTTGCCCCGCCGCAACTGCGCCTAAGGCGCAGTGCGGCGAAAATTTTTAGTGTTAAGAATCCGACAGTTCTTTAGTGAACTCCCACTGAAGCTCGCGCTTCCGTTCAGTACGTTTGAGCGTTGACAAGGCGAGCCCAAATAAACTACAAGCCGTTATGCTGGCTCCTACTTTCCCTATGCAAAATTTTGCCAGCTTTCCTCTATGTTGTTATCCGCTTGTAAGTCGTTCCAATGGTACTCTGTCGTAACGTGTCCCGACTGCAAAACTAGGCAAGCCATCTTCCACGATCCGTCGCATGGCCAAGTGAGAATTCGCCAAACATATCAGCATCGGTGCGATAAATGTGGGACTGAAAAGTTCTATGAATCAGAGGATATAGAACGTTACCAGCACATTGTTGAACGCCGACGACAACCGCGCAGCTAACGAAGCAGTTTCGCCACCCAGAGTGAACCAGGTTCATTTCAAACACTGATGGAATGGAATGCGCACGATTTCCTCATACCGATCGCGCTGTGTTTGTCAGTTGTGTCTCTCCTAAGATAATCCTTTCAGCCCTCGAAAATCCCACCTAGTAAAGGAATGCCGGAATGAGGATGGCGGTCGAAACCGGCTGAATATCTCGCCCAGCCGAAAGGTCAGGTACTCCCAAGTGAGCACTTGCCCCTTCGGTTATACCGCAATTCCTAACTCATCTCACATCACTAGTTTCTCGGACGTCGCAGAGAAGCATCTGCGACTTACCTCGAAACCAGAGGAATTCGGCAAAAGAGCCTCAATTCGGACGGTCATCTGATAACAGAAGATTCCGTTCTCCCAACTACAGCGCCTGGCGGCGCTCCCGAACGGAATCGCTGTTATCAAACGCCCGCTATTTTATTAGTTCTCCCCCTTGCGCCCGCTTCGCTCGCGCGCTCGGCGCACCTCGCACCGCTCTCTCCGCTACGCCCCCGCTGGGGGCTGGCGCTGTTTGAATGGCTTCGGCTCCAGCAGAAAGGTTTCCAGATAGTTGAACCGAGTGGCGCGTTCACTGCTGTAGCCAAGCTTTGTAAGGATCGCGCCACGGCGCTTTGACTTGTTCGCCCTAATCGCAGCAGCCGTGTTACGAAGGTCACGCGGGCTAATCATCGCATTCAATACCCGCTGTGAAGCCCTATGTACCAGCCGGTTGATAGTTCTCTTTGACACTGGTCTATTGTTACGGGCCAAATGACACGGTCCAACAAATAGATATTCAGAGCCAACGTTGTTCCTTCGTTGCTTTAAGTACCGCTCTAACAGCGGGCGGAGCCACCACGCTGCCTCTTTCGGATACTTCAGGATTGGGTCCTCACGTCCGCGTGAGAGTTGGCCCCGGGTCGGTTGGCGCACTGGTAACAGCAAATACTCAAAGTCTTTTGCGCGATCGCACGTGCCTCTTGTCTCGGCCGCTAATGACGGTAATTTTGCTTTACATATCTCTGTAACGGTAAGCTTGTGAACGATAATAAAATACAGAACCAACGCCTCTCTAAGGTCAGCGTCAGGCGTCACTATATAATGACCAAGGCGTTCGACAACGTTGTCCTCGTACCGCCTAATGGAATCTGAGATCTCAATCATCTCGCCGCGTTCGTTCATCGCTGTGAACGTGTTCTGTGCAAAGACTTCATGACGCAACGGATTTTCCAGCACGAGGTTGTGGAGTTGAGCCCAGTCGAAGAACGTCCGAAGCTTCACCGTTATTTCCGTAACTGACCCCCGAGTCAACCTTCTGATCTTTACGCACGCGTTCATTGCGTGGCATTCGCTATCGCTACTCTTCTCACTTGTCTTATCGACGTCTACATGCGCTCGCTTCCCGCAGACTTTACATTCGTATTGCCAGAAGAGCGTTTCCTTATAACTTTCTATCGTGCTCTGGTTCACCTCGGCAAGTGAGAGAATGTTGCGCTTGACACACCACTGAAGGAATATGCCGACTACCTTAACCGTTCCGAGTATTGCTCTAGGTGTATTGGTAAGAGGCCGCGATTCTGGCGGCTCCATGTCGAGCTTCGGATTCAGCATTCCCTGCGACGCCCACCTCTCAAAGGCGGCTACATAATCCACAAATATCACCGGCGTAGACTTCAGATATTTTGCCAATAAGCATTCCTGCCGGTGCTTACTCCAGAGTTCCTCCTGCAGTAAGAGGTTACCTAAGTCAAACAAGCACGAACGGATTGCCTTGGCCCTAAATCGCGCTCGTTTGGTGAGCTTCGGCAACGCATCCTCGATCGCGCGCCAAGTCAAGGTTTCAGGCAGTTCGCAACTTTTGAGATATTCACCCAGCGCCTGATACCGCCACAGGTCTCTCGCCCGAATGGTTGTTTCCGCTGCATTACAGCTATCAAGTTTCAACTTCGCCACCAGCCGCAAAATACCGCTCGTTCTGCGGAAATGGCGAACGATAGTCTCTTACATACTTCTCCAGTACCTTCGGTGCACGGTGCTCCTGATAATGACGCTTGCAGAGCTGCGAGCTTCTATAATTGGTTACTCTTGCACATCCAGAGAATGTGCATTTCACCCACACACCTCTTCGCTTCTGATAGCACGAACCACAAATCCTTTCGGTCTTTTTGTATGATGGCTTCGTCAGACCACAGAGGTTACATACGATGTCGTCATGCATAGACTTCAACCACAGTTTATGCTGCGCTTTCCGGTGACACTTACGACAATGGCTTAGATCATTGATTAAAGGATAATCAGCCACGCCGCAGGTTTCGCACACACTCTTGAGGTTGGAGTACTTTCCAGCACATCGACGACAAAAGGGTGCGTCTACTTGCAACCTGGATAACAGCCTCGAGCACGCGGGGCATCGCACTTTCGGGAGCTTGCTTAAGCAGCCTCCGCACACGTCAGACCAGTGGTTGGTCCTCCGCGGCAGCTTACACTCTGCACAGATTATTGAACGGCGTACTGACTTGCTCACAGATGTTGTTCCTTCACTTCTTTGAACGTTACTCACACGTTCATGACTCTGATGAAAACTTTCGCGCATTTGGGTAGAACGCCGCAAAATCCAGATTGCTCGTCCTTTTTCCTCGCTTTTGCGTGGCGCTTGGTACAACGTCTAGCACATCACCCAGACGAAAGTAGAAAGCGTCACAGAATGCTTGGATCGTTTCGAGACGAATCATTTTCGGTTCGGTATTTAGCAAGTCGCAGACTGCTTGTGTGGACAATTGATAGCCGGTCCGGTCACCAATAAGTCTGCTGATTTCAGATGCGCGATTGATGCCACGCTCCTTCAATACATTTCGCAAGTTCCAAGTAGTAGGCATTACTTTTTTCCCCTTTTCTCAATGTCCGGACTAACAAAAATGTCAATGAGATCACTTTGTTCATCTTCAACGTCGGCGTCAGTTGCAATAAGATAAGGCGCCGCTGCGCTCGGATACGTGTGACCCAGTTTTCGCAGAACTTTCCGGTATGCTAACGGATTTCGTTCGAGTTCATTTGTTGCAAACGTCCGCCGCAGGTCGTGAGGTCGCAGGTCTTCAGGTAAGGGCACTCCAGCGTCTCGCGCTAACTCAACGATCTTCTCAAAATTCTTATAGAACTGCCTTTTACTCAGCTGGTTTCCGTCTTCGTTGAGAAAAAGATATCCGCCTGCCGCAGCACGCGGAAACATAGGTTTGAACATCTTCTCAAAGACACGCAGAACCTCCATCGCCAACGGAGTCAGCGGAACTGTTCGAACACGCTTGCCACTAAATGCTTTCCCTTTACCAAAGAGACGCACACGCTCCGTCTGCCAATCTATGTCGCAGCTTTCTCCACTCGACCGTATTC
>Ga0207712_10000801_pt1 | contig 23196 bp, 17 predicted proteins | sample KBSS44metaG_FD_184402 | JGI IMG/M metagenome (GOLD analysis project Ga0207712, IMG submission 184402) | Switchgrass rhizosphere microbial communities from Kellogg Biological Station, Michigan, USA - KBS S4-4 metaG (SPAdes) (version 2) | ecosystem: Host-associated > Plants > Roots > Rhizosphere... | reverse complement strand
AAATATTTATTTGCTGTGGCGGGTATTCCATTGAAATCATTGAATGAATTCATAAATGTTGCGGCACCTGCATCCAATGCAGCTTTAAATGGTGGCAGGTAAACTTCATGTAATTGACGTAGACTCATATCAACGCTATTGTAATCTCTGCCGCCAACGGCGGCACCATATGCAGCGAAATGTTTCGCACAAGCCATCACTGCATCTGTATTTCCTAAACCTCTTCCCTGGAAACCTTTTACTCTTGCTTTTGCAATTAAGGAACCTAAATAAGGATCTTCACCAGCTCCTTCCATTACTCTTCCCCATCGGGGATCACGGGCAATATCAACCATCGGCGCAAAAGTCCAGTGAACACCCGCAGCACTTGCTTCAATGGCTGCTATTCTTGCACTTCTTTCAATAGCTTCCAGATCCCAGCTCGCCGCTTCTCCTAATGGTATTGGGAAAGTTGCTCTGTAACCATGTATAATATCCTGCCCAAACAATAACGGAATTTTTAACCGGGTTTGCATTGCCAGGTTTTGTAATTCACGGGTTCTTGCTACACCAGTAACATTCAGCATTGAGCCTACTTTGCCGTCTTTGATCTGTGTAAGTAAATTATCATCATTTGTCAAAGGACCGGTTGCTGCCCATGGACCATTGTATTGATTCATCTGGCCAACTTTTTCATCCAATGTCATTAAACGTAAAACAGAATCTACACGTTGATCAATTGTTTTCTTTTGAGCATTGATAATAACACTAAAGACCAGTATATAAAAACCGATAAAGACTATTCGCATTATTTACTCCAGTTTATTTTTACTTTTTTAACATCTCTTGAATTGGGACCAATCATGATTTCAAACTCTCCCGGCTCCCAATCATATTTTAAGTCTGTATTGTAATACTTAAGATCAGCGGTGGTAATATTAAAAGAAACTGTTTTACTCTCTCCCGCTTTTAAATCTATTTTCTGAAACCCTTTTAATTCTTTTACCGGTCTTGAGTTGATACCTACTACATCACGGATATATAATTGCACAACTTCTTTTCCATCTTTATTCCCGGTGTTTGTGACAGTAACACTAGCCGTTAATGTTTGATTTCCTTTTAAAGAGGAAGAACTCAATTTAATATCGCTGTAAGAAAAAGATGTATAGCTTAATCCAAAACCAAATGGATATACAGGATCGTTGCTTACGTCCAGGTAATTGCCTTGAAATTTTTGAAACCATGGTCCGTTTAAGGGTCGCCCGGTGTTTTTATGATTATAATACAAAGGAACCTGCCCCACGTTTTGTGGCCATGTTGTTGTCAATTTTCCAGACGGGTTCACATCACCAAACAATACATCGGCAACTGCATAACCGGCTTCGCTGCCACCAAACCATACATTTAATATAGCAGGTATATTATCGTTTTCCCATTTGATCGTTAAAGGTCTTCCTGTAAATAAAACAAGCACTACAGGTTTGCCGGTTTTTAATAATGCTTTCAACAAATCTTTCTGTGCTTCAGGAATATCAAGATTAGTGCGGCTTGATGCTTCACCAGTCATCTCAGCAGCTTCGCCCAAAGCAGCAACGATGACATCCGATTGATTGGCGATATTTACTGCTTCGGCAATTATATCAGCAGCCGGACGATTATCTCTTTGCAATGTTTTTCCGAACATAGTAGCTCTTTGTTCAAAAGCCACGTCTGCATCCAGGTTAGAGCCTTTGGCGTAAAGAATTTTAGTGTTATTACCTGCCACTTCTTTTAAACCTTTAAGCACTGAAGTTGCTTTTGAAAAATTAGCAGCCACGCTCCAGGTACCTGGCATGTTTTCTTTACTATCTGCTAATGGGCCAATGACTGCAATTGTTCCGGATTTTTTTAACGGTAGTACATTGCTTTGATTTTTTAATAAAACAAAACAATCAGCGGCAATTTGTCTTGCTTCTTTTCTGTTTGCGTCAGTAAATATTTCTGTTTTAGAACGATTCTCATCACAATATTTATAAGGGTTATCAAACAACCCTAATTTATATTTTGCTTCAAGGATCAACCGACATGCATTTTCAATTTGTTGTTGTGTAACTTTTCCCTCGCTCAATGATTTTTTTAAAGTTGTCAGAAAACCTTCACCGACCATATCCATGTTGACGCCGGCATTCAATGCTAAAGCAGAAACTGTCTTCAGATCACCCAACCCATGTGCTGTCATTTCATTGATACCTGTATAATCCGATACCACAAAACCTTTAAATCCCCATTGCTTACGCAATACATCTGTCATTAAAAATTTATTAGCGGTGGCGGGTACCCCGTTCACATCATTAAAAGAAGCCATCACTGAACCCACGCCTGCATCAACAGCCGCTTTATATGGTGGAAGATATTCATTGAACATTCTTGTTAAACTCATATCGGTAGTATTATAATCACGACCGGCTTCAGAAGCGCCATACAATGCATAATGTTTTACACAGGCCATAATATTAGTGTTCTTTGACAGATCTCCCTGGTAACCTTTTACCATTGCTTTTGCAATTTGAGAACCGAGATAAACATCTTCACCATTGCCTTCTGCAATGCGACCCCAGCGCGGATCACGGGCAATGTCGACCATCGGTGAAAATGTCCAGCTAATTCCATCGGCGCTTGCTTCCGATGCTGCGATCTGTGCGCTGCGCTCAATTGCTTTCATATCCCAACTGCAGCTTAAGGCAAGTGGAATTGGAAACACAGTTTCATATCCATGAATAACATCCATGCCAAATAGCAAAGGAATCTTCAGCCTGCTTTCTTCTACTGCTACTTTTTGAACAGCTTTTATTTTTTCCAGTGATTTTATATTGAACAACCCTCCAACTTTTCCTTCTTTGATCTTTTTACCAATATCGGAGTTAGATGCCTGTCCCGTTACAATATCACCAGAGCCGGGTAAATTCAACTGCCCGATCTTTTCATCCAATGTCATTTTTTTCATCAATGCATCAACAAAGGTTTTCATCCGATAGCTATCGGAGCCGATAGCTATCGGCTTTGCATCCGGTGTTTGTCCCAATGTGGTTAATGATACAAGCAAAATGTTGATCAAAAGAATTCTTTTCATCTGTATAGTTTTAGTCTTTAAGTAAATATGGTTGTATTTCTTTTTGCCAAATAGCATATCCTTTGGCATTCATATGTAAGCTGTCATCCAAAAATATTTCCGGCATTGGTTGACCTTGTTGATTCAACATTTTCTGATAAACATCGATATAATTGGATTCACCAGGGTCACCAAGAAAGCTATCACCTTGAAATTTCATGAATGCTTTGATTTGCATATTGACCTCCCTCATTTTAGAAAATAAATGTCTGCGACTTGGACTTGGTTTCAAAGAAATGAAAGCAATAGAGATTTCAGGTAATCTATTTCTTATGTCAGTGTAAAGAGTTTTAAATCGCCCAAAAACAGTTTGTGCAGTTACGGTATCAGAAGAAGCAAGGTCATTTTCTCCACAGTAAATCACAATTTGCTTTGGCTGATAAGTAAAAATAATATCCTTCTCATAACGTATCTGATCTAAGAGGGTAGAACCTCCAAAGCCGCGATTGATAATAGTATAGCCGGGAAAATAATCCTGCACATCTGTCCATTTGGTAAAAGAAGAGCTACCAATAAAAAGAATAGCATTCTTTGGTGGAAATGAAACGGAGTCTTGCTTTTTGAAATTCTGAATATCATTCCAAAAAGGAGGGGGCTCTGCTATTGGTTTGCTGTCCTTTTTACTATTTGTGCTGCATGCAACACAAAAGAAAATAAATAGGTATAAAAAATATTTCATTTTACTTCAATGATTTTAGATCGTTCCGACACACCATTTTCATTAATGGCTTCGATACAGTAATAATATGTTTTTTGAGAATCCATTGCTTTCATCCAGTATTCATTATTGGCATGTATCATGATGCTTGTATAAAGTTTATCGGGATCTATGCCATAGTAAATGTTATAAGCAAATGCATTATCTACTGGTTTCCATTTTATAAAAGCACTTCGTTTATCTTTTTCTGTTCTTAGCACAATAAATCCTTGCACTGCATCGGGCTTTGATCCATTGCCATTTCCAAATACACGTAAACCACTAATAGCAAATTTGCCAGTAGGCATATGAATGTTCTCAAGCTTGATAAATCTTGCCTGTACAGGTTGGGACAATTCTATATAATCATGTGGTACATCTTTTTGATTATTGCTTTTATCAACCAGGACATTCCATTTTTTTCCATCAACTGAATAATAGAGTTTGTACTGATGATAAAGCCCCAATGTTTTTCCTAAAAAAATTGTATCTATCTCTTTTGGAAAGCTTACATCCTGGTCGGCATAATTGATCTGTATTGCATTTACAGTGGAAACATTTCCAAGATCTGTTTGTATCCATTCTCCTTTGTCACCTGATGTAGCACTCCAATAAGTTTTTATTAATTCATCTACGGCATTATTTGCATGATATCCGCCCAACGTAGAAGATACTTGTACAGGCTTATTATAATTAAGCAGCATCCAACCCGTAAAATATTTTGATTTGCCATCATTACCATAACCTGAATCTGCAGGAATAGCATCGGGTAAATAATGTGGATAATCGCCAAATGTGGTGTTGCACCACATCATATCATCTTTATCAAAACCTGCCGGCCATATACCAATTCTTCGTTCAAAAGTATTTTTTACAGAAATAACTGTAGTGGACACATGCCAGTAATTTTTATATCTGTCCTGGAAGGTGGCACCATGACCAGCACCACGAACAAAGCCACCCAATTTTATACTTAATGGATCTGACTGAGGAAATATTTCAATGCCATCAAACAACGGCTTACTACCGACTACTACGCCATCCGCATAACCACTAAATTCAGTACCAGGGGCGCCATATTGAAAATAATATTTTCCATTATGTTTTGTCATCCATGAGCCTTCCATAAAAGGGTCTAAAAATGTATTATCCATATGTTCACCAAACCGTTGCCAGCCATAACGCCATTGCTGTAATAAATACATCGGCATACGTGTGCCAATTGGCTGAAATGTTTTTCTGTTTAATTCAATTCCATATACAGGGTATGTATTACTGCTTCCGTTATACATATATAGGCGGCCATCATCATCAGTAAAAAATGCAGGATCCCAACCGCCAATTTCAAATGAATCAACCAGTGGTTTCCATTCATTGGCTTTTGGATTTGTGCTCATCCAGATTGTGAACTTACTGGTATAAGTAGAACCAAATACGATCATCGTATCACCAATAATGCCAACTGCAGGAGCGCAGAGTTCATCATACACTCCTGCATTCCATGGTCGCAAAAATTTTTTTGAAACAAAATTCCAATTCAACATATCACTGCTCCACCAATAGCCCCATTGATTGGTGCTGAATAAATAATAATCGTTTTTGTATAAAACAATCACTGGATCAGCTGTAGCACGATGTCTTCCCCATTCACTGAAATTCGGAATAGGAGTGTAGCCATAATCTATATTGATTGGATTGCAATAAGTTTTTTGTTGCGCAGAAAGATTGAAAGTGAAAAGTAAAAACTCAAAACTCAAAATTAAAAACCACTTCATTTTATTGTTAAATAGAATTAATAAAGATGAAAGGATTGCGACGCAACGATGTCTAACCGGAGTTATCCCGATAGCTATCGGGACTGGTATCAGCATTATTTTCTTCATAATCCTTTTAATCATATTAATCCTGGTTCTATAAATTTCCTTTTTTCATTTCATCAACTGCATGACTCACGGCTCTTGCAGTAAATGCCATATACAAAATAGAGGGGCTTTGACTACCGGTGCTTGTCATGCAGGCTCCATCGGTTACAAAAACATTTTTGCAATGATGAAGTTGATTAAATTCATTGAGCATTGAAGTCTTTGGATCACTACCCATGCGAGCACCACCCATTTCGTGAATATCTAACCCCGGCGCCTGGTGATTATCGTAACTATCTACTTCTTTAACTCCTCCTGCCTCCAGCATGGCTTTCCCCTGTTCTAAAAAATCTTTTACCATCTTATCATCATTGTCATCATAGCCGACAGAGGTGATCAATAATGGAATTCCCCATTGATCTTTTTTATCTGTGCTCAAGCGAACATGATTGGTTGCTTTTGCAATAGTTTCACCCTGCATATACATATATACACTCCATTTGCCGGGTTCACTCATTGCATCTTTATAGGCTGCACCTATTTCAGGTTCAATTGTTGGATTAAACTGCTCCCTGCTTGCGCCGGAATAAATCACATAGCCGCCAAAAAAATCAGTATCTCTTTTTTCTACATTTCTGAAATTTGCAACAATACATTCAACCGGCTTTGATCCTTTGTAGTATTTATCTTCATATCCATCTACATAGCCCCACATACCGGCACGGTAATTATGAAAACAAATATATTTTCCCAATACGCCGCTATCATTACCTAATCCATTGGGAAAGCGTTTGGAGGTGGAATTCAATAAAATTAAATTGCTATTCAGCGCCGATGCATTGACAAAAATGATACGGGCAAAAAATTCAGTTGCTTCTTTTGTATTCGCATCGATCACTCGTATACCAATCGCTTTTTGTTTTTGCTCATCATAAATAATGGAATGCACAACAGAATGCGGACGTATGGTTAGGTTTCCTGTTTTTTTTGCCCACGGTAATGTACTGCTCACCGAACTGAAATAGCCGCCCAATGGGCAACCTCGCATACAGGCATTCCTGTTCATGCATTGCGTGCGGTTTTGTTCAATATGAATTGGTTGCGGATCGGTGATATGCGCCCATCGCCCGGAAACATAATGACGATTAAATTTTTCTTTGATCACTTTTTGCAGGTGTTGCTCCACAACATTCAATTCATAAGCTGTTAAAAATTCTCCATCAGGCATTGAAGGAATTCCTTCTTTGTTGCCGCAAACGCCAATGAATTTTTCTACATGACTGTACCAGTCTTTGATATCATTGTATGTAATTGGAAAAGATTCGCCATAACCATAGCGTTTTGGCGCTGTAAAATCAAATTCACTCCATCTTGCACAAGCACGGCCCCATGTTAATGATTTGCCGCCTACCTGGTAACCACGAACCCAATCAAAAGGTTTTTCCTGTATGTAAGGATGATCAGCATCTTTTACAAAAAAATGTTGTGTTGATTCATCATAGCCTGCCGCTTTGCTGATAAGTGGATTGTTTTTTCTTGTTTCCTGTGTAATATCACCCCGATGCGGCAACTCCCATCTTGAAAGATTAGCAGTTGGATAATCTTTGATATGCTCGACATTTCTTCCTCGTTCAAGAACCAATGTCTTTAACCCTTTTTCACATAGTTCTTTCGCGGCCCAACCGCCACTAATGCCACTGCCAATCACAATCGCATCATAGCTGTTTGCCTGTGTTCCCTTAGTATTTACCTGAGTAGTATCCGGCATGATTATGATTAGTTATGTGTTTTTTAAATAAAAAATTATCAACGCTTACTCTGCCGGCGCCGGTAAAAAAGAAAACCAATGCAAGAAGTATAAATAAAAATGGATATTGATCTTCATACCAGATTTTGCCATGGCCTAAGAAAAATGTTATATAGGTCATGATGCCGATGGTAAGAAGTGAAGCAAGCCTTGTTAAAAATCCAAATAGAAATAATATTCCTGCAACCAACTCAGATGCTTTGCCGCTGTATGCCAAAAACTTTCCAGATCCATTTTTAAACATATCCCATTTCAGGTATTCATTCATTTTTGATTCGGAAAAAACTTCCCAACCATGATAAATAAGGAATGCACCCAGCGTGCATCTTATTAAAGTAAGACCGGTTGTTTGCCAAAGAGGACCAGAAGAAAAACAATTATTCATTGTACAATTTAATTACTGGCGAAACGATCACCACCTTTCAATACTTTGTATGGTTGATGAATCTTTATCGCTTCTTTTATAAAATCATTTACATCAGCCGTATTAAATTCAAACATATCATAGTGACAAGGAATCACACAGCCGGCACCGATCGCTTTTCCTAATTCAGCGGCTTCTTTACAATCGAGATTACCTGCCACTTTTCTTTCGAGCTTATTGCCATTTATTGGAAGAATAGCTACATCAACTGCAAATGGTTTTAATATATCAATCATTTCATCAAACCACAATGTATCACCACTATGATAAACTTTATAATTCCCAAACGCAATCACATATCCCATGTATTTACAATTCCCTTTTTGATCCCGTTCTATTTCATTATGCTTTGCCGGTATTCCATAAAATGTAAAACCATCAATAGCTACAGACCTTCCATCATTTAATCCTATCGGAAAATCTTTTTCGCATTTCACTCTTTCCGTCACAAATTCCCTGTTTGCTTCAGGTATAATTAATTTTATTTGCGGGTTATTTTTCAAGACTGGTATCAATGTTTCTGCATCTAAATGATCGGTATGATTGTGGCTTGATGTGACTACTGAAATATTTTTCAATAATTCCGGCTTCATCACTAATTCACTCATCCTTGTATGCGGTTTGTCTGTTGATAAATATTTTTTTGTCAAAGAATCTGAGAGATAAGGATCAAGTAAAGCCCTTTTTCCATTCCATTGCAATAAAAAACCACTTTGTCCCAACCACCAGAGATGAAAATGTTTTTCATCTCTCATCAGCGAATCCATTTCCGCTATCAACTCTTCATCTTTTTTTACAGCTTTAATAAGCATTGCATTAAAAACGATAAACTAAAAACTATAGACTACAAACTTTCTCTTACTTTCTTAGCACCCTTCACCATATTAATCAATTTTTGTCTTGATGCCCATCTTGCGGTTTGACTCAGCCCACAATCAGGCGCAACAGATAATTTTTCTGCGGGCACATATTTCAAACACCTGTTTATTCTTTCTACCACATCATCCACTGATTCTATGTAATAATTTTTTACATCAATAATACCGACAGCTACATTCATCTTTTCTGCAAAAGGTTTCAGCAATTCTATTTCTGAAAATTCACGGTTAGCCATTTCAATATGGATCTCATCAACAGTCATATCTAAAAAGTCCGGTAACATTGGTTTGATACTTCTGTAACCGACAGGTCTGCCTTTAAAATTTCCAAAACATAAATGAGTACTGAGATTACATTTTCCAACAATTGGTTTTACAGTTCGATTAAAAATATCAACAAAGCGTTTTGTGTCTTCTTTATATGCGTAACAACTCATCGATGGTTCATCCACAGTAATCTCCGTACAACCTGCTGCCACCAAGGCTTCCAGCTCACTTCGTATAATCGGAAGCAATGCTTCAGTGATCGCATAACGATCTTTGTATTTATCATTTGGAAGAAGTCTTCCACTTAAAGTATAAGGGCCGGGCACACTTGCTTTTAATGCTGGTCCTGCCGGAGCTAATTTTTTTAAACGCTGAAATTCTTTTACTGCACCCAAGCCATTCGGTGCTATCAACTCACCAACAATATTGTTTTTGCCACGCTGATCATGTGCAGGCGGACCAAATTTTCTTGTTTCAGTTTCATTGTTCTCAATCCCTTTTATAAAACCATAAAAAGATAAATTGAAATCAAGTCTTGTTTGTTCTCCGTCAGTTATTACATCCAATCCAGCAGTAACCTGGTCATGAATAGCAGCAATCACTGCATCTTCGATCATCTCTTCAATATCTGCTGCTCCAAATTTGTTTAGGTTTTGTGAGCCAAACTCAAGCCATCCTGGAAAAGGATAGCTGCCTACTACTGTTGTTCTTATTGGGATTGACTTCATGACTGTTATTTCTTTTAAATGAATTATTGATTATATATTATTAATTATTGTGAATAATGCAATTTGTGTTGATCATTGATATGAGGTAATAATCAGTAATCAATAATTAATAATTATCCTTTCCCAACATTCTTATATAACTCAGCCAAGCGATGTGCATGTTCATCATAAGCTGATTCAAATAATGCTGTTGCTTTTTCTGCTCCTATCACACATCCTGCCGTTAAAACTTTTGGCGGGTTGCCTGCTTCAGTTAATAATCTCGCTACTTCGGCTTTGATGCTATTGATGATTATAATTCCGCCAACAGTAGAGCCGGGTGATACAGGTGTTTCCAATCCATCAACAGTGATCATAGAATCACCAGCAGGTGCACCAGTATCTAATAGTAGATCAGCAAAGTCAGAAAGTTTTTTTCCATCAGTTCTTTTACTCGTTGAAGCAGCAAGATGTTTCTGTGTGATCAATGCAACCACTTTTATTTTTTTATGTTGAAATAATTCTGCCATTTCAATTGGCACAATATTGCAGCCGCTTGATGATACAATTAATGCAGTATCTTTTTCACTCAAAGCAAAATTTCTGAGAATCCTTTCTGCAAACCCGGAAACATTTTCTAAATACATTGCCTGGCGTTGTCCGTTTGCGCCAACTACGTTGTTGTGATATGTAAGTGATAATTCAACAATGGGATTAAAACCGGGAAAGGAACCATAACGGGGCCACATTTCTTCCACCATGATCCTGCTGTGACCACTTCCAAAAACATGAACCATTCTTCCAGTTAATATTGATTGTGAAAACCAGGCTGCTGCTTTTTGAATTTGATTTTCCTGCTTAGCGATCCTATCAATTATATCCCTGCACTTCAATAAATATTCCGCAGCAAGGCTTGATCTCTTTGTCATTTTTCGAAGGAATTTTAGCAGGGTTTGAAGGTATTAAAAAGCTTGATAGTTTGTTGAATTTCAGGCAGATTTTTATATCTTTTCATGATAAATTTTTCAATCAAAATGTATGCAAATAATAAGTTTTAAAAACTATGAAGAATTGTCCGGATATGCGGCAGATTTTATTGCCAATTCCATAAAAAATAAACCAAACCTGGTGCTATGCATGGCATCGGGCAGCACACCTGCTCTCACCTGTGGCCTGTTGATACAAAAACTAAAAGAAGCGAAAATCGATTATTCAAAATTCACCTTTCTTGGACTTGATGAATGGGTGGGATTGCCGCCAACAAATACCGGGAGCTGTCATTATTTCTTTCAAAGAAAAATATTTGAACCACTGCAATTGTCATCATCGCAATATTTTTTATTTAATGCCTTGTCAGATGATCTGAAAAGTGAATGTATTAAAATGGATAAAGTGATCGCTGACAAAGATGGTATTGATATTATGGTTGTTGGTATTGGAATGAATGGACATATTGGATTTAATGAACCCGGAACTTCTTTCGACAACTTATCACATGTCATCGAATTGGATGAAATAACAAAATCAGTAGGACAAAAATATTTTGATGAACCTGTTGAACTCAGTAAAGGAATCACTATAGGGTTTGGTCATCTCATGAATGCAAAAAAAGTTTTTTTAATGGCAAATGGATCTAAAAAAGCTGAAGTGATAAAAAAAACAATTGAAGGTCCCCTTGCAGAAAGTTTTCCTGCAAGCATCTTGCAAAAACATCCTGATGGTTATATACTGATCGATGAGGAAGCTGGGTCGTTGCTGAAAAAAGATAAATAACTATTGCTACTCTTGTTTTGTCATCGCAAAACATGCGCCACCTATTGCTCCCGCAAGATCACCGTGAATTGCTTTTACAATTTGTGGTCGTATTCCACCCGGTTGCCATTCAAATTCATCAAACCATTTATTAAGGGGTATAAACAGATCATCATTTGCTTCAGCAATACCACCACCCACCACAATTATATCCGGCGAAATAAAATTACTGGCCGATGCTAAACCAATAGCCAGTTTTTTAACTGAGGTAAGCCATACTTGTTTGGCAAATTCATCCTTGTTCCGATATGCATCCAATAATTCCTGTGTAGAATTAAACTTTCCTTTGCTTCTTTTTTCAATTGTACAATTGCCGATGCATTCTTCCAGACTGCCGGGCATGTTCGTTACATCTGCATCGCCATTGCTATCAATCACCATATGACCAATATGACCAGCTTTATTGAATGAACCCTGGTAGGGCTCTTTGTTAATAAGTAATGCTCCGCCAACACCAGTGCCTAATGTTATCATTATAGCATTGACACTGTTTTTTGCAGCACCTGTTTTTGCTTCTGCCACTAATGCCGCTACTCCATCATTTAAAACATAAGCCGAACAATTCAAGTAGTCACTCCAAACAAAATTTTCTAATCCATCTAATCTTCCCGGCATAAATGCTATGGTGGTATTCTCTTTATTTGGTAAACCCGGTGCAGAAATACCCACCGCAATCTTTTCTATAGGCACTTTTTGCCTTAATTCATGAACAGTTTTGGCAATGGCTTCTTTCCATATTTCTCCTTCTCCGTCATTTGTAGGCGTATAAGTCTGATGAAGGACATTCCCCACAGCATCAATAACAACACCTTTAATTCGTGTACCACCTAAATCAATTCCTATCGTGATCTGGTTCCCCAATTCTTAATTATTAATTTTTAATTCTTAATTATTCCTGCCCTTCACTTAAACTCCATCCACCATCAACAGCAATTACTTGCCCTGTTGTAAATTTTGATTGATCACTCATAAAATGAACAGCTATTCCATCAGTGTCTTCCGGCTTTCCTATTCTTCCGCCATCCAAAGGCTGTTTCGTTTTAATAAATGATAAGATCTCTTCATCATTTGCTGCCCGTTGCGCCATGGGTGTTTCCACCAATGCAGGTGCAATTACATTAATTCTTATATCATCTTTAGCATAATAAGCTGCAATAGATTTACTAAAACCAATGATCGCTGCTTTTGTTGCCGCATAAGCATGTGTTGAGAAATATTTTGGTGATGGTGAAAAGCCCAGGACTGAACCCATGTTCAGGATGGTTCCACTCTTCTTTAATTCTAAAAATTTTTTAATTGCCGCTTGATTAGATAACATTAGTGAAGTAAGATTAAGTTCTACTGTTTTATTCCATCCTCCCAATGTTAATTCATGTAAAGGACCATCACCAAATTTTCTTCCACTGCCACCAGCTACGTGATACAAACCATCAAAACTTCCGAACTCTTCAATACATGTAAGAATAGAGTTGTTTGCTGTTTCGGGATGTGTGGCATCAGCGGCAAGAACTTCTGCATTTTCACCCAATATTTTTTTTGCTTCTGCAACACTGTCTGAATTTCTTCCAACAACAACAACTTTTGCTCCTTCTGCAATAAATGCTTTTGCTGCAGATAAGCCTATACCAGTGGTACCGCCGATAATAACAATGTTCTTATTTCTTAGATGTTGACTCATTTTTTAATTGATGCCATGAAAATATAAAGTATAAGAGTGCGACGCAAGGAACGATGCCATAAAAAACTATTGCTGGTCACATGATCTTATACCATCGGCCACGGAAATTTACTCTTTAATTTAATTCTTGTTCCTGTTGCTTGTGATTTTCTTGCGGCCTCAATAATTTCCAACACATGCAACGCATGTTCTGCATTGATACGTGGTTCAATCCCTTTCACCAATGCTTCACCAATTTTAGTGGCACCTTCCTGCCATTGATATCCCCCTTTATCAGTGCTTACTAATTTTGGCGGCTCATCCCATGATGTATCCATTACGACTCCATTTGTTTCCCAATCATAACCAATTAACCGCATATTTCCGGAATCACCATAGATCTGGATAGAATGTAATGATTGAGTACCTGCTTCATGTCCGTGCGGATCGAAAAAATTAAAACCACACATTACATGACTTAATACATTTTTATCATGCTCTAATAATATATGTGCATTGTCTTCAGCCTCTACTTTTATTTTTCCTTTATCATCAACTGTTCTTTCAGACTTCACAATACTCAACATAGCAACCACACTTTTTGCGGGACCCAGCAAGCCTGTCAATGTCGCCATATTATATACACCGAGATCAGGCATGCTGCCTCCACCTTTTTCATAAAAGAATGCTGACCAGGTTGGGCCGGTATGACCATATTGTCCGTGTGCACTTGCAAGTTTTCCCAACTTGCCTTCTTGTATTGCTTTACTCATATACTCAAATTGCGGACTGTTAACTACAGCTGGTGCTCCCCATATTCTTAATTTTTTACTTTTTGCCAAATCGTATAATGCTTTACCAGCAGCATACGTATTTGCCATCGGTTTTTCGCTCCATACATGTTTGCCTGCCATCAATGCCTGCCTGTTCAAATGTTCATGCTCCTGCATATCAGTAGTCGTAACCATCATATCAAATGGTACACCGGCGAGCATTTTATCAATATGTGGGTAAGTCTGCGCATTTACATTGTATTGTTTGTTTTGATTTATGGCTCGTTCATATTTAATATCACACAAGCTAACTATCTCAATCAATGAAGATGTTTGCAGGTGTGGAATGTAACGATTGCTCACACTACCGCAACCTATTAAAGCAACACGCAATTTTTTTTCAGGTCTTTCCAGTGCCAAACTCTCCAGTGATGAAAGCAACATCGCTGCTCCTGCGGCAGCAGTATATTGCAAAAATTTTTGGCGGCTGATGCCTGCAATGGTTTCTTTATTGTTTTCCATATAGCATGTTTTATTAGTGAAAAATATTTATTGCTTTATTGTTATCCACCTGTTTAAAAAATTGTGAGGCATTTGAATCACAATTTTATAAAATGCAGATGGAGTTTGTTTTATATCTACGATCGATTTTCCGTCGACAACAGGAACTTCGGCGACTAACTTGTAGTCATCCCGGCCACCTGTTTTAAAATTGTTAGTGGTTGTCATCCATATTTTTGCTTTTCCTTCTTTATTAATCACATTCCATTTTATTTCTAATGAATTATTTTTTATGCTGGCTTTCGCATCGGTTGCGGATAACTTTCCTGTTAGTGGAACTCCATCAATTTCCATTAGTTTATCTTTTGGAAAGCTGATTTTCAGAAAAGAAGCAATCGATGGCATGATATCAACAATTCCTGGCTGTTGTTTTTTAAATCGTTCATTCAATCCTTTTGCATTTGTAACTATCCATGTTGTTCTTTCACGCTGACTTTGTCCGCCATGATGATAGCCATTAGTCTCACGACCATGGTCAGTAGTGATCCATATCTGCCATTCTTCGTTAAAATTCTTTTCACGGTATTGAATTGCCTGCCATATTTTTCCTATCTCTTTATCTATTTTTATTACAGCATCATCCATTTGTTTGCTATTGCCATGACGATGCCCCATCTCATCAGTGTATTCAAGATAAACCCAGGTCAAATCAGGTGCTATTCTTTTAACAGAAGCGGCAGTAGTATCAGCAACCGCTTCATCAATTAAATGGTAAAAATATCCAGCTGTATCATGGGGATAAAGAATAGTATCCAACTCCATTCCATCAAAATAAAAATCAGGTTGAAGATTGTCGGCCTTTGCAGAATCACTGCCAACCAACTTTGTCCTGTTATCAAGCCATGTTGAAAAAACAGCAGTTGTTTTTTGGGGATACTGTGTTTTAAAGAACCGGTAAACATTCCAATAGTTATAATTGGGTGCAACAATATCATTATCCCATACATTATGTTTATTCACCCATGTGCCGGTAAGTAAACTATTATATCCGACCGCTGAAATAGTAGGGGTTTGTGAGTAACCATCTTTTTCACCACCGACATAAGCTCTTGCATAACCACCTTGTTTGCTGATCGCAGCTAATGCAGGCGGATCAATCCTTTCAATTACATCGGCAGGTATCCCATCTGCAATTATGAAAATTGCTTTTGGTGTTTTTTGTGCTGAAAGAATATTTGAAATTGGAAATAATACAAAAAAGAAAATTACAGTCTTTGCAAGTTGCGGCGTTATTATTTTTCTTATAGTTAATTTACTCTTGAACATTATCGTTAGTTTTTTATCCATGGAGATTTAAATCCTAATTTTTTCAATCCATTTTGAACATCGGGTATTTTCATAAAAAGTTTCCATAGCAAACCTGTTCTGTAGTTCTCGATCATAGTAACGATCGGTCCCTGATCAATTGCCAAATGTGATTTTGCATACCAATTGTGATCAATACTAAACCCATCTACAAAACCATAATCACTCCAGATCTTATCACCCAATTCGTAATAGAAATAGCGCAACGCTTCCATGCTTTCTTTTGGTGTGTAAGGTAACGATGAGATCGCTGCAGTTGGCTGTATCACACCGCGATCATTTTGCGGACTATGCGCAACATAACCTTTATAACTGTCACCGGCAGTTAGCCCCCAGCATTTGTCACTATAACCTTTGAACTTATGAGGATTTTCCATACAATAAGCACGGTTAATGAGTGTATGATTTTTTCCTTGCATGAAATAATCATTGCCTAAAGAATCTTTTAGTCCATTTGGATCGATTCCCTGGAAAGTGTACTGTTCAAAAAACAAAGGGCCGCCTTTATCTTCATCATAATTACCCAATGGCAATTTTAATCCATAATACTCTCTTCCATTTTTAAATCCCGGGCTGCCGACCCATGTTCCATTGTATACATCTTTTGAAATCCCTTTGTAAGGAGAAGAAGCAGCCATGATATAAGTTATCAAACATTCATTATAGCCCCATACAGGAAAGTTCATATCAAATCCATTATTAGGGCTCCAATGCCAAAACAATTTGTTTTGCCCATTGGTATGCCAGCTCCAATTGGCTGCGCCCCACATTTGATTGACACGTTTGCGCAAGTAAACTTCTCTTGGTGTTTCTTTGTTGAAATATTCTCTTGCACATAAAAATCCCATTAGCAAATAAGATGTTTCTACAATATCTGCTGCATCATCTAAGCGATCAAACTTAATTGTTTTACCTGTTCTGCCATTCATGAAATGCGGATAGATGCCATGATAACAATCGGCATTGATCAAAAAGTCAGCGATCTTAATTAATCTTCGTATTGCAGTATCTCTTCCTATCCAGGCTCTTTCAACGGCAACTATAGTACTCATAATTCCAAAACCTGTTCCGCCGATAGCGCCTGCATCAGGTCCGAAAGTTGTTTTGCTGAAATTTGGTTCATCCCATGCTTCATTGATATAATCCCAGTAATGTTCTGCTAAAACAGTATTGCTTCTTTCCAAAGCCAGGCCACTTACAGGATGTGCACCATGCCAGAAGAAACGGAAGGTTTGCTTTTGTACTGTCTCGAGTAATTGTTCATCGCTTAGTCCTTTTACAATTCCTACAGGAGGAATACTATCGGCACCATCGCTATAAACGCCATTTACTTTTGCAACTGTTTGTTTTTGTTTACAGCCTGCAGCAAAAAATATTGCCAATACAAATATTCCGAAAGTTTGTTTCATAAAAAAAGGCGTTTATCTTATTAATAAAGTTGTTCCTTTTAATGATATTCTTTTTCCGGAAGCATCATTATAATCCAACATCCATACATATACTTCGCTGATATAATTGCCGATCATTTATTTATTCAATGCAGGACTTTCAAAACCTAGCTTTTTTAATCCTTCTTGTATTTCAGGGCAACTCATAAATAATTTCCATAACAAACCGCTGCGATAGTTTTCTATCATGACAGGTATTGGTCCCTGGTCAATAGCCAAATATTTTACAGGATACCAATTTTCTGTTTCACTAAAGGCATCATAAAAACCAAATGGCCCCCATAATTTATCACTCATATCATAATACCAATGTTTCAAAGCTGCCATAGATTGTTTTGGTGTGTACGGAAATGATGATAATGCAGCCGTTGGTGATATTACACCCAGGTCGCTTTGATCGTCCGGAGTATGAGCAGCATACCCTTTTGTTGAATAAGAAGCTGTTAATCCCCAATTATTCTTTCCATATCCTTTGTATCTTTTTGAATTATTCACACACCAGGTATAATTGATAAGCGTTTGGTTAGTGTTCTCTTTCCAATAATCAGTATACTGATCTTTTAATCCACGGGGATCTAAACCAAGGTATGAATATTGCGACCAAAACAATGGCGCCCCATTAGGAGGATTTCCCTGGTATCGTAGTTCTAATTGATACCCCAATGCGATATGCGGAGATTTTATTTTACCTCCTTCGGCCCAACCTTCATGATACACATCAGCGGAAACGCCATGTGTCGGCGATGATGCAGCCAATACATATGTTATTAAACATTCAGTGTAACCACGAACAGGAAGATTCATTTGCCAGTCATAATTCGGGCTCCAATGCCAGTACAAAACATTTTTGCCATTGCGAAACCAATCGAACTCCACTTCTTTCCAAAGGTTATCTATCCTTTGTGCCAATGCTTTTTCTTTTTCATTCCCATCTTTGAAATATTGTCGAACACAAAGCAGGCCTTGCATCATTAAAGATGTTTCTACCAGGTCAGCTCCGTCATCTTTTTTGCTAAATGGTTTTACTTTACCTGTTTCACCATTCCACCAGTGTGGCCATGCTCCATGAAAACGATCAGCAGTTTCTAAAAAGTGAACGATCTTTTCTAAACGTTGCAGTCCTTCTTCTCTTGAAATGAATTTTCTTTCCATTGCTACGATCAAACTCATCACGCCAAAACCGCTTCCTCCACTTGTAATAATGTTTTTATCATTTTCGGGATAATCATTATCTGAATGAAAACGTTCACGAGCCATACCACTTACAGGTTCAGCTCCTTCTGTAAAATATTTTATTGTTTGCCACTGTACCGAATCTAATAACGCTGAATCTGAAATTGTTGGTTTGACAGCAGTAGTTTCTTTTCCTTTGTTTTGTGTCAGGCAAGCAGTAAAGAGAAATAGAACAATAGCGATCGAATTAAATCTCAACATTCGGTATTTTTTTTGAGTTATAAGTAAGGTGCACTAAAACCTAATGATAACATTCCTGTTTTTACTTCGGGACAACTGGTAAATAGATTCCATAATAAAGCGCTGCGATAATTTTCTATCATTACCATGATCGGACCCTGGTCAATCGCTAAATAAGAATCGGCAAACCAAAGGTTTTGTAAACTAAATGCATCTTTAAAACCATATTGCCCCCAAATTTTATCGCCCAATACATAGTAAAAGAATTTCAATGCTTTCAAACTTTCAGTTGGAGTATACGGCAATGATGAAATTGCTGCTGTAGGTGCAATATAACTTAGATCATTTGTTGGTGAGCTGGCGGTATATCCGTTTTGTATATCGCTTGCTGTGAGACCCCAGCAACTGTCACTGTAACCAAACCAGCCTTTAGCATTTAAAACACAATATGTGTAATTAATGAGAGTATGATTTTTTGTTTGTGTTGTGTAGTTGGCATATGCATCGGCTAACCCATTTGGATTGATGCCAAGAAAGGAATAATGTTCGAAGAACAACGGCCCTCCTGCTGAAGAACCAAGTGGCAACTGATAACCATAATAATTTCCGTTATTAATCATTGCACCATTTCTTGCAAAGCCGCTATCATAAACCGCTTTTGGTATTGAATGAGTTGGTGAGGATGCTGCAAGCACATACGTTATCAAAGTTTCATTCCATCCTTGTATCGGAACATTTACCGCAAACCCGGAATTAGGACTCCAGTTCCAGTACAAAACTTTTTTTCCATTTTGACGGAACCAATCCCATTCAACGCCATTCCATAATGTATTTATATCATTGCGTAATGTTGTTTCGGCAGGATCTGCCCCATTGAAAAATTGTCGTGCAGTCAATAAACCCATCATCATATAAGAAGTTTCAACAAGATCAGCACCATCATCATTAGCACCAAAAGGAACAACAGTCCCGGTAGTGCCATTCATCCAGTGAGAAAATGCACCGTGAAATTTAGGAGCTGTATTTTTTAAAAAAGAAACAATAGTTTGCAACCTTCCAAGGCCTTGTGATCTTGTAATAAAACTGCGATTGATCGCTGCAACAATTGCCATTACTCCAAAGCCAGAGCCGCCTGATGTTACAGTTTCAGGTGTTGCATTACTTCTTTCTCTTGCAAATCCGCTTACAGGATGACCATAATCCCAGAAGTACTTAAATGTTTGTTGTTGTACAAGATCAAACAAAGCATTATCAGAAATGATGGTAAACTTTCTTGATGAATCAATCTTTGTAATAAAATTTTTATTGACATCAGGAGAAAATAAACCCTCTGTAGAAGATCTGAGACCGGATGTGATCATGAAATCATATTTTGACAAATAGTTTAACGGAGAAGTTGGTTGAACTAACAAAACTGAATCATGATTTTGAAGAGTTGCAGTAATAGGTATCTCACCACCGCCAATATTTCTGATCTTAACAGAATTTGAAATAGTTGATGGTTTGACCGATTCTGTAAATTCAACTTTGATTACAGGCTGTAATGTTGTTCCATAGATCGTGTAATCAAATGCAGAAGCGTTAAGCCAGCTATTTTTTACAGTAATCGGCTTTGACAATGGGGCAGGTGGCGGCGGTGAACTCTTGTTACTGCAAGAAAAGAAAAGCAGTAACAAGAAAATGAAACAGCTATTATAAAATATATTTTTCAATCTTCTTTATTGTATTACATAAGTATTGATTGAATGTGGTAAAGCAATTGTTTCAGCTGCTTTTCCGTTTATCCATAAAAAGAAAGGTGTTTTAAAATTCTTTTCATTCATTACAACTACAACGATTGTTCCATCAGTATTAATGAATGCAGTGGAACTTAATTGGCTACGGCTTGGACTACTGATAATTCTTTTTGCACCCGGTTTGATGAATTTTGAAAAATGACCGATATAATAATAAGAATTGGTATAAATAAGCGCCCCGGTTTTTGTATCAGCATGTATTGGTGCATAGCAAAAATTCTGAACATGATTAGGACCACCGGTTTCATCCAGTAAAATATTCCAATCAGTCCAGCCGACAGCGCCACTGTTAAAATCATTGATCATTGAATGACCATAACGTTCGCCCCATTTCCAATCGCTGATCTGTTGCATATTGAACGGCCCATTGCATCCTTCGGTAAACAATAATGGTTTATTTGGAAAAGCTTCTTCCACTTTTTTCAGATTCCCAAACATTTGCTCACCACCGCTCCAGTCTTCGTACCAGTGAAATCCAATTCCCCACGCATATTTCGAAACTTCAGGATCATTAAAATAAGTTTCTGCCCGTTGATAGATCAGATCACGGTTATGATCCCACATGATTATTTTTTTATCAGCTAAGCCTTCTTTATGCATTGTTGGACCAAGAAAATTTTTTAAAAAATTTTTTTCTTCTTCAGCCGTATAAATACAACTTTCCCAACGTTGCGTTGCCATTGGTTCATTTTGAATACTGATGCCCCATATAGGAATACCTTCTTTTTCATAAGTCTTAATAAATTTTGTATAGTAGTTGGCCCAGCTCTGATAAAATTCAGGTTTTAATTTTCCTCCATGTAAAATATCATTATTGTCTTTCATCCACGCCGGCGGACTCCATGGGCTTGCAAATAATGTAAGCTTTCCACCAGCTGCATTCATGGCTTCTTTTATAAATGGGATACGGTATTTTTTATCATGTTCAACATTGAACGATTTTAAATCTTTATCACCATCAGTAACATAAGTGTAAGTGTCGCTACTAAAATCACAACTATGAATATTGGTTCTTGCGAGAGTATACCCGATCCCGGTTTCTTTATCAAAATAAGCTTTGAGAAATTCCTGTTGTTTGTCTTTTGGCAATTTGGCATATGTCTCTGCTGATGCATCGGTAAGCGCAGCCCCGATACCTAAAAACTCCTGATAAGTTTTTGTTGGATCGACAAAAACAGAAATTTCATTTTCAAATGGCTGGCCTTTTTCTTTAAACTCAAGTTCGACTGTTGATGCTAATCGCAAATTTGTGCTATCGGCAGTTGTGTAGACTGAAACTTTTTTCCCTTCAACTGAAAATGATTCGACCATGGTCGTTTTATTTTCTTCTTCCTTTACGGGTTGATTACAACTCATTATCAAACCTGATAGGATTAGAAAAAAGATGATTTTTTTCATTGCTGGTATTTTAATTGTTATTTTTTATTTATAAATTTTTTTGTTTCTTCCGGGTATATCCCGATATAGTGTGAACGTATCAAAGAGGCCAGGGGCCGGCTTTCCCCCTGCAGGTGAACAGCTATGCTTTTTGACGGCTGTTGCGGCATGTGACAATCAATGCAATTTTTGGTGATATCTGCAACCCCGGTATGTGCAGTCGTTTTAAAATTGTTCTGATTTACATCATGACAGGTTATACAACGATTAGAAAATAATACCGAATTACCTCTTTCATTTTGGTGCGAATTATGGCAGGTATTACAGGTCATATTGCTTTGTTTAAAACACTTGCTCGCCCGTAACAAACCATATTGGTTACCATGCACCTCAACTTCACCACTTGACATCGCCGTTTCACTGATGTCATTAATGATAAAATAATCGCTAAGGTTTTTACCAGCAGTAAAACTGAATGATGGTTTGGTTTTTTTGATTTTACCGCCATGACAAACAGCACATATATCCAATTGCAGCTGTCTTGATATTAAAGATGGATTTACAATGTACTTCGCCACCGTATCTCCGGGATTCTTTGTTTGATAATCTACATGCATAGCAGCGGGACCATGACATTTTTCACAACCGACGCTGAGGATCATTTTATCAGCGGGAAAAGATAAAGGTTCCATTGCCGTTCCTTCCACACCTTTCGCAAATGTGGTATGACATTCCAGGCATCGTGAAGTTACCGGGCGGTCTGTTAATACTTTGTCATCGGGAAACCCGGGGCTATTTGACCATTGCGCCGCCGCTGTAAAATAAGTAACAGGCATCTGGTAAAGATGATCCTGCCTTCGGTTAAGATAAGATTGTCCCATTATACCTGAGCCAATTGATATATCAAAACGAATAGCCATTTTTTCATCATTCCTGAAATAAATAACCTGATAAAAACTGCTGTCTCTTTTTTCCATGGCTACCGACAAATAAGGCGTGTACCGGAAACTGTTACTGTCTTTTTCAAAACTGCCTTTTATATATTCTTTTTCCGCATGCTGTGATGTTAAATGATGTGCTGTTTGCAAATACTTTTCATAAATATCACGGTGGCAGTTTGCGCATTTTTCTGAACCCACATAATTTTCTAAATCATTCGCATCAGCTTCCTTGTCGATTTTTGGATTGTTTATACAATGCGACAGCAAAAATACCAGCAATACCATAGCGCTTATAACCCCAAAAGAAGTTCGGTATTTAATTTTAATAATCATTCGTTCCCGAC
>Ga0207712_10000799_pt1 | contig 23239 bp, 22 predicted proteins | sample KBSS44metaG_FD_184402 | JGI IMG/M metagenome (GOLD analysis project Ga0207712, IMG submission 184402) | Switchgrass rhizosphere microbial communities from Kellogg Biological Station, Michigan, USA - KBS S4-4 metaG (SPAdes) (version 2) | ecosystem: Host-associated > Plants > Roots > Rhizosphere... | reverse complement strand
GGGAACCGTGAAGACGACACGCCGGGCCCGCTTGATCGGACGCACCACCTCGCCCTCACCGATGAAGGCGGCGATGCCTGGCCAGAGGTCGCCCGCGGGGGGCCGGTCGTTCAGCGCCTGGACCCGGGCCACCACGCCGCGCAGATCAGCCAGCGTGTTGGCGCACTCCTCACATTCGGCGAGGTGACGTTCAACCTCTTCCCGCTCCGAGGGAGACAGACTGCCGTCGATGTAGTCCGACAGCCGTTCAGTGAGATGGGTCATGGGTTCTCTCTCCCCCCCGGGCCGTGCCCGAGCATGTGACGCAGCGCCATACGCGCGTGGTGCAACTGTGACTTCGACGTTCCGCTCGTGATGTTCAGCATCCCGGCGATTTCCTCGTGCCGGTATCCTTCGATGTCGTGAAGCACCAGGACCTTCCTGGCTCCTTCAGGGAGTCGCTGGATGGCGCCTTCGACATCGAGTGTGAAGCCGCCCGGCAGATTTCGGCCGGGCATCCGCTCCAGCGACTCCGGATCATCGGTGTGACGTTGCCGTTTGATCCCCAGTGCCTCGCGCCGGGTCAGGATCAGGTTCAGAGCGAGGCGGTGCAGCCAGGTGCCGAAAGCCGAATCACCGCGAAACGTGCCGAGCTTCTGCCAGGTCCTGATGAAGATCTCCTGCGTCACATCCTCCGCATCGTCACCGATCATCCGCCGCACGAGGGAGTGAATCCGTCCCAGGTGGCGCCGGTACAACCGTTCGAAGGCATGAGAGTCTCCAGCCGCGGCCAAAGTGGCATCCACGGCATCTCCGTCAATCGCGTCGCTCTGAGTCGTGGAGCGCAGAGGCACAGTTCCGGATTGGGTGACTTGCATGCGGGGATTTGGACAGGTAACCCGCGTCAATGGTTGGAAAAGTGTCTCCAAATCCCTCTGGTGGCGAGATCTACACCTGTCGGACTCAACCCGGTGCGCTAGTTTGGGGCAGTCATTCGTAAACCTCCCGTCCTCCACCGGCATCTCAACCAACGATGATGACCCTACGCCGTTCGAGGCCGTGAATCCGACGGTCCGCCGAGCCCAGGAGGGAGATGCCGACGCGTTCCGGATGTTGTATGAGGAACACGGTGGTCGTGTCTTCGCCCTCTGTCTCAGGCTGTCCGGTGATCGCGCCGAGGCGGAGGAATTGACCCAGGATGTTTTCGTGCGGGTGTGGGAGCGGCTCGAGACATTCCGCGGCGACAGCGCCTTCTCCACCTGGTTGCACCGGCTGGCGATCAACGAAGTGCTGGGGGAGAAGCGGAAGGCATCCCGCCGATCCCGCCGGGTGGTTTCCACCGACCAGCCCGAATTGCTCGAGCGGCCTCGCGGGGACTCAGGTGAGACGGAAAACTGGGATCTCTCGAACGCGATCGCGCGGCTGCCGCAGGGGGCCCGGGTTGTTTTCGTGCTGCACGATATCGAAGGGTATCAGCACGAGGAGATCGCATCTATTACAGGGATTGCTGAAGGAACCTCGAAGGCTCAGCTGCACCGGGCACGCAGAATCTTGCGGGAGAAACTGAAACCATGACATGCGACGAAGCAGTCGCCCTGCTGGACGACTACGCGGACGGGCTGCTTACGCCGGAACGGACGGCGGACCTGGAAGCGCACCTGGAAACATGCCCACACTGCCGGGCCGAGCTCGAGAGTCTCCAGGCGTTACTAGTAGACGCGAAGGCACTCCCCAGGTCCATCACGCCGCCGCCGGGGACCTGGGCCGCAATCCAGCAAGGCATCGAGAACAGGACACGACCGGACGTCGTCCCGCTTTCGGCGCACCGGTCGCGGATACGCATAGCCTGGCTCGTGGCGGCCGCTGTCGTCCTGATGGTTCTCTCTTCGGCAGTCACCTCATTGTGGATCAAGCGAGGTGGCGAGGGACAGGGCTTCGCGACATCTCAAGCCGAGTATGCTCAGGCGACCGCGGAGCTTGCCCAGAAGATCGAGAAGAACCCAGCCGGCCTTTCTCCCCGAACTCTCGCCATCCTGGATCGCAATCTGGCGATCGTGGATGCGGCGATTCGAGAAGCCGAGCAAGCACTCAAAACCGACCCTGGCGACTCAACCCTGGAGGAGATGCTGCTGGCGCGGTATCAGCAGCGCCTCGAGCTGTTGCAGCGTGCTGCTCGAGCGGGGCAGGAAAGCTGAAATGAGACACCAGGCGAGCGGTCTGGTACTGCTTCTCCCGATGCTCCTGTCCGGGAGTCCGGCGGCCGCCCAAGGAGACATCGCGGCGCGACGCCCGGCCCGGCCCGATGTGGGGCTGAGGATCTATTGCCCGAGCGGCACGCTTCGGGTCACCGGATGGACCAAGGACTCGGTGGCGGTGAGCGGGTACCTGGATCCCTCGCTCGGCCGCTTCTTCATCGGCGGGACCGGAGAGGGAATGAAGCTCGGCATCGAAACACCGGAGACCGATGCCACGGGTACCGCCGTCCTGGACGTCAGCGTTCCGCGAGGGGCCCGGATCTGGATAAAGACTGCCAATGCTGACGTGGAAGTGAACGCCGTCGCGGGAACGGTGGACGTGTTCACGGTGAGCGGTCATACCCGGGTCGCCGGGTCGCCTTCGGTCGTGACGGCAGAATCGCTGGACGGGAATATCGAGCTGGCGGTCGAATCTCCCAGCGCCAGAGCCCGAACCGGAAGCGGAGTGATCGTCTTTCGGGGAGTCATCAGCGAGGCGAGTGCGTCGAGCGTCAGTGGCCCCCTGTTCATCGGCATGGAGGGCAAGATCTCGCGTGCCCGCTTCGAGACCGTCTCCGGAGAAATCGCCTTCAAGGGCGACTTGGATCCGGATGGCACACTCGAGGCGGAAAGCCACAGTGGAAACATCGAGTTGCGCCTCCCGGAGAAACTGGGCGCCACCTACTCCCTCGCCGGTTATGCCGGCCAACTCAGCACCGAGTTCCCGGGCATTCCTCCCGCGCCGGCCAAGGGAGAATGGCGCTTCACCGTCGGCTCGGGGCAGGCATCCGTCACGGTGCGGACGTTTAAGGGGAAGGTGGAGCTGAAAAAGAAGTAGGGAGTACCTAGTATCGAGTACCGAGTACCGAGTACCGAGTACCGAGTACCGAGTACCGAGAGGTTTAAACCCGAACGAGATGGCAAGCATCTCACTCCATGGAAGCGGAGATCCCGTTCTCCGGCACCCGTCCCGTTCCCGTTGGAGGTTCCTATGTTCCGCCCTCTCTTTGCCGCCGCTGCGCTTACGATCTGGGCCGCCACGCCCGCCTTTGCCGGACCACCGTGGATTTCACTGGAGACTCCGGCCAATCCCTACAACGAGACCACCCGCGGGGCCTTTGCCCTGGTACGGATCTACCATCATGGTGATGCGGCCTACTTCCCCGTGAGCGGGACAGCAGAAGGCTTGATTAATGGAGTCCGGCAATCGGTGGATCTCCAGCTGGCCTCGACCTCGATCCCCGGAGTGTACGCGCTCCGCTACGAGCCGAAGAAGGAAGGTGCCTGGCTTCTGGTGATCAGGACCGGCCAGAAGAACAGTGGTGAGATGGGGCAGGCCACGATGGTGGTGTCGGTCCGGAATGGCGAGCTGAGTTCGGCGCAGGTACCTACCAAGCAGAGTAACGGGTACCTGGTTCCTGATGCAGTCACCCCCGCCCAGGTTGATGCGATGCTGCGGCAGCAGCTGGCCGCGGAAGATTCGCAGCACGGTTCACCGGCTTCACCGTTTGCCCTCGCCGGGCTTGCGCTGTTTCCTCTCGGGCTGCTGGTGACGATGCGGCGCCGTTGAGGCAGGACCACAGAAGGGGCGCTCGCGCCCCTTCTTGACATCCTTTCATTTGATTGATGTGCCAATTGGGGCCAGGAACTCCCTGGCCCCAATTTGATTCCTTCGAAGGACGCCCTATGCTGGCGGGGGAACCACTACGTACCCGACCCAGGGCTTCGCTTGGCCGGGATTCTGGGGCTGGTCCTCCTGGCCGTAGCACCCGTGAAACATTGAGGCGGCTCCGCACGGCTTGACACAAAGGGCCCGCCTACCCCAATTCCATCAGCTTTCTTCTCCCCAACAAGACGGAATCAGCTGCATGAACGACCAGTGAAGGCCGATGCGCTTCATCGCGCGTTGATCGAGCACGCGCCCAGCCTGTTTGCTCTCCTCGATACCGAGCTGGTAGTCCGCTACGTCAACCCGGCACTCAGCCGGCTGCTGGGATACGAACCCAGTCACGTGGCCGGCAAGAGCGTCGATCGCCTGCTTCATCCCGAAGACAAGGCAGCCTTCCACGATCGGATATCACTGGCCCTCGCAGATTCCAAGCCGGCGGGGATTTGCCGCCTGCGGGTGAAGGACAAGCAGGGAGCCTGGCTCGAGATGGAGGGCGCCATCGTCACGTTGAAGGGTGGGCCGGCAATCGGTTCATTGCTTCTCGAACTGCACGATGCCTCGGAGCGCCGGCGGATTCAACGCGAGCTGCAGGAGAGCGAGGCACGCTTCCGCCTGATGGCGGACCATGCCCCGGTCATGATCTGGCTCGACGGGCCGGATATGAATCTGATTTTTGAGAACCGGACCTCGCTGGACTTCCTGGGAAGAAGTCTGGAGGAGGAGAGGGGATTGGGCTGGCTCGATAGCTTGCACCCGGATGACCGGGCGAACATGCTCGCGGGCTATCGATCTGCCGCCGAGGCTCGTCAGCCTTATTCGGTCGAGTACCGGGTGAGACGGCATGACGGCGCGTGGCGCCGGGTCCTCGACAAAGGTGTGCCCCGCTGGCTGGAGGACGGCAGCTTCGCCGGCTATGTCGGCTGTCACATCGACGTGACGGAAATTCGGGAGACGACAGAACAGCTGCGCGCTTCCGAGGAGCTCTACCGCGCGCTGGTCGCCGCGCTTCAAGAAGGCATCGTGATGCACCAGGCCGATGGCACTATTGTGGCCTGTAATGCCAGCGCCGAGCGGATTCTGGGGGTGGCACCGGGTGAGCTGATCGGCCGGCGCTCTCTCAGCCCGAAAGGAGAGGCGCTGGATCAACAAAGCAACGTGATCCCCGAGGAAGAACAGCCTGCCACCGTTGCGCTCCGCACCGGGCGGACGTTGTCCGACGTGGTGATGGCGGTGTACAAGAGCGAGCACGAGATCTGCTGGCTCAGTATCGGCAGCCGGCCTCTCATCAACCCGGGAGAGGACCGGCCCTACGCGGCGGTCACCTCCTTCACCGACATCACCGACCGGCTCGCAGCCGAATGCGAGCTGCGACAGAGTGAGGAGCGATACCGGGCGTTCGTGGAACATGCCAGTGAAGGAGTCTGGCGCGCGGAATTCACCGAACCGATTCCCCTGGGCCTTCCTGTGGAGACAACCGTGCGCCTGATGATCGAGCGGGCGTATATAGCGGAGTGCAATAGCGCGTTCGCGCGCATGTACGGATACGAGCACCCCGATGAGATGATCGGCATCCGGGTTACGGAAGTGCAGCCCCCCGATGATCCTCGCACCATCGAATATCTGACCGCATGCGTTGAGAGCGGATTTCGGGCGATGGAGATGGAGTCGGTCGAGAGAGACCGCGAAGGCCGCACCAGATATTTCAACAACAACTGGGTCGGCATCATTGAGGATGGAAAGCTGGTGCGGGCCTGGGGCACTCAGCGGGATATCACCGACCGCAAGGTGCTCGAGGAGCAGTTTCGCCAGGCCCGGAAAATGGAAACTGCCGGCCGTCTCGCCGGCGGGATCGCCCATGACTTCAACAACCTGCTGACCGCAATCCTCGGCATGAGCGATCTGCTCCTGGGCGACTTGGCGCAGGGAGACCCACACCGGTCAGATGTCGAGGAGATCAAGCGCGCAGCAAGCCGCGCAGCCTCGCTCACTCGACAACTTCTCGCCTTCAGCCGGCGGCAGGTGCTGCAGCCCAAGATCCTCGACCTCAACGGGGTGGTCCGCGCAACCGAGACCATGTTGCGCCGGGTTATCGGCGAGGACATCAACCTGATCACCGATCTGGCCAAGGACCTTGGCTTGGTCAAGGCCGACCCCGGCCAGCTGGATCAGGTAATCCTTAACCTCGCGGTCAATTCACGGGACGCCATGCCGCGGGGCGGAAATCTTGCCATTGCGACCCGGAATGCGCGGATCGAGGCCAGCACGGTCGGAGTGGAGTCAATCATGCCACCCGGCCGGTACATCGTTCTCTCGGTGAGCGATACCGGCACCGGCATGTCACCCGAGATCCAGCGCCACCTGTTCGAGCCGTTCTATACCACGAAAGAGCCGGGCAAGGGCACCGGCCTGGGGCTGGCGACGGTCTATGGCATCGTGAAGCAAAGCGGCGGGTACATCTTCGCGGACACCGAACCAGACCGCGGGAGCACATTCCGGATTTACCTGCCCCGCGCGCAGGGAAAGCCGGAAGAACCGGATACCCTCCAGACTCACGTTTCGGACAGGGTCGCCGCGGGAACTATTCTGCTGGTGGAAGACGAAGAGGCCGTGCGCAAGCTGGCCCGGCGCGTACTTGAGGGAAGCGGGTACAAGGTCCTGGAAGCGCGAGACGGGAAAGCGGCGTTGAACGCGGTTGCCGCGCACCCGGGACCCCTAGACCTCGTGCTCACCGACGTGGTGATGCCGGGGATGAGCGGTCAGGAGCTTTCAGCGCGTCTGGTAGCCCAGCAGCCGGGACTCAACGTGCTCTACGTCTCCGGCTATACCGATGACGCCATTCTCCAGCACGGCAGGCTGCTTCCCAATACCGCGTTTCTCCAGAAGCCGTTTTCCCCCGCCACGCTGGTCAGCAAGGTACAGGAAGTCCTGGGCCGCTGATCCTGGACGCCGGAACCGGACTCGCTGCGTCTCTCCGTCGTCCTCGTCGTCGTTCGATCCGAAGTATCCGTCCGCCTCGTCCACCAGCTCATCGTCGGTAAGTACTCCGGTCAGGATTTCCTCGGGATACCCGGGGTCAACCAGCACGTATCCAAACGGATAGTCGAGCCCCGAAACCATGATGGTACGGCGAGGGGCGCCCTCGGCTTCCACCACGATGGTGTCGGCATTGGTCGTGACAACGGGAATGCCCTGATCCCGGAACCAGGGAGCAGCGGCAGAAGTGTAGTAACGGAAATCGTCCAGCATATCGGCCCCGTCGGCCGACCCCAGGGTGTCCGACGCCGGGAGCCAGAAGACCACGAGAGTCGCCTTTCGAACCACGACGGGAGAGTGATGCTCGCTCCCGAGCCCGCGGAGGCCTACGCCCTCACGGTGCTCGCCCCTCCCGCAGGCCGCCAGAATCAGGGCCAGCAAGCCGTTCCAGTGCAATCGCATGCGCCAATAATGGACCCACCCGGGTTTCCGGGGGAGGTGCGCCTTGTGCCGAACCGGATCTTGACTGATACGACCGTATGAATTAGATCATACGCCCGTATGAATAGCGACTCGACTCCGAAACGTCTCCTCACCGCCGCCCGCCGGGTCTTTGCCGAGCGGGGGTACGAGGGCGGCTCGGTCCGGCTGATTACCGCGCGGGCCAAGGCCAACCTTGGCGCCGTCACCTACCACTTCGGTTCAAAGGAACGGCTGTACTACGCCGTCCTGAGCGAGTTCACGGTCCCCCTCGGACAAACAGTTGTCGAGCGAGCGTCCGCTCCCGAACCGGCGACGAAACGAATCGGGGCGGTGATTGAAGCGTATTACGACCAGTTCGCCCGGTTCCCCGACTTCCCTGCGCTGGTGATTCACGAGCTTGCCTTGGGGCGGAAGCTACCTCCACCGATCAAGGACACCCTCGACCGGGTTCAACCGGCGCTTTTCAAGCTGATTCAGGATGGACAGGCCGAAGGCAGCGTTCGCGCCGGGCCGCCGGTCCCAATCATCATGAGCATACTTTCACAGCCGTTTTACTTCGCCATGGTCCGCCGTCTGGTAGGCCAGGTCGTAGGGCCCGAATTCGAGCAGCCAGAGTTTCGGGCCATGCTGATTCAGCACGCCATCGAGTTCGTGCGGCGGGGACTGGCACCCGAAGCGATGGAGGTAGCATGAAGCGCAAGGTCATCCCTGCAGTGATTCTTGTGATCGTGGCGACCGCCGCGTATTGGTACTACTCGCGGGCGCATCACCAGGCCGAGGGAGGTATCGAAGCTTCCGGAACTGTGGAAGCAACCGAGGCGGTTCTCGGGTTTGCAACTGGAGGTCGCATCACCGAAGTGCTGGTCCGGGAGGGCGATCGCGTCACTGCCGGCCAGGTACTCGCGCGTCTCGACACCCTCGTAACCACGGCGCACCTCCTCCAGGCCCGGGCCCAGGTCGATGCCGCGAAGGCCTCGCTGCTGGAAATGGAGCGAGGAACCCGGATCGAAGAGCTCGAGCAAGCCCGCGCGGAGCTGGAGAGTGCCGAACACACTCTCACCGATGCCGAGACGGAGCTGCAACGGACCAAGGGCCTGGCCGCGAGCAAAGTCGTGTCCCAACAGCAGCTGGACCGGGCGCAGGTGACCTACGACGTGTCCAAGGCCCGCCGGGATCAGGCGAGTGCTCAGCTCCGGATGCTGGAGGCAGGCCCCCGCGTCGAAAAGATTGCGGGGCAGAGAGCGCAGGTCGCGATGGCCGAGGCCCAGGTGAAGTCTCTCGAGGCAACGCTAAGCGACGAGATTATCAAGGCACCATTCGACGCGATCGTCACTACGAGGCACCATGAGCCTGGAGAGGCTGTGTCGGCCAACGCACCGGTTCTCTCGCTCATGAATCCGGGGGATCGCTGGGTCCGCATCTACATCCCTGAGCCCAAGATCGGCGCCGTGCGGTTGAGTTCTCCCGCCACGATCCGGACCGATACCTATCCGGACAAGCGTTACAAGGGTGAGATCTACTGGGTGGCAGACGAGGCCGAGTTCACTCCGCGGAATGTTCAGACCACCGAGGAGCGGGTGAAGCTGGTCTATGCTGCGAAGGTTCGGGTCCTGGCCGACTCGGCGCTCGAGCTCAAGCCGGGTATGCCTGCCGACGTCTACCTGCAATAACGCGAAGGAGTCTCCGGTGGGCACGCTGGTTGAGGCCATCGGCCTGAGCCGTCGCTTCGGTGCCACCGAAGCGGTGCGGGAATTGAGCTTTTCGGTCGAGGCCGGCGCCCTGTTCGGGATCGTGGGGCCCGATGGTGCGGGCAAGACTACGACGCTGCGTATGCTGGCCGGGGTCCTTCGGCCCAGCGGAGGCGACGCGGTGGTGGACGGCGTGAGTGTGGTGAAGGATCCGGAAGGGATCAAGCACCATACCGCCTACATGCCGCAGCGCTTCGGTCTCTACACTGATCTCACGATCCAGGAAAACATCGCATTCTACGCGGATCTCTATCGAGTTCCGCAAGCCGACCGTCCCGCTCGACTCGAGCGGCTCTATCAGTTCTCCCGCCTGGGTCAGTTCAAGACCCGACTGGCTGGCCAGCTGTCGGGTGGCATGAAACAAAAGCTTGGCCTCTGCTGCGCGCTGATCCATCAGCCCCGGCTGCTGCTTCTCGACGAGCCCACCTTCGGAGTCGACCCCATATCCCGGCGCGATCTCTGGTTGATTCTCCACCAGATGGTCGCGGAAGGCGTCACCGCGATTGTCTCCACTGCATACCTGGACGAGGCGGAGCGCTGTGATCAGGTGGTACTGCTCGACGGCGGGAGAGCGATAGCGCTCGACACGCCTGAGGCGCTTCAGGCCAGTCTGCCGGGGCAGATGCTGGAGGTGCGTTGTCAAAATCCTCGGGAGGCAGCCCGTGTCCTCGCGGGCCAGCCGATGGTGGCCAGGGTCTCCGCCTTTGGCGACACATTGCACGTCCGAGTCAACTCCTACGAGCGCGACTGGCCACTCCTGGCCGATGCGCTTGCCTCCGCCGGCGAGCCGGTGCTCGCGGTTCGGCAGATCACGCCCTCGCTCGAAGACGTCTTCATCGAGCGAACCACAGGGACCAGCTGATGACCGCGGCGATCGAGGCCATCCAGCTAACGCGCCGCTTCGGAGACTTCACCGCGGTTAACGCCTTGTCGATCTCGGTAGAGACCGGAGAAATCTTCGGCCTCCTGGGGCCAAACGGCGCCGGGAAGACCACCGCGATCAAGATGCTCACCGGTCTGATGCAGCCCAGCGAAGGCACGGCACGCATCGCCGGATTCGATGTCGACCGGGAATCCGAGCAAGTGAAGAGGCGCCTGGGCTACATGTCCCAGCTCTTCTCACTGTATCCCGACCTCACCGTCGATGAGAACATCGTCTTCTTCGCAGGTCTGTATGGAGTCACTGGTGCGCGGCTGGAGAAACGGCGGGCATGGGTGTTGGAAATGGCCGGACTGGATCGCCAACGGGATACCATGACCAGCGCACTCGCCCTGGGCTGGAAACAGCGCCTGGCCCTGGGTTGTGCGGTGCTGCACGAGCCTCCAGTGCTGTTTCTCGACGAGCCTACTTCCGGAGTAGACCCGCTCTCTCGCCGCCGGTTCTGGGATCTGATTCAGTCGCTCGCCGAATCGGGGACCACGGTGCTCGTCAGCACCCACTACCTGGAGGAAGCAGAGTATTGCCACCGCGTGGCGCTGATGAACCGGGGTCGTCTGGTTGCCCTGGACCGTCCCGCCCAACTGCGCGGCGAGGCGACGGACCCTCTGTTCGAACTGGAGACTCCCGATCCGCTTCGGGCGGTCGAGGTGCTGACCGGAGACCCAGGGGTGGTGGATGTCGTGCTGTTCGGCCGAAACGTCCACCTCACGCTTCACGAGGCGAAAGACGCAGACCGGCGCATTCGGGAGCTTCTTGGCACGAGAGGAGTAGCGGTGACATCTCTGGAGCCGGTCGCACCGTCTCTGGAAGATGCGGTCGTCAGTCTGATCCGTCGTACCGGGGGTGCGGCTGATGACTGAGCGGATCTTCGCCGTCGCACGGAAAGAGGTGATTCAGCTTCGGCGCGATCCACGGAGCCTTACACTGGCATTCGGACTCCCGGTGCTCCTGGTGTTGCTCTTCGGCTATGCCGTGAGCTTCGACGTCAAAGACGTCAGGCTCGCGATTCTGGACGAGGACAAGACCAGTACCAGCCGGGAGCTGATCGACGCCTTCAGGGAAACCAAGGTCTTCCGCGATCTCGGCGCGATTTCCCGTAGAGCGGATGCAGACCGCCTGCTGACTCAGGGGAAGGCACAGATCGTAATCATCATCTCCAAAGGCTTCGCGGCCGATGCGGCCGGGCATCGGGGAGGTCGGATCCAGGCGCTGGTAGACGGTGCCGATGCCAACACCGCATCCATCTCGGTTTCCTACGCAGAGGCGACGGTTGCGGCCTGGGGTCAGCGGCAAGCAGCCAAGGTAGCGCCGGTCCAGGGTGGAGTCCGGCCGGAGATCCGCGCCTGGTACAACGAGACCCTCGACAGCCGGCTCGCGATCGTTCCGGGATTGATCGCAGTGATCATGATGGTCATCGCGGCCATGCTCACCTCGCTCACCATCGCGAGAGAATGGGAGCGGGGTACGATGGAGCAGCTGGCCTCGACACCAGTTGACCCGCTCGAGGTGATCGGCGGCAAGCTGCTTCCTTACCTCGCCATCGGTCTCATCGACATGGGAGTGACTGTTCTCCTCGGCATCTTCGTGTTCCAGGTGCCGTTCCACGGAAGCCTTCTCCTTCTCTTCGTGACCTCGGTGCTCTTCCTCCTGGGAGGACTGGGCCTGGGCATCTTCGTCAGCACCGTGGTCAAGTCGCAGCTGGTGGCGACCCAGATGAGCATGCTCATCACCTTCCTCCCCGGGTTCCTGCTCTCGGGGTTCGCGTTCGACATCGACAACATGCCGGTGGTCCTTCGGGGAGTGAGCCTGCTGGTTCCGGCTCGCTACTTCATCGTGGTGACGAGAGGAATCTTCCTCAAGGGAGTGGGCCTCGAGGTCCTGTGGCCGCCGATTCTGGCACTCACCCTCTTCGCGCTTGGGGGTCTCACCCTCGCGGTGCGGGCTTTCCACAAGGAGCTGGAGCCGTGAGCCCTGGACGCCTGCGCGAGCTGGTTCGCAAGGAGATGAAGCAGATGCTGCGGGACCCGAAGATGAAGCGGATCATCTTCGTGGCCCCGGTGATCCAGCTCCTGGTATTTGGCTACGCGGTCAACACCGATGTGCGGAACGCGCCGACCATCCTCGTGGATCAGGACAACACTCCGACCTCGCGAGCCCTCGCCGACGCGCTCACTGCTTCGGGGAATTTCGCGATCACTCAGCGCTCGAGCCGTAGCGGGGATATTGACCGGTCGCTGGACAACGGGTCGGTCCTGGCCGGAGTGCTGGTCTCTCCCGGCTTCGAGCGCGACCTCCGGGCGGGACGAGATCCAGCCGTTCAGGTGCTGGTTGATGGTAGCCGGTCCAACTCGGCGAACCTGGTCCGTGGTTACGCCCTGCGGATCATTCAGCGGTTCGGCACCGCGCGGTCCGGGCAGGCTCCAGCCATGATCACCGACTTCCGGCCGCAGGTCTGGTACAATCCCGATCTCCAGAGCAAGGTCTACAACGTCCCCGCCGTTGCCGGCGTCATCATCCTGCTCATGTGCCTTCTGCTCACCGCGCTCGCGGTGGTGCGAGAACGCGAACTGGGCACTCTTGAGCAGCTCATGGTAAGCCCGATGCAGCCCTCGGAGCTGATCCTGGGGAAGACGATTCCAGTGGCCATGGTGGGATTGATCGACCTGGTGCTGGTGACGACCGTGGCGCTGCTCTGGTTCAGAATCCCCTTCCGGGGAAGCTTTCTGCTGCTCTTCGCCGCGAGCCTGCTTTACATCCTGGCCGCGCTGGGAATGGGACTGCTCATTTCCTCGATCTCCCGCACCCAGCAGGAAGCGTTCATGACGATGTTCCTGTTCTTCTTTCCGGCGATGCTGCTTTCGGGGTTCATGTTTCCCATCTCCAGCATGCCGGCTGCAATCCAGCTTATCACGCTCATCAATCCGATCCGGTATTTCCTGGAGATTCTGCGCGGCTTGTTCCTCAAAGGCGCCGGCCTCGATGTCCTGTTTCCCAAGCTCGCCGTGTTGGCCGTGATGGCAACCGTGCTGCTCGTGCTGGCGTCGATAGGACTCCGGAAGAAGATCGGATGAGGACGAGGTCAAAGGACTGAGGACTGAGGACTGAGGGGAGGGCAAAAATTTCGAGGAGTGGAGTAGATTCTATCGACTCAGTCCTCAGTCCTCAGTCCTTTCTACTCTAGACTGACTCGGAGCTCGAGCATGACCACCAGTACTGCCTCCGCCGTCTGGGAAGGCGGCCTCAAGACCGGCAAGGGAAACTTTAGCGCGGGATCAGGGGCCTTCCAGGGCGCTTATTCCTTTTCCACCCGATTCGAAGGTGCCAAGGGTACCAACCCCGAGGAGTTGATCGCGGCAGCCCACGCGGCCTGCCTCAGCATGGCGTTGGCTGCCGGATTAGAGAAGGCCGGCACACCCGCCAACAAGATCAACACGACTGCCTCATGCACCATCGAGGCTGGGGGCGGAGGAATCAAGATCACCCACATGAAGCTGGTGGTGCGCGGCACCGTACCGGGTATCGAACAGACGGCGTTCAGCCGCGCTGCCGAGGACGCCAAAAACGGCTGCCCGGTCTCCGGTGCAATGAAGGGGAACGTCGCCTTCGAGCTGGACGCCATCCTGCTGGAATAGCCTCGCCCGGCCCCGGGGCAGCGGGTCGCCATTCCTCACCTCCATAGTTCATCCCCGCCCGGGTGAGAATTCCTTCCACCCGGGCGCGTCAGAAGAGAGAAGGGGCCAGCTTGGCCCTCTCCCATTCTCTTTTGACGCGAGGCAATCGTGGCGCTCTCCAACTTGGATTCTGTCATGGGTTTACTGGCCCTGGCTGCCGCGATGGCCCAGCCGGCGAGCGCTCAGATTTCGGCTGGACCGGCCGGCTCCGGCGGGGAAACCCCCTCAGGGTGGAACATCAGCTACAAGGTTCCTCTGCAATGGCAGGTAGCCAAGAGGCTGGGCCGGCTCGAAATGCTGACCTCGAACACGGCGGCCGGTGCGATCTTCGTGGCGCCCGGACTCTACCGGTCCTTCGATGAAGCGGTTGCTGACCTCTCGGCCTTCTACCAGTCGATGAACCTCCAGGCATACCCGGCGGAACAGCCCACTCAGAGCACGATAGCTGGTATGCAGGCGATGACCGCCACTTATGCCTCGCAGGATCAGTCAGGCCACACCGTCCAGGGACGGTTCATCGCTCTACTCACGCCGCACGGGACCGGCTTCAACATGCTTGCGATGACGACACCAGAGCAGATGTCTGGGCTACGCGCTGTGCTCGAACAGCTGGCGGCGAGTGTCAAGGCAGGTCCACCCGACGTCAATCAGCAGGCGATGGCTGCGTTGGCGGGAACCTGGATCCTCTACGCGGGAAACTATGAAGGTGGAACCAAGGTCGGCGGGACTACCTCGCACAGTCATGAGGAGACGGTGGTCTTCGACGGACGGGGCAGCTTCCAGTACCAATCCACGTCGACCGTAATGGTTGTGACCCCCGGTTACACCGGTGGCGGTGACGGGGCCAGCCAGACCAGCGATGCGGGCAGCTATACCATCATCGGGAATACGCTGGTCTTCAAGAGCTCGAAGGGCCAGATCGCCGTGGACTTTCAGCTCCAGGGCGGACAATTGGTGGCGGGAGGCAAGACATACCTGCGCCAATGACCTGGGAGAATACCTGAACGTCGAGCAGTAGCTGACGGGGGACGCCTTGTCCCCGAGCGGACCACGCGGTATCTCATCCGTAATGCTTGTCATCCTGTCTCTTCTCAGCGCCCTGACCGGCCTCCAGGCCGGGCAGGGGGAATCGCCTCGCGATATAGCGACAGTGGCGCAGCGTGCTTTTGAGCATGACAGCGCCGGCCCGATCACTTCAGGTTGGACCGTACGCTTGTCGCGCGACTCCTCGGATCGGGCCGCCGCCCTTGGTCTGGCTACCCTCGCGGCTCTGCGCCACGACTCGCTCGAGGCGCACGAGGCGTATCAACGACTGATCACCACCCTCCCCTCCCGCGACCCCTACCGGATTCAGGCATTGATCGGGCTGGGGACGGTCGAGCTCTGGAATGTCCCATTCGATACTTCGGCTGCCCGATTCGCCCTGGCAGCCGATCTCGCGGCCCGAACCGGCGATCGCTCCGCACAGGCAACGGCCCTCGGATTCCTCGGCTTCCTGCAATCCCGTCTCACGGGAATGACCGCCGGACTCGCGATCATGGATTCCGCGGAGCGTGTCACACCGCCCGGGGATGATGAAGTGCTTGCCTTCGTTGCCTGCACCAAGGCGCCGATCATGAGTTTCGCCGGTCAGGGCGATCCGGAGCACGAGGCGAGGCTTGGGCTTGCGGCCGCGCACCGTAGCGGCTCGCTCAGGATGATCGGGCACTGCTATCACGCGCTGGCCAACGTCCTCATCAACACCGAGACGCAGCCCGAAACCCCGGCAGCCAATCTTGACAGCGCCATCACGGCCCTGCGCGCCGCGCATGACGGGGCCATGCTATCACTTGCTCTCTTCACCCGGGGATACAACGCCTCGGCCGTATTCGACTTTGGTGAGGCGCGACGCTGGCTGTCCGAAGCGGTGGTTGCAGGCGACAGCGTTGGCTGCCGGTTCGCAATCGCCTGGGCAAAGCGGTTTCTCTCCCTGGTCAGCTGGCAGTTTGGAGACAAACGCTCGTCCGTCGAAGACTTCCTGATTGCCAAGCGGATTTTTACGACGTTGAACGACCGGTTCGCACTGGGGAACATCGCGGCGGCCGAGGGCAGTGTTGCACTGGAAATGGGGCGGCTGGATGAGGCTGAAGCCATCTTCCGTCGTGGGCTCGCCAATGCAGAGCGCAGCGGGTCGGCCGAAGGAGTGCTCTTTTCCCATCATCGCCTGGCGGCGGTGAAGGCCTTCCGCGAAGACTGGGAAGGAGCTCGGGTCGAACTCCTGACGGCGATGCGATACGGCGATACCCACGGCCACGCCGGCTGGAGCAGCGGACTCCAGTACCCACTCGGTCTCGCTGCCCTGCGGATGAATGATCTCCCCGTGGCGGAGCGCTACTTGAAAGGGGCGCTCTCGACCAGCGGACCCGATCAGTACCTGGATCAATACGCCATCAAGACCCGGCTCGCCGAGGTGTACGTTCGCAAGGGCGACTTCGCCCGGGCGCTGGATGAGGCGACGACCGCGTCGGATCGCCTCGACGCGTTTCGGGCAGGACTGAGCGACCGCGACCTCAGGCTACTGGTCTTCCAGGCCCGATCCCAATGGGACGAGCCCGATGCGGGACTGGCGACGATCGTGGCCGAGTTGGTCGGCGCAGGCTACGTGCGCGAGGCGTTTCGTCTCGCTGAGCGAAGGAGAGCCCGCACCCTGACCGACCACATCGTGCAGACCATGGCGCTCTCGGATTCAGCCGGTGGTGGGCCCCGCGCTGAGGCTACGGCGGATCCAGTCGAGCTCGCGGGCGCCGCGATCGACTCCCAGACCGCACTGCTGGAATACCTCGCGGGACCCCGCCGCCAGCGCACCACACTTTTTGTGGCGACTCCGCTCCGACTGGCCGGCTACGTCCTGCCGCCGCTCGATTCCCTGGGTCCGGACATTGAGCGATTCACCGCCCTGCTCTCCTCCGGCGACGACGGCAGCAAGCTCGGCAGTCGACTTCGCGCCGCCTTGCTCGATTCCGCTCTGGCCGGACTTCCAGCCGAGATCCACAGATTCGTCCTGGTCCCTGATGGTCCCCTGCATCGGCTGCCGTTCGACGCGTTGATGCTGTCCACCAACGAGCCGGTGGTGACCCGTTACGCCATTACGGTGGCACCCTCCGCTGCAGTGGCGGCCAGGTTGCACGCACGTCCCTCGAGCACCCTCCCCCCTCGCGTGCTGGCCATCGCGGATCCTCGATTCGCTTCGGAGAAGAGCGGAGATGAGGAGACCAGCATCTATCGTGCAGCCTTCACCGCGACCGGCGGGTTGCCCCGGCTTGGGGGGTCTGCCGATGAGGCCAGAGCCGTCAGCCGCTATGGCCGTCGCGCTGTTCTCCGGCTTCGGGATGAGGCCAGTGAGGCGTTCCTCAAACAGGCTCCGCTCGACAGCTTCCGCATCATCCATCTTGCGACCCATGCCATCGTCGATGAAGGTACGCTCAGCCGGACCGCGTTGGCCCTGGCGCCCGGACAGGACGAGGATGGCTTCGTCGGACCTGCGGATCTCGCAAACCTGCGACTGGTTGCGGATGTCGTGGTGCTCTCCGCTTGCCGCACGGCGGGGGGATGGGTGGTAGGAGGGGAAGGCATCCAGGGGCTGACCGCCCCGCTGCTCGAGGCGGGTGCCCGCTCGGTTCTCGCAACGCTCTGGCCGATCAAGGACCGATCGCGAAACACCCTGATCGAACCCTTCTACAGAGGGCTCGCCGATGGTCTTCCCGCGACCGACGCACTGCAGCGCGCGAAACTGGAGGCGATCCGGAAGGGCGCGCCTCCGGCAGTATGGGCTTCCTTCACATTGATTGGTGATCCTCTCGCGCGAGTACCTCTGGAGCGGCCGACCAGCCGGAGTGGTGCGTCTTTGGTTGGGGTTCTGATCGGATTGGTAGTGGTCGCTCTGATTGCGCGCTGGAGGTTCAGGGTGCTGCGGTCTTGAAGCGCTGCAGGGTCGAACGAATGTGCTCCCCGTGGGCGAATTCGGCGACGACGGCCCAGCGATAGTCCGCGCCTGGCTGAAGCGGGGTGTCGGACGGCATGGTCGCGGTCGTATCGGTGCCCGCGTACTGCCAGACGAGATCTCCCGAAGGCGTGAGCACCTCGATCCGATACTGCAATACATTCGCAACCGGATGCCACACGAAGGATGCTGGAGGTACCACTTTGGCGTCCCGCGCCGGGGTCTCCATCACGATCTGCGCCCCGTCTCCTCTCAGGACGGACTCATCACGCGGCGAGCTGAGCCGCCAGATCAGCGCGGCTCCGAGAAGCAGCGTCAAGCCGGCTGCGAGGGCGGTCACCCGGGGAAAGGAACGCCGCGGCTCAGCCTTGGCCACCGAACGCAGTAGTTCGAATTCGGGGAGGCAGTACGGACACCCCATGATGTGGTCGATCCGGCGAAGGCGCTCCTCTTCGGAAATTTCCGGTTGCAACAGCTCCTGCATCGCCTCTGGTGTGAGGCAGGAGGTCCGATCGGCCTCTCCAGAGGCTCGGATGGCCAGCAAGCGGTCATAGCTTTCCCGCATGCGCTCCTCCTTCATGAGTCCACCTCGGGGCCGATTCCCATGCTGGTGAGCCGTTCCCGCAGGTCCGCCAATCCCCGGTAGAGCAGGTTCCTGGTCTTGGCCTCGGTCCAGCCCAGCAGATCGGCGATTTCCTCCCGGCCGTACCCCGCCAGGTACATCCGCACGACCGAACGCCTGGAATCGGCGAGGCGTCCTACCGCTTCACCGATCTGCTCCGCCAGCTCGGCCCCATCCATGAGTGCCTCGGGTGAGGGCGCTTCCCCCAGGATCGCCTCTCCGGTGACCCGGCTCACCCGAACCGGAGTCTCCCGCCGCGCCCGCCGTCGTCGGAGGAGGTCCAGGGCAGCAGACGCGGCCGTGCGATATATATAGGACGCAGGAGCTGCCTCGATTTTCTCGCCGTTCTGCAACGCCTTCCAGAGTCGCACTCGCACCTCCTGCACCAGATCGTCGACGTCCTTTCCCGCGAGGCCATGCCGAAGCCCCACTCTGCGCACCCGGTCGGCGAACCGGTTGAGCACGGTTTCGAGCGCCCGGGACTCCGGATCTGTGGGGAAGGTCACAAGCCTGAAGGTACGCCCACCGCATGGCCGCGCAACGTGGATTTGAGCGCGAGAATAGGGAGGCGGCCGCTGCGTAGCTCTGATGAGGGGTGCAATGAGGCACCCACTAACCGCACCAGGAGGAAGTATGTCAGCGTCACGCGTCAACGCCCGTCGGCTGTTCGCCCTGAGCACGATCCTGCTCGGCATGTTGCTGGCTGGTAGTGCCTGCACCAACGACCCGAACGGAGAAACGGGGCAATGCTCTTACAACGGGACCTCGCACGCCTGCGAGTAGGCTGATTGGTGGAGGGGGCGCACGACATCGGTGCGCCCTCGGATCCCCTCAGGGCCGGTATCGCACGGCGAAAACGCTGTCCCAGGTCGTTAGCGCTGGCTTAGGCGCGAGAACCGTATCAACCAGGCCCAGGTAAGCGAATGGGATGAGACCAGTGTTGGTCGGCGGTGGGAACGCGCTGATCGCGAGATCGGTGAAGGTAATCTGCAGAACGCCGGCGGCACCCGCCTTATCCAGCAGTTCCGCCTGTCGCGCGATGTAGCGCGCCTGCTCGCCTGGAGAACTCGTGATCTGCGCCGAAACATTTCGTGATGGCCACCCACCTTCCAGAACAACCTCGGAAAGTTGATTTCCAGTTACCAGGCGGCTGTAGTAATCGTCGGGGACATCGTCCGGGTCGGCATAGCCGCCAAGGTAGGGATACGAAGAGAGACCGAGCGCATCGAGGAAGGGGAAGTCGGTTCGATCCTGCGCAATGCCAACGTACGGTCCCCCCTGCAGCTTCCCCCAGGCGACTTCTACCTGGACACTGATCATCAGCTTGGCCGTCGTGGCGTCGGCGCGCCGCTCGGTGGCTGCGTCATTCGTCATGGTCACAACGGCAGAATAAAGCGAAGCGGGGGCGATCGCCCGCACCAGATTGGTCTCCGCCGCCAGGCTCAGGTATTCCGGCCGGAGAATCGTGTCCACCGCCGCGACGTACTCGCGGTAGACCTGCTGGATTGCGGGATCGGTAATGCTCTTTCCCAAGGCCACCAGCTCCGGATCTTCGGCCGAACGATCGAGACCGTTGGTAACGTCGAGCGCCACGACGATTACCCTCCCACCGCCCCGGTAGTACTGCACCAGAGGCAGGCGAACAGTCCGCACTTCATCGGGCGCCGAAGTACCGCCAAGCAGCGTGTTCCAGGGGATCGAGAGCTGGATCAAACCCGCGTCGGCATGCGCCGAGGACATTTGCAAGGTGGGGAGCTGCAGCGCAGGATCGTTGCTGGGGGGGATGGCGGAGAAGCCCATGAAGAAAGAGCGGGCCTTCTGGTCAGGTTCGTCCTTGTTGCAGGAAAGCGACCAAGGCCGGAAGGGCAATTAGGAAGGGAAGCGCAAGGGTTCTCTGCCGCAATCACGCCCCTTTGTTGAGGACGGTTTCGAGCGTCGGCCAGACGTTGCTCGCGATGATGCGATGCCCCGCCGGCGTCGGATGGACCCCATCTTCCTGATTGAGCGAGTCCACCCCGGCGACGCCTGCCAGCAGAAATGGTACCAGCGGAATGTGATTAGCCCGCGCCACGGCGGGATAGACGTCGTGAAACGCCTTGGTGTACTGGGCGCCGAGATTGGGGAGAGCTTCCATGCCGAGCAGAATGATACGGGTATCAGGAGCTTGTTCGTGGACCCGGTTGATGATCGCCTGAATATTGGCTTTCAGCGAGTCGAGGTCTTGACCCCGCAGCCCATCGTTCGCCCCGGTCTCGATCAGCAGGACGGCGGGCTTTTCCCGCATGACCCAGTCGATCCGGTGCAGCGCTCCCGCCGAGCTTTCTCCACTGACCCCGGCATTGACTACGCGATAGTGCAAGCCCAGGGAATCGATTTTCTGCTGAATCAAGGCGGGATAGGCCTGATCCAGCTCCACGCCGCGTCCGGCGGTCAGGCTGGTCCCGAGGAAGAGGATGACGGGTAGGTCGGACGGGGCGGGCGACGAATCGTTCGCGGCACGTTGCGGGTTCGAGGGACGATCCGAGCCACCGCAACCAGCCAGCGGAAGCACGGCCAACGCGAGGAGCCATGAAAGCCGGATGCTTCTAGATTTGAGCATCGAGTTCTGAGTTCCGAGTTTCTGTTGCGGCATCCTGTTCCCTGTTCCCCATTCCCCGTTCCCGCGTTCTCGAATGATTCGAGCCGAATCGCTGACCAAGAGTTTCCTCTCGGGCGGTCGCCCGCTCGTGGTAGTAAAGGATATCAGCTTCCAGATCGAGCCGAAGGCATTTGTTGCCATCGTCGGACCTTCTGGCAGCGGGAAGACGACGCTCCTGGGTCTCCTCGCGGGACTCGACCGTCCGACCGGGGGTCGCGTAGTTCTGGATGGTCAGGATCTCAACACCCTGGACGAAGATGGACGGGCTCGTTTCCGGAGCGAGCGGGTGGGATTCGTGTTCCAGTCTTTCCATCTGATTCCGACCCTCACCGCCCAGGAAAACGTCCAGGTCCCGCTGGAATTGCGGGGGGAAGACGCTGAGCAACGGGCGGCAGAGCTTCTACAACGGGTCGGACTCGGGGGACGGGAACACCATTACCCCTCTCAACTCTCAGGCGGCGAGCAACAGCGAGTCGCGTTGGCCCGGGCCTTCAGCATTCGTCCCCGGATCCTGTTCGCCGACGAACCCACCGGCAATCTCGACGCAGCCACGGGAGCACGGGTCATCTCGATCATGACCGAGCTCAACGAGGAGATCGGCACCACGATGGTTCTGGTCACCCATGACGCGGACCTCGCGGCCAAGGCCCATCGGGTGATCCGCCTGGCGGATGGAGCGGTGGTGCACGATTCGGGGAACGGAATGCAGGCAGTATGACCACCCTGAAGTTCGTTCTCAACATGGCCCGGCGTGAGGGACGGGCCGGCGGCCGACGCCTGTTTCTTCTGACCGCGGCAATCTCGGCGGGGGTGGCGGCACTCGTAGCGATCGAATCGTTCAGCGAAAACCTTCGAACCGGTATCGCGGAGCAGTCACGGGCCCTGCTCGGCGCCGATGCCCGCATCGCCTCGCGCACTACACCCTCTCAGACAACCACCGAAACGGTGGATTCGATCGCCAGGCAGGGAGGAGCCGGGACGGGTGACGTGGCGAGCGTCACCGGCTTCGCCGGGATGGCCTACCTCAAGCGCAGCGGCGCGACCCGCATGGTGCGGGTGACAGCCATAGCCGGCGAGTACCCGCTCTACGGCACGGTGCGTACGACTCCGGCCGATCGATGGAAGAGCCTCACTACCGATGGGAAGATCGCGCTGGTTGATCCGTCGTTTCTGACCGGGCTTCAAGCCTCGATCGGCGACACCCTCTCGCTGGGGGAAGCCTGGTTCGTCGTCGCCGGAACGGTGGACAACTTCCCGGGAGACGTCGGCATCGAGAGCGCGTTCGGCCCCCGGGTGTTCATCCCCTCGCGATATCTGGCGGAAACCTCCCTTCTCAGCTTTGGTGCGCGGGCGGAGTACGAGTGGTACTTGAGGTTCCCGGATTCCACGAAGGTGGAGGCCCTCGCCAAGACCTGGCGCACCCGGGTCAACCAGCGTCAGCTCTCGCTGCGAACAGCGAGCGACAACGAGGAGAATCTCCGCAGCTCGCTCGATCAACTCGGCCGCTACCTGGGTCTCGTCGCGCTGATTGCGCTGCTGCTGGGAGGGATCGGCGTGGGAAGCGCGGTGCAGGTCTTCCTGGGCCAGAAGCGGGAAAGCATCGCTGTCCTTCGCTGTCTGGGAGCGACATCGCGGCAGTTGTTCGCCGTGTACCTGCTCCAGGCGATGATCATGGGTCTGATCGGCAGTGCCGTGGGAGTGGGCCTCGGATTGCTGCTGCAGCTGGTGCTGCCCCACGTCTTCGGCGAGTTCCTGCCTCTTACGGTTCAGATAAGGCCTTCGCCAAGGGCAGTTCTCACCGGACTGCTGATTGGAGTGTGGATCTCAACCATCTTCGCGCTGTTGCCTCTGCTCCGGGTGCGCTCGATTCCGCCACTCGAGGTTCTGAGGCGCCCGTACGAGACCGTCCGGCGGGAACGCGCCGAGTTGTGGACCTGGGTCGCGCGGATCACCCTTGTAGTCAGCACGGTGGCCCTTACGATCTACCAGGTTGGGGAGGTCAGAAAGGGACTCTTCTTCGCCAGCGCGATCGGCTTCGCGCTCCTCGTCCTGTGGCTTGCAGCGCTGGGGCTCATCCGTGGTGTCCGGCGTTGGTTCCCGCGCAGGCTGCCCTACGTGTGGCGCCAGGGGCTCGCCAATCTCTACCGCCCCGCAAACCAGACCGTGGCCGTCGTCCTGGCACTCGGCTTCGGCGCGTTCCTGCTCGGCGCGCTTGCCCTGGTGCAGCACAACCTGCTCCGGCAGCTCAACCTCGATGCCGGTCCCGGCAAGCCCAATCTGGTCTTCTTCGACATCCAGCCCGA
>Ga0207712_10000797_pt1 | contig 23298 bp, 35 predicted proteins | sample KBSS44metaG_FD_184402 | JGI IMG/M metagenome (GOLD analysis project Ga0207712, IMG submission 184402) | Switchgrass rhizosphere microbial communities from Kellogg Biological Station, Michigan, USA - KBS S4-4 metaG (SPAdes) (version 2) | ecosystem: Host-associated > Plants > Roots > Rhizosphere... | reverse complement strand
ACGAGGTGCCGGCCCTGGTGTCGGATGCGGATGCGGATGCGGTCGATGCGGCCGACGAAGCCGCGGCGGCTGAGGGCGCGCTTGACGAAAACGGCGCGGTTGACGAGGTGGCGCCCCCAGCGTCGGAGGAGACCTCGGCTGTATCCGATGACGACGCGGTGAAGGAGGAGGACAGCTGATGTTCGACGACCCGCGCGACGTCCTGCTCGCTCCGATCATCTCGGAGAAGAGCTATGGCCTGCTCGACCAGAACAAGTACACCTTCGACGTGCACCCCCAGGCCAACAAGACGCAGGTCAAGATCGCGGTGGAGCGAGTGTTCAACGTCAAGGTCACCGACGTGAATACGTACAACCGGCCAGGCAAGCGCAAGCGCACCCGGCTTGGCTACGGCCGGCGCCGGAACGTGAAGCGCGCGATCGTCACGTTGCGGTCCGGCGACCGCATCGACGTGTTCGGGCAGTAGGCCGCGGTGCGACAGCGAGGGAGCATCGTAGGCGCGCAGCGCCGAGGAGCGGATCGAGCGCGGAGCAGCGCGGTGGGAGCAGTGAAGACCAATGGGTATTCGTAAGTACAAGCCGACGACCCCGGGGCGTCGTGGCGCGAGTGTGGCCGACTTCGTCGAGATCACCCGCGACGAGCCCGAGAAGTCGCTCGTGCGCCCGCTGCACAACCGCGGTGGCCGCAACAACTCCGGTCAGATCACGACCCGACACCAGGGTGGTGGCCATAAGCGCGCGTATCGGCTGATCGATTTCCGCCGGGACGACAAGGACGATGTTCCGGCGAAGGTCGCGCATATCGAGTACGACCCGAACCGGACCGCTCGCATCGCGCTGCTGCATTACGCCGACGGCGAGAAGCGTTACATCCTCGCCCCGCGCCTGCTGAAGCAGGGCGACACGGTGGAGAGCGGCCCGCGGGCCGACATCAAGCCGGGCAACGCGTTGCCGCTGCGCAACATCCCGGTCGGCACCGTCGTGCATGCCATCGAGATGCGGCCAGGAGGCGGCGCCAAGATCGCCCGTTCGGCCGGCGCGAGCGTGCAGCTGGTGGCCAAGGAAGGCCCGTACGCGCAGTTGCGCATGCCGTCGGGCGAGATCCGCAACGTCGACGTCCGGTGCCGAGCCACGGTTGGCGAGGTCGGCAACGCCGAGCAGTCGAACATCAACTGGGGCAAGGCCGGGCGAATGCGCTGGAAGGGGAAGCGGCCGTCCGTCCGCGGAGTGGCGATGAATCCGGTCGATCACCCGCACGGTGGCGGCGAGGGCAAGACATCCGGCGGGCGCCACCCGGTCAATCCCGGAGGCAAACCTGAGGGCCGTACCCGGCGGCGCAAGGCCAGCGACGCACTGATTGTCCGCCGTCGACGCACGAACAAGAAGAGGTAGTCACGCGATGCCGCGCTCATTGAAGAAAGGTCCGTTCGTCGACGATCACCTGCTCAAGAAGGTGGATGCGCAGAACGACCGAAACACCAAGGCCGTGATCAAGACGTGGTCGCGCCGTTCGACGATCATCCCGGACATGCTCGGGCACACAATCGCCGTGCACGACGGTCGCAAGCACGTTCCGGTCTTCATCACCGAGGGCATGGTCGGCCACAAGCTCGGTGAGTTCGCGCCGACTCGTACCTATCGGGGCCACGTGAGGGACGACCGTCGCGCCCGGCGCGGCTAGAGACGAAGAAGAGGACATCATGGCTGCCTACCCCGACACGGAAGAGGTCCGCACCGCGTTTGCGCGGGCGACCTACGTGCGTGTCTCGCCGATGAAGGCGCGCCGCGTCATAGATCTCATCCGCAATCTGCCGGCGCAAGAGGCGCTGTCGGTGCTCAAGTTCGCGCCGCAGGCCGCGAGCGAGCCGGTGGCGAAGGTGCTCGCGAGTGCGATCGCGAATGCGGAACACAACTTCTCGCTCGACCCGGACACGTTGTTCGTATCGCAGGCGTTCGTGGACGAGGGACCGATGCTCAAGCGATTTCGGCCGCGCGCTCAGGGGCGGGCCTACCGCATCCGCAAGCGCACCTCCCACATCACCGTGGAGGTCGAGAGCATCGATGCGCCGGCACGGAAGGGACGCGGACGGTCATGAGCCAGCATCGCAATGGCATGAGCAGGAATGAGGCGCGCAAGTAAATGGGTCAGAAGGTCAACCCGCACGGGTTCCGCCTCGGCATCACGACCGACTTCAAGAGCCGGTGGTTCGCTGACAAGCAGTACGCCGACTACGTCAAGGAGGACGTGGCGATCCGGCGGCTGATGACCAAGGGGATGGAGCGTGCCGGCATCGCCAAGGTCGAGATCGAGCGCACGCGGGATCGGGTCCGGGTCGATATCCACACGGCCCGGCCCGGCATCGTGATCGGCCGCCGTGGGGCGGAAGCCGACCGCATCCGGGGCGAACTGGAGAAGCTGACCAGCAAGCAGGTGCAACTGAACATCCTCGAGGTGAAGAACCCCGAGGGTGACGCCCAGCTGGTGGCGCAGGGCGTGGCCGAGCAGCTGTCGAACCGCGTGAGCTTCCGGCGAGCGATGCGAAAGAGCATGCAGTCGGCCCTCAAGAGCCCTGGGATCAAAGGCATTCGGGTGCAGTGCTCCGGCCGCCTCGGCGGCGCCGAGATGAGCCGGTCGGAGTTCTACCGCGAGGGTCGGGTGCCGTTGCACACGCTGCGGGCGAACATCGACTACGGCTTCTACGAGGCGCGGACCACCTTCGGCCGGATCGGCGTGAAGGTCTGGCTGTACAAGGGCGAGGTCCCGACCGGATCCCGGGCCGAGCGGGAAGCGGCCGCGGCCGCGGAGGCGTTGCGGCAACGCCGCGAACGCCCGGCGACGAGTCGCCCGCGCCGGTCCGGCTCGCAGGGGACGACGGGCACCGGCACGGATGCCGGCCGGTCGGCGGCGGAGCCGACCGCTGCCGCCGAGCGGGCACACGCGATCGAGGAGGCCGCCGTCGTGGCCGACGAGGCGACCCGGCTCGCGTCCGAGGAGGCCAAAGTCGAGGCTCGGCAGGGCAGCGACTCGGCGGCCACCTTGGTTACCGAGACCGAGACGCCGACGAGCAGAACGGAGAGCTGAGACATGCTCATCCCGCGGCGGGTCAAACACCGCAAGCAACACCACCCGAGCCGCAGTGGCATGGCGAGCGGCGGCACCCGCGTCGCCTTTGGCGAATACGGCATCCAGGCGCTGGAGCCGGCCTACGTGACGAACCGGCAGATCGAGTCGGCCCGTATCGCGATCAACCGCAGAATCCGTCGTGGCGGCAAGGTGTGGATCAATATCTATCCAGACCGTCCGCTGACGAAGAAGCCCGCTGAGACCCGGATGGGCTCCGGCAAGGGCTCGCCGGAGTGGTGGATTGCCAACGTGAAACCGGGCCGCGTGCTGTTCGAGCTGTCGTTCCCGAACGAGGTCGTTGCTCGGGAGGCGCTTACTCGCGCGATTCACAAGCTGCCGATGAAGTGCCGGATCATCACGCGCGAAGCAGGTGACTTCTGATGACGAGTCAGCCCAGCGAGCTACGCGAGCTGCACGACGACGAGTTGGAGACCCGGCTCCGGGAGGCCAAGGAGGAATTGTTCAACCTGCGGTTCCAGATGGCGACCGGGCAGCTGGACAACAACCGGCGACTGCGCACCGTGCGGCACGACATCGCGCGGATCTACACGATCCTGCGGGAGCGGGAGCTGGGCCTGTCGGTGGCACCAGGCGAGCAGGAGGTCTCGGCATGAGCGAGCATCGCAGCGAGCGCCAGCGAGCGAGGAGCGCAGCGATGCCGGCGATGAGCGCTCGCGCGAAGAGCGAAGGGAACATCGGCATGAGCGAGCATCGCAGCGAGCGCCAGCGAGCGAGGAGCGCAGCGATGCCGGCGATGAGCGCTCGGGCGAAGAGCGAAGGGACATCGGCATGAGCGAGAGCGAGGGCATGAGCGAGAACGTGCGGACGTCGCACCGCAAGACCCGCGAGGGCCGGGTCGTGAGCGACAAGATGGACAAGACCGTGGTCGTGGCCGTCGAGGATCGGGTTAAGCACTCCCTGTACGGCAAGGTGATCCGCCGCACGAACAAGCTCAAGGCGCATGACGCGACCAACACGGTGACGATCGGAGACCGGGTACTGATCATGGAGACCCGGCCGCTGTCCGCCACCAAGCGGTGGCGAGTCGTCGAGGTTCTCGAGAAGGCAAAGTAGTCGCGATCGCGACGTGCGGGTGTACCGCGCGGCTCGGTCCAGAGACATGGAGTAGGCAGTGATTCAGCAGGAGTCGCGACTGCGCGTCGCCGACAACACCGGAGCCAAGGAGATCTTGTGCATCCGGGTCATGGGCGGCTCCGGACGGCGCTACGCGGGCATCGGCGACATCATCGTGGCTACGGTCAAGGACGCGCTGCCTGGCGCCGGCGTGAAGAAGGGCGATGTCGTCAAGGCGGTCATCGTGCGCACCGTCAAGGAGCGTCGCCGGCCGGACGGCAGCTACATCCGCTTCGACGAGAACGCGGCCGTGCTCATCCGGGCGGATGGCGAGCCCCGGGGGACGCGCATCTTCGGCCCGGTTGGCCGCGAACTGCGTGACAAGAGGTTCATGAAGATCATTTCGCTGGCTCCTGAGGTGCTGTGAGATGACTGGCTACAGCAAGGTGAAGGCATGAAGGTCAAGAAGGGCGACGAGGTCGTCGTCATCGCCGGCAAGGAGCGCGGCGTCAGGGGCAAGGTCATTGCGGCTGACCCGATCCGCAACCGGGTCGTCGTCGAAGGCGTCAATCGGGTCACAAAGCACACCCGGGTGTCGACGACGCAGCGCGGAGCCAAGGCCGGCGGTATCGAGCACGTCGAGGCGGCCATCGACGCCAGCAACGTCATGGTCATCGAGGGCGGGGTAGCAACCCGAATCGGCTATCGGCGTGACGAGGAGACCGGTCGCAACGTTCGAGTTTCCCGTCGGTCGGGGAAGGACCTGAAGTGACCGCCGCGACCGAAATTCCGGTGCCACGGCTGAAGACCCGCTACCGGGACGAGATCGTGCCGCAGCTGACGGAGGCGCACGGCTACGCCAACCCGATGCAGGTGCCGAAGCTGGTCAAGATCGTCGTCAACATGGGCGTCGGCCAGGCCGCGAAGGACGCCAAGCTGATGGACGGCGCCGTGCGCGATCTCTCGCTCATCACCGGGCAGAAGCCGCTGGTGCAGCGCGCCCGCAAGTCGATCGCGCAGTTCAAGCTGCGCGAAGGGATGCCGATTGGCGCCAAGGTGACGTTGCGCGGCGACCGGATGTGGGAGTTCCTGGACCGTTTGCTGACGCTCGCACTGCCGCGCATCCGGGATTTCCGGGGGCTGTCGTCCGCTCAATTCGACGGCCGGGGCAATTACACGTTCGGCCTTACCGAGCAGTCGATGTTCCACGAGATCGACCCGGACACCATCGATCGCCCCCGCGGCATGGACATTACCGTGGTTACCACAGCCAAGACCGACGATGAGGGACGGGCCCTGCTGCGCGCGCTCGGCTTCCCGTTCAAGGAGAGCTGACGAATGGCGAAGAAGGCACTGGTCATCAAGGCGGCAGCCAAGCCGAAGTTTGCGGTCCGCCGCTACTCCCGCTGCCAGCGCTGCGGACGACCCCGCGCGGTGTATCGCAAGTTCGGCCTGTGCCGAATCTGCGTGCGAGAGCTGGCCCACGCCGGCGAATTGCCCGGCGTTACCAAGGCCAGCTGGTAGTGACCGAGAACTGAATATCCGTTCCTATCACTTCGCGGTAGGCCGCACGGCGGAACCGCTGCGAGAAAGAAGATCGAACATGATCAAGCTCTGCTCCGGCCGAAGAGTCGAGGCCGCCCGATGACGATGACCGACCCCATCGCGGACATGCTCACTCGGCTGCGCAACGCCAACTCGGCGTACCACGACGAGGTCAGCATGCCGGCGTCGAAGTTGAAGAACAACATCGCCGAGATCCTCAAGCAAGAGGGTTACATCGCGGGGTTCCACGTCGTGGACGCGCCGGAAGGCCAGGTCGGCCGAGTGCTCACGCTGGATCTGAAGTACGGGCCGAACCGGGAGCGCAGCATCGCCGGCGTGCGCCGGGTCTCCAAGCCGGGGCTGCGCGTCTACGCGAAGTCGACGGGCCTGCCGCGGGTGCTCGGCGGACTTGGCACGGCGATCATCTCGACGTCGTCTGGGCTGTTGACCGATCGGCAGGCCGCCAAGCGTCGGGTAGGCGGGGAAGTCCTTGCCTATATCTGGTGAGCGACGAATGAGTCTGGGTATCGGCCGCGTGCGCGGCGAACTGTGGGGTTCGAAATGAGTCGAATTGGCCGGCTTCCGGTTGCCGTCCCGAGCGGGGTCGAGGTGACGATCGACGGCCAGCAGGTGACAGTGGCCGGGCCGAAGGGGACGCTGCGCCATACCGTCGCGGAGCCCATCTCGGTGCGTCGTGGCGACGATGGTGCGCTGGAGGTGACCCGACCGGACGACGAGCGGGAATCGAAAGCGCTCCACGGGCTCTCGCGCACGTTGATCGCGAACATGGTGACCGGAGTCACGTCCGGGTACACGAAGCGGCTCGAGATCGTGGGCACGGGTTACCGGGTCCTGGCGCGCGGGAACGATCTGGAGTTCGCGTTGGGCTACTCCCATCCCGTGGTGGTGCGTGCCCCCGAGGGAATCACGTTCCGGGTCGAGGCGCCCACGCGTTTCGCGGTCGAGGGCATCGACAAGCAGAAGGTCGGCGAAGTGGCGGCGAACATCCGCAAGCTGCGCAAGCCCGATCCGTACAAGGGCAAGGGCGTGCGGTATCAGGGCGAGGTCGTCCGCCGCAAGGCCGGGAAGACGGGTAAGTAGCGATGTCGGCAGCAACGATCCTCAAGAAGGCCCGCCGGTCGGCGGGCGTGTCCGCCTCGCGGCGGGTCGCGCGGTCGCGTCGGCACTTCCGGCTGCGGAAGAAGGTCGTCGGTACCGCGGTACGTCCGCGGCTGGTCGTCACCCGATCCTCGCGTCATCTCTACGCGCAGCTCGTCGACGACTCCACGCGGACGACCCTGGCGTCGGCATCGACCTACAAGCTGACCGAAGGCGACAAGACCGCACGGGCCAAGGCCGTAGGTACTTCGCTGGCCGACGCGGCGAAGGCCGCGGGTATCTCCCGGGTTGTCTTCGACCGGGGCGGGCACACGTACACCGGTCGGGTGGCTGCGTTTGCCGATGCGGCTCGCGAGGCAGGCCTGGAATTTTGATGAGCGCGATAACGATGGAAGGAACTAACTGATGCCTGGACCGCAGCGGGGACCCCGCACGGCTGGCACCGACTCCGGCGGCCAGCGTGACCGTCGCGACCGCCGAGAGGGTGGTCGCGGCGGCCGGGACGGCGCCGCCCCGGAGAAGAGCCCGCATCTCGAGCGAGTGGTGACGATCAACCGCGTCGCCAAGGTCGTCAAGGGTGGCCGGCGGTTCAGCTTCACCGCGCTGGTCGTCGTCGGTGACGGCGATGGCACGGTCGGGGTGGGCTACGGCAAGGCCAAGGAGGTCCCCGCGGCGATCGCGAAGGGCGTCGAAGAGGCCAAGAAGAACTTCTTCAAGGTGCCGCGAATCCAGCAGACCATTCCGCACCCAGTGCAGGGTGAGGCTGCTGCCGGCGTCGTCCTGCTGAAGCCGGCGAGCCCCGGTACCGGTGTCATTGCCGGGGGCCCGGTGCGAGCGGTGCTGGAATGCGCGGGTATCCACGACGTGCTGTCGAAGTCCCTCGGCTCGGACAATCCGATCAATATCGTGCACGCGACCGTGGCGGCGCTGAAGGGCCTCGTCCGGCCGGAGGAAGTCGCGGCCCGACGCGGTCTCCCGCTCGAGGACATCGCCCCGGCCGGATTGCTTCGGGCGCGCGCCGGACAGGCCGGCTAAGAGGCACCATGACACGGCTGAAGATCACCCAGATTCGATCCGGAATCGGGAACAAGGAGAACCAGCGCCAGACCTTGCGTTCGCTGGGCCTCAAGCGGGTCCATGACGTGGTTATCAAGGAAGACCGACCGGAAATCCGTGGCATGGTGGCGACCGTGCCGCACCTCGTCTCGGTCGAGGAGGTCGACTGACATGGGCGGACCGCTCAAGGTTCACCATCTGCGTCCGGCAGCGGGCGCCCACACGAAGAAGACCCGAGTAGGACGTGGAACCGGGTCCAAGGGCAAGACCGCGGGACGCGGGACGAAGGGCAGCAAGGCTCGCTCCGGGATTCCGGCCACGTTCGAGGGTGGTCAGATGCCCATCCACATGCGGCTGCCCAAACTCAAGGGGTTCCACAACACGTTCCGGACCGAGTACCAGGTCGTCAACGTCGCTGCGCTCGCGGGGCTGTTCCCGCGCGGCGGTTCGGTCGACGTCGACGCCCTGGTGGCTGCCGGGGCCGTACGCAAGGGGTTACCGGTCAAGGTTCTCGGTCATGGCGAGCTGGGCTCGGTCAAGCTCGATGTGACCGCGAACGCCTTCTCCGGCACGGCTCGTGACAAGATCGAGGCTGCTGGCGGGACGGTCACCGAGCTGTAAGCCCTGATAGTGACCGCCGCGGCTGTTAATCTGAAGGTCAGAGTCGACCTCCGCAGCCGCATTGGCCGGGATCTGCGGGGACCATAGCTCGCGACGACCGTCCGGTCGGCCGCTCAATCCGCACAGGAGGATGTGTGCTCAGCGCTTTTGCATCCGCGTTTCGAACGCCGGATCTGCGCAAAAAGCTGCTTTTCACGCTGGGCATCATCGTGCTCTACCGCCTCGGCGCCTCGGTGCCGACGCCGAACACGAACGTCAAGAACATCAACAACTGCATCCAGATCGCCGGTAGCGGAGCGTCGAAGGACGTTTATTCGCTGATCAACCTGTTCTCCGGCGGGGCCTTGCTCCGGCTATCGGTGTTCGCCCTGGGGATCCTGCCCTACATCACGGCGAGCATCATCATTCAGCTCCTCGTCGTCGTCATCCCGAGGTTTGAGCAGCTGAAGAAGGAAGGTCAGGCCGGCCAGCAGAAGCTGACCCAGTACAGCCGATACCTCACCATCGGGCTGGCGGTCCTGCAGTCCACCGGCTTCATCGCCTTGGCCCGATCTGGTCAGCTGTTCCAGGGCTGCAACGATCCGATTCTGTACAAGACGGACGTTTTCACACTTTCGACGATGGTGATCTGCATGACCGCCGGCACCGGCGTGATCATGTGGCTGGGCGAGCTCATCACCGACCGTGGCGTCGGCAACGGGATGAGTGTGCTGATGTTCACCTCGATCGCCGCCCGGATCCCCAACGAGGGTCAGACGATCCTGCAGAACGCCGGCGGCTTCGCATTCACCCTGATTCTCGCTCTGGGCCTTGCCATCATCGCGGCGGTCGTGTTCGTCGAGCAGGCCCAGCGGCGCATACCGGTGCAATACGCGAAGCGGATGATCGGCCGGCGACAGTACGGCGGGACGTCGACATACCTGCCGCTGAAGGTGAACCAAGCCGGTGTCATACCCGTTATCTTCGCCTCGTCACTGCTGTACATCCCGCAGCTGATAAGCCAACTGCAATCTGGCAACGGCGGCGGCTTCCAACGCTGGGTGAACAACTACCTGATCAACCAGCAGTCGTGGGTCCACATCACCATCTACTTCGTTCTGATCATCTTCTTTGCCTATTTCTACGTCAGCATCACGTTCAACCCCGAGGAACGTGCTGATGACATGAAGAAGTACGGCGGGTTCATTCCGGGTATCCGGCCCGGCCGACCGACTGCCGAGTACCTGCAGTTCGTACTGTCTCGGATCACGCTGCCGGGGGCCTTGTATCTGGGCATCGTGGCGATCCTGCCCAACTTCTTCTTTGCGATGACCGGCGGCAACAACCAGAACTTCCCGTTCGGCGGGACCGCAGTGCTGATCATGGTCGGTGTGGGATTGGACACTGTGAAACAAATTGAGAGCCAGTTGATGCAACGTAACTACGAAGGGTTCTTGCGTTAGCGCGATCCAACTGATCCGCAGGGAGATCAGGCCGATGAACGAGGAGGCAGTTCTTGTGCGAGTAGTCCTCGTTGGGCCGCCCGGAGCGGGTAAAGGCACCCAAGCTGAGTTCATCTCGGAGCGCTACGAGATCCCGAAGATCTCCACCGGTGACATCTTCCGGGCGAATGTCTCCGGAGGAACGGAGCTCGGTGTGCTGGCCAAGAAGTTCATGGACGCCGGGGACCTGGTTCCGGACGAGGTCACGAACGCCATGGTTCGGGACCGATTGGAGTGGCCGGACGCCGCCGTCGGCTTCCTCCTCGACGGATTCCCTCGCAATGTGGCCCAGGCTTACGAGCTTGACGGCATCCTCAATGACATGGCGACCTCGCTTGATGTCGTGCTCGAACTCGAGGTCGGCGACGACGAGGTGGTGCGCCGCTTGTCCGGCCGCCGAACTTGCAAGAAATGCGGACACGTCTGGCACATCGAATTCGACCCGCCCAAGGTGGCGAACATCTGCGATCGGTGCGGCGGACAGCTGTATCTGCGCGACGATGACCTGCCCCAAACCGTGCGGCACCGGCTGGAGGTCTACGCCCAGCAGACCGCGCCCCTGATTTCCTTCTACACCGGCCGCAGTCAGCTCCGGCAAATCGATGCTTACGGTCCAGTGGAGGACGTGACCGAGCGCGCGATCTCCGCCCTCGCCTCGTTCGCCGAAGCGCGAACCGGGGCGGACCGGGGCAGATCCGATGGCCTATGAAGCGGCGCCGAGGACGTGATCCCTTCGAGCTGAAGTCCGTCGCCCAGCTCGCTCTTATGCGGGAAGCCGGGCTGGTCGTCGCCCAAGCGTTGTCCGAGATGCGGGACGCGGTGGCGCCTGGCGTATCGACACTCGAGCTAGATGGGATCGCCCGGGATGTCCTCCGCGCGGCCGGTGCGACATCGAACTTCCTCGGCTACGACCTCGGGTCAGGACCGTATCCAGGTGTCATCTGCGCCTCGGTGAACGACCGGATCGTGCACGGCATCCCGTCGTCGGACGTGCGACTCCGTGACGGCGATTTGATCTCGCTCGACGTCGGCGCAGTCGTCGGGGGCTGGCACGGCGACGGCGCGATAACCGTCCCGGTTGGCGAGGTGTCGGCCGAGGCTCAGGCGCTTTCCGACGCGTGTGAACGCGCCCTCTGGGACGGCTTGGCCGCGGTGCGAGCCGGCGAGCGCCTTGGCGATGTGTCGCATGCGGTCGAGACATCTGTGCGTCGCTCGGGGCAGTACGGCATCGTTACCGGCTACGGCGGACACGGCATTGGCTCGCGGATGCACATGGATCCGCACATCCTGAACTATGGGCCGCCTGGACAGGGGCCCCGGCTCGTTCCGGGTATGGTGCTCGCCATCGAGCCGATGATCACGCTGGGCAGTCCCAACTCTCGTGAGCTGGGCGATGGATGGACTGTGGTGACCGCCGATGGGTCATTCGCTGCGCATTGGGAGCACACCGTAGCAATCCTGTCGGACGGGCCGTGGGTGCTCACCGCCGAGGACGGTGGCCGGGCCGAACTGCAGCTACGCGGCGTGACGCTGTCCGATCTCGCCGCCTGAGTGGCGGAGCCCGGGCGCGCACCGGTGTCGACAGCCGGTGATCTTGGACTTACCGACGCCCCAGCGCCATCCGTCCAAGATCACAGTGGACAACATGGCCCCTCGCGCCACCACGCCGCACCCGCCGCGGTGGCGGATTAGCGAACCGGGCCGGGGCTCGGTACAGTGGAGTGTGGCGCCAGCCGCGCTTTACCCATGCCCGCTGTGGCCGCGGGTCGGTGAGGTGGGACCCTCGGGACGACGCCGGTGAGTTCGACCCAACTAGCAGTAGCAGTACGACGTGCGACAGGCAGAAAAGCGGAGGATATGCCCAAAAAGGATGGGGCCATCGAGGTCGAAGGCCGAGTGGTGGAACCACTTCCTAATGCCATGTTCCGCGTGGAATTGAGCAACGGGCATAAAGTGTTGGCACATATCAGCGGGAAGATGCGCCAGCACTACATCCGCATCCTGCCCGAGGACCGCGTGGTCGTCGAACTATCACCGTACGACCTGACTCGCGGGCGCATCGTTTACCGCTACAAGTGAGTCCCGACCCACCACACAGGAAGTCACGGCCGTGAAGGTCAAGCCCAGCGTCAAGCCCATTTGCGAGAAGTGCAAGGTGATCCGTCGTCACAACCGGGTCATGGTCATCTGCGAGAACCCGCGCCACAAGCAGCGGCAGGGCTGAGCGGACGACAATCAGCAACGCGCATTCCTAGCCGTCGTCCCGGCGGTGATCGCCCTCGGTCGGAGGCCGAGGCCGGCGCTCGAGCTGCGCTCGGGGTAAGCCCGGACGGATGCGCACCACACCTCCGTTGAGCTCAAGGAGAGCTGCTACCGCATGGCACGACTCGTCGGCGTCGATCTCCCCCGCGACAAGCGAATGGAGATCGCGCTCACCTACATCTACGGCATCGGTAAGACCCGGGCCCAGCAGACGCTCGAGGCGACGGGCGTGAGCCCGGATCTACGGACGCGCGATCTGTCCGACGAGGATCTGGTCAGGCTGCGGGACTACATCGACGCCAACTACCAGGTCGAGGGTGATCTGCGGCGGGAGGTCGCCGCCGACATCCGGCGCAAGATCGAGATCGGCTCCTATCAGGGAATCCGGCACCGCCGCGGGCTGCCTGTGCACGGGCAGCGCACCAAGACCAACGCCCGCACCCGCAAGGGCCCGAAGAAGACCATCGCTGGCAAGAAGAAGGCAGGTAAGAAGTGAGCGAGCATCGTAGCGAGAGCGGGGTGATCTAGCATGCCGCCGCGGGCTCGCGCTGGGGCTGTAAAGAAGGTCCGGCGCAAGGAGAAGAAGAACGTCGCGCATGGTCACGCGCACATCAAGAGCACTTTCAACAACACGATCGTGTCGATCACCGACCCGCAAGGAAACGTGATCAGCTGGGCCTCGGCCGGCCACGTGGGCTTCAAGGGCTCCCGCAAGTCGACGCCGTTCGCGGCGCAGATGGCGGCGGAGAGCGCAGCCCGGAAGGCTCAGGAGCACGGGTTGCGCAAGGTCGACGTCTTCGTCAAAGGTCCCGGTTCCGGGCGGGAAACCGCGATCCGCTCGCTACAGGCGACCGGACTGGAGGTCGGGATCATCTCCGATGTGACGCCGCAACCGCATAACGGATGCCGCCCGCCGAAGCGCCGGAGGGTATGACTCGATGGCCCGCTACACCGGACCCGTAACGCGCATCTCGCGTCGCCTGAATACCGACCTTGTCGGCGGTGACACCTCCTTCGAGCGCCGGCCGTATCCGCCTGGCCAGCACGGCCGCTCGCGGATCAAGCAGAGCGAGTACCTGCTGCAGCTGCAGGAGAAGCAGAAGGCGAAGTACAGCTACGGCGTGCTGGAAAAGCAGTTCCGTCGCTATTACGAGGAGGCAGTGCGGCGGCCGGGCAAGACCGGCGACAACCTGCTGCAGATCCTCGAGTCGCGGTTGGACAACGTCGTATACCGGTCAGGCTTGGCCCGCACTCGCCGGGCCGCGCGTCAGCTCGTCAGCCACGGTCACTTCCTCGTCAATGGCGAGAAGGTGAATATCCCGAGCTATCGGGTGACCCAGCACGACATCATCGACATCAAGCCGAAGTCGCTCGAGACGACGCCGTTCCTCATCGCGCGAGAGACTCAAGGCGACCGGCCGATTCCCGGTTGGCTTCAGGTCGTGCCGAACCGGCTCCGGGTGCTCGTGCATCAGCTGCCCGAGCGAAGCCAGATCGACGTGCCGCTGCAGGAGCAGCTGATCGTCGAGCTCTACTCCAAGTAACCTGCCACCTCCGCGACTGCGTTGGGGGCCACAACTGAATAAACCCATTGGTGGACGTCATATAGCGGGCGTCCCTGCGAAAGGATCCAACCAGTGCTGATCTCTCAGCGTCCCTCGCTCGCCGAGCAAGCCATCGGCGACAACCGCTCCCGGTTCGTCATCGAGCCGCTCGAGCCCGGCTTCGGCTACACGCTCGGCAACTCGCTGCGCCGCACCCTGCTCTCCTCGATCCCTGGTGCCGCGGTTACCAGCATCCGTATCGACGGCGTGCTCCACGAGTTCACCACCGTCGAGGGGGTGAAGGAGGACGTCACCGACATCATCCTGAATCTCAAGGAACTCGTGGTCAGTTCGGAAAGCGATGAGCCCGTCGTCATGTACCTGCGCAAGCAGGGACCGGGCGAGGTCACGGCCGCCGACATCGCGCCGCCCGCAGGCGTCGAGGTGCACAACCCAGACTTGAAGATCGCCACGATCAACAAGAAGGGACGGCTGGAAATCGAGCTGGTCGTCGAACGTGGGCGTGGCTACGTCACCGCAGTGCAGAACAAGCAGCCTGGTCAGGAGATCGGGCGGATTCCCGTGGACTCGATCTACTCGCCGGTGCTGAAGGTGACCTACGCCGTCGAGGCGACTCGCGTCGAACAGCGCACGGACTTCGATCGCCTCGTGGTCGATGTCGAGACGAAGCCGTCGATGTCGCCCCGCGACGCCGTGGCCAGCGCTGGACACACACTGGTCGAGCTGTTCGGGTTGTTCCGCGAGCTCAACGACGACGCGGAGGGCATCGACGTCGGTCCCTCACCGGCTGAGGTAGCCGACATCGCGGCGTTCTCGATGCCGATCGAGGAGCTCGACCTGACCGTGCGGTCTTACAACTGCCTGAAGCGCGAGGGCATCCACACGGTGGGTGAGCTCGTCGGGCGCAGTGAGGCGGACTTGCTCGACATTCGTAACTTCGGGTCGAAGTCCATCGACGAAGTAAAGATCAAGCTCGCGAGCCTCGGCCTGTCCCTCAAGGACAGCCCGCCCGGATTCGAGCTGGCCTCGGCTGTCGAGAGCTACGGTGACGACGACTTCGACGGCGGAGACTCGGACTTCGCCGAGACCGAGCAACTCTAGACACCCGATCTACCGCTAATCGCAACGCGATCGTCGGCGGAGCCCGAACCGAATAGACAATGGATCAAGTCCCTTTCGGGACTTCGAGGAGCATGAGATGCCTACGCCCACGAAGGGTCGGCGCCTCGGCGCGGGTCCTGCGCACGAGCGGCTGATGCTTGCGAATCTCGCGACATCGCTGTTCACCTATGACCGGATCACGACGACCGAGGCCAAGGCAAAGCGCCTACGGCCGCTGGCCGAGCGTCTGATCACCTTTGCCAAGCGGGGTGATCTGCACGCGCGGCGCCAGGTGATGAGCGTGATCCGCGACAAGGACGTGGTACACAAGCTCTTCGCGGAGATCGGGCCCAAGTTCACCGAGCGCGCCGGTGGCTATACCCGCATCGTGAAGGTCGGTCCGCGCAAGGGTGACAACGCGCCCATGGCAGTGATCGAGCTGGTCGAGGACCGTACGGCGGCCCAGCAGACGGTCCGTGAAGCCGAGCGAGCCCGCGGCACGAAGGCCGCGCCCCGTAAGGCACCGTCCAAGCGGACGGCGGAAATCGCCGAAGAGGCAAAGGACGAGTCGCCGACCGCTGCTGCAGTCGCGGCCGGGCCGTCCGCCACGACGGTTACGACGCCTCTCGAGGCTGCGGATCTGGTCGATAGCGACAGTTCGGTGGAGACCGAGACCTCTGTCGGCGAAGGCTCGCGTACTTCCGGCGATGAGGAGCTCGAGCCGGCTGGCTCCGATGTCGCGCCCGATGCCGCCGACATCGAGCCGTCGGCCAGCGTCGAGGGTGCCGATGCCGCGGAGGCCTCCGGCTCAGACACATCGGCGCCGGGTGATGAAGAGAACCCCGACGCTGGCCCGAAGGATGCCGATCGTTAGTGTCCGTTGACGTAGTCAGTTGAGTCGCTACGAGCCCGCTGCCCCGATCCGGGACGGCGGGCTCGTTCGCGTTCGGTTGGATTTGGGCTATGACGGAACGGCATTCTCGGGCTGGGCCGTGCAGACCGGACGAAGAACGGTCCAAGGCGTCGTCCAGTCCGCGCTCGAGCGCATTACCCGCATCGTGCCCATCCAGCTGACGGTTGCTGGCCGAACTGATGCCGGTGTGCACGCTACGGGCCAGGTCGCGCATGCCGACTTCCCGACGGCTGTCTGGTCGGACTTTGCACCAACCGCGTTGCGCCGCCTGGCTGGAGTACTGCCAGCGGATGTACGTGTCTTGCGCATTGCTCACGTGCCGTCTGATTTCGACGCCCGGTTCTCCGCGCTGTGGCGGCGTTATGTCTATCGCGTCGACGATGCCGAGGTCGGGGTGAATCCACTGCGCCGCCATGTCGTGCTCGGTTGGCGCCGTCCGTTGGATGTCGAAGCGATGACCCGCAGCGCGGAGTCCTTGCTCGGCGAGCACGACTTCGCCGCGTTCTGCCGTCCGCGGATGGGCAGTTCGACGATTCGGACCCTGCAATCGCTCGACGTCCGCCGTGAGTCCTGTGGGGAGGTGAGCTGCACTGCCCAAGCCGACGCGTTTTGCCATTCAATGGTGCGATCGTTGGTGGGGGCGTTGCTTGCGGTCGGTGATGGCCGTCGCCCACCCGAGTGGGTGAACACCCTGCTGGCCCGCACCTCCCGGGCCGACGAGATTGCGGTCGCTGCCGCCCAGGGGTTGACGCTCGTGGCCGTCGGGTATCCGCCGGCAGATCGGTACGCAGCTCAAGCCGCGGCCGCCCGCAGGCGCCGAGGCGGCTAGTGGCTCACACCAGGAACGCCAGCTTGTCTCGGCCGCACCAGTCCAGCATGGCCGGCCATGGTCCATATCCGGCCGCGACGTTCAGATGGCCACCGCCGGGTACCACCGTTGTCGGCAGCCGCAACGGAAGTCCATAGGCGACCTGTGCTCCCTCGGGGCAGTAGGGATCATCCGTTCCGCAGGCCAGCACGGTTCCGTCGGCCGCCCAGCGCATTTCGTCAACAAGCAACGGGACGGGCAGAAAGTCGGCCAGTTCGGAAACAGTCGAGCGCGGGGACGGAGGCGCGACAAGAGCCACGCGCGCGGGTCGCGCCGCACTCGTACCGTCGGCGACGTGGTGCAGCCACAGCAGGCAGCCGAGCGAGTGACAGACGACGTCGAATTCGCCATTGGTCAAGCCATCGAGCGTGGCGCTAAGGACCTCGAGCCAGGCCAGCCGGTCGGGTTGGTTCACATCGGGTAGTTCGGGATATCGAACCTCGCGGCCGGCGTCCTGCAACTGCGCGGCCAGCCAGGTTTGCCAGTGTTCGGGTTCGTTGCCGTGCAGTCCGTGCAGGATCACCGTGGGCGCTGTCCGGGTAGCACGTCTGGGCACGTCCGGCAGCGTAGATCACGCGTCCGCTGATGGTCCTGATGGTTGGGCTTCTCATCAGTCCCACCCGCACCAACGGTGCGCCGGGACGCGAGGCCCGGAATCGCGACGTACCCGAAAAGTGCTGACCGCGGAGGATCACCATTCAGGCACGGACCGCGAAATCGCGGCGGTCAGTAACCTGCGGGTCACAAATCACCGGTTGAAGTTCGTGTAATCGCTCGGCATACAGCTAGCCCACAACGCCGACAATCGGTAATCGCACGGTGATGGTGCCGGTACCACTGGTTACATTCGTCGGCCCGAACGCCCGATGCGGCGTCGCAGGTGTCTCGTACTTCCTGAAGATGATGAGTAGTATCCCGCGGATATCCACGGTGATCGGGCAACTCCGCCCGTCCGTGTCTAGCTGGCCTTGGAGGCGCCACTTGCGATGACTGGCAGGCACAGTGCTCGGATCGCAAGCCGTGCCCGTCTTCGGGCTCCTTCATCACACAGAGGTCGGCGCATCGCCTTGATCGCTGCCCTGGCTGTCGTGATCGCCGCCGCAGCGGTGACCGTCACGGTCTTGCGAACGGGCCAACCGTCCGGACCACCTGCCGCCGCGTCGAGCTCTCACCCCTGCCTGAACGGAGTACCGCTCAGCGTCATCACTGCGCCGCAGGTGCAAGCGCCGACCCAGGCCCTCGCCGACTCGTGGGTTGCGACCAGGCCGACCGTGAACGGAAAGTGCGTCACGGTCACGGTCGATCAGGAAAACCCAAGTGCGGCAGTCCAATCGCTTGGTGTGTTGCCAGCCAACACGGTCTGGATTCCCGACTCTCGCTTCTGGGCGGACCAGTTGCGTGCGGCCAGCCCGAAGCTCCGCTCGGCGGTCACGATCAGCGGCTCGGTCGGCAGCTCACCGCTCGTGGTGGCAACGGCGCCATCCCGCGCGGCGTCAATCGCCGCTGTTGCCAAGACGGGATGGGCCGGCGTCTTGATGGGGCCGGCCGTTGTCGCCGTACCCGATCCGCTGAGCACAACGGAAGGCGCGTTGTCTGCTCTCGCCGTGCAGTCGGCCATCGGATCGCGCCCGGACTCGTCGGCCATGTTGGTCGGTGCATTTGGGCGACTGGCGTCAACCGCAATAGAAGAAGACGGTCCGACCGGGTTCGAGGCGATGCAGAACAGCCCAGCATCGGCGCCGGCATTCGTAGCGAGCGAGCAGGACGTGGTGCAAGCCAACCGGGGCAAGAAGGCGCCGATGGCCAAAGCTGTATATCCCGATGGTCCGACGCCGGTGCTCGACTTTCCGGTCGTCCGGATAACCCTGCCGAACGCCGACCTCAACGTCGCCGCGGCCCAGGCGCTGTTCGTCTCCCAGCTCGGTTCGACATCCGCCCGCATGGCGTATTCCGACGCCGGGCTGCGGGCGGACCCCCGCCTGCCGCTCGGGCCCGGCGAGAATGCCATCGGGGCGGCGCAACGTCCGGTTACCGCGGCTTCTTCGCCCGCTGCTACCCAAGTCGCGTTGGCCTCCCGGCTCTGGGTTGCTGCGGTCAAGCCGTCCAACCTGCTCGCCGCCATCGACGTGTCAGGGTCGATGGGAGATGCCTCGGGCACGGCGCTCAGCAAGATCGCGTTGGCGGCCGCGGCGGCTCGGACGGCGATGACGATCGTGCCGGACAGCTGGACGATCGGTCTATGGGCGTTCTCGGCTCACGATCCGCCGGCAACGGACTGGACCGAGCTAACACCGCTTGCCAACGTCGGTAGCTCCCGAGCGCAGCTGGCCGCAGCGGCCGCGACGTTGCCGGGGCGCGTCGGCGGCAACACAGGGCTGTACGACACCGCATGGGCCGCTTACCAGGACGTCACCCGCAATTACAACCCGGCTGATGTCAACGTCGTGGCCCTCCTCACTGACGGTGCGAATGTCGATCCGAACGGCATCGACTTACCCACCCTTACGTCGAGACTCAAGGCGGCCTACAACCCGGCGCGGCCCGTGCGGATAGTGACGATAGGGATCGGCGCGCAAGCAGACGCTGGTGCGTTACAAGCGATATCCAACGCCACTCACGGTCAGTCGTACCTCGTGCTCAATCCCGCGGACATCAAGAGCGTGCTGCTGCAATCAATCGTCGCTAACAATTGACGGCCGGCCCTACAAGACGGCGCCAGGATTCAGAATCCCGTGCGGATCAAGCGCATTCTTTATCCGACGGCTGACCTCCATGACGTCGGCTCCGACGTAGCCCGGCAGCCATGCCTTCTTCAGTCGTCCTACCCCGTGCTCACCGGTGATCGTGCCCCCCAGCGACGTCGCGAGGTCCATAACCTCGCCGAATGCCAGCTCGGCGCGCGCCGTCGCAGCTGGATCGGTTGCGTCGTAGACGATGAGCGGGTGGGTGTTTCCGTCGCCGGCGTGGGCAACGACGGCGATGCGGGTATCGCGGGCCGCCGCGATCCGCTCCACCCCACGAACGAGCGCCGGCAGGGCCGGCAACGGCACGCCGACATCTTCGAGCAGCAGGTCGCCGAGCTTCTCGACCGCCGGGAAGGCCGCTCGGCGGGCCGCGACGAACATCTCGCCCTCAGCCGGATCGTCGGTCGTGAACAGCTCGGTCGGTTCGTGTCGCTCACATGCTTGGGCCATCAGACCGACCTCGGTCGACGCGGCGCTGCCAGGCGCATCCGACCGCGCGATCAGCAACGCGCCCGCGGAGCGATCGAGGCCCATACCGATGAAGTCCTCGACCGCGTTGATCGACGCGTTGTCCATCAGTTCGAGCATGGACGGACGCAACGTCGACACGATCGCCAGGACCGCCCCTGCGGCCGCCTCGATGGATCGGAACGATGCGACCAGGGTGCTCGCGGGCGGCGGGGCCGGAACCAATCTGAGGGTCAGCTCGGTCATGACGCCCAGCGTCCCCTCGCTGCCCACGAACAGTTTCGTCAGGGATAGTCCGGCGACATCCTTCAACCGCGGACCACCGAGCCGCAGGGCGGTGCCGTCGGCCAAAACCACCTGCATGCCGAGCACATAGTCAGTCGTGACGCCGTACTTGACGCAGCACAGCCCGCCGGCGTTGGTGGCGGCATTTCCGCCGATCGAACACATCTCGAACGAGGAAGGGTCCGGCGGGTACCACAGTCCCTTGGCGGCAGCGGCTTGCTTCACCTCGACGTTCAGCGCGCCGGGCTGAGCCACGGCAACGCGCGTGGGTACGTCGACCGTAACCTGACGCATGCGCTCGAGGCTGAGCACGATGCAGCCATCGACCGCACTCGATCCTCCGGACAGCCCGCTGCCGGCGCCGCGCGGCACAACCGGCACGCCGTGTCTGGATGCCCACACGAGAACCGCTTGGACATCCTCCGTGCGCGTGGCCCGGACGACAGCCACGGGTCGGCCGGCGTTCGGATCTCGCGCCCAGTCCCGGCGGTAGCCCTCCGTGATGGCTGCGTCGGTGACCAAGGCACCGGCTGGGAGGACATCCTCAAGTTCCGACATCTCGGTCGCGGTGGCCGTCATACCGACGATTGTCCCCTGATATCCGATGCCAGGCAGGTGGCTCTACGGAACACTCCTCTCCGTGGGGTACATCGAGGTCGTCGGCGCACGGTATGTGCTGCCCGATGGCCGAGTGTTGCTCGACGACGTGAACTTCCGGGTCGGCGAGGGCAGCAAGGCCGCCCTGGTCGGAGCAAATGGCACCGGCAAGACGACCCTGCTGCGGCTCATCGCCGGTGACCTGAACCCGCAGGCGGGCAGCGTGGCCCGCTCTGGCGGCCTTGGCGTAATGCGGCAATTCATCGGCTCCGTGCGGGACGCCACCACCGTGCGGGAATTCCTCGTGGGACTGGCGCCTGCGCCGGTGCGCGAGGCCTGGGCAGCCGTGGAGGCTGCCGAGCTGGCCCTCATGGACCATGACGATGAACGGCGCCAGTTGGACTACGCGCACGCCCTCACGCACTGGGGCGATGTCGGGGGTTACGAGGCCGAGGTGCTGTGGGACACCGTCGTGGTCGCGGCTCTGGGAATGCCGTTCGACCGCGGCAAGTACCGCGAGGTAGCGACCCTGTCCGGCGGTGAGCAGAAGCGGCTCGCGGTCGAGGCCTTGCTGCGTGGGCCGGACGAAGTGCTCCTGCTCGACGAGCCCGACAACTACCTCGATGTCCCGGGCAAGCGGTGGCTCGAGGATCGGCTGCGCGAGACAGCCAAGACCGTGCTGTTCGTGAGCCACGACCGCGAGTTACTCGCGCAGGTTGCCGACCGGATCGTTACGGTTGAGGGCGCGACCGTCTGGGTGCACGGCGGCGGGTTTGCGTCCTATCACGAGGCCAGATCGGCCAAGCACGAACGGATGGCCGAGCTGCGTCGTCGCTGGGAGGAGGAACACGCACGGCTGATCGAGTTGGTGCGCACGCTGCAGCAGCAGGCGAAAGTCAGCGACGCCATGGCCGCGAAGTACCGCGTCATGGTCCGCCGGCTCGAGCGATTCGAGGCAGCTGGACCTCCGCCCGACAAGCCAACCGAGCAGCGGGTCACGATGCGGCTGCGCGGCGGGCGGACCGGCGTACGCGCGGTGATCTGTGAGGGCTTGGAGCTGGTCGGGCTCATGCGGCCGTTCGACGCGGAGATCTTCTATGGCGAGCGGGTAGGCGTTCTCGGCGCGAACGGGGCAGGAAAGTCGCACTTCCTGCGGCTGCTCGCCGGCGAGCCGGTGGCCGCGTCTGGGGCATGGCGGCTGGGCGCGCGGGTCGTGCCGGGCCGATTCGCCCAGACCCATGTCCACCCCACCTGGTCGGCCCGGACGCTCGTGGATCTGCTCTGGCATGGCGAGCCGGGACGAGACGGGGTCGACCGAGGACGGGCCATCGGCGCACTACGCCGGTATGGCCTGCAGCAGCAGGCGGACCAGACCTTCGGTTCCTTGTCGGGTGGGCAGCAGGCCCGCTTCCAGATCCTGCTGCTAGAACTGTCCGGAACGACCTTGCTCCTTCTCGACGAGCCGACCGACAACCTCGATGTGATCAGCGCGGAAGCACTTGAAGAGGCGCTGCAAGGTTTCGACGGCACCGTGCTCGCCGTCACTCACGATCGGTGGTTCGCCCGATCATTTCAGCGCTTTCTGGTGTTCGGCGCCGACGGCGCGGTCTACGAATCGGACGAGCCGGTTTTCGACGAGGCGCGAGTCAATCGACCGGCGCCGTAACAGCCGGGCATTGCTTACATATCGCCAGGCGGCTGTGGGCCGCGCGTAGACTGGCGCGCGTCCGGCTTTCCCGCCATCCCCGGGCGCTCGGAGAACCGATGACGAGCCACACCAACAACGACGGACATTCCAGCAGCGGGCGAGAGCGGATCAGCCAAGCTGCGTACGAGTTGTTCAGTCGTGACGGTACGCAGAGTGTCGGAATCGACGCCGTTATTGCGCACGCCGGCGCGGCGAAGATGACCCTATATCGCAATTTCCGCTCGAAGGACGAGCTGATACTGGATTTCCTGAGGCGGCGCGAGCAGCTGTGGACGCGGGACTGGTTGCAGGCCGAGGCGCAGAAGCGGGGCCATACTCCGCAGGCCCGGCTGTTGGCCATATTCGAGGTGTTCGGCGAATGGTTCGCTGATCCGGATTTCGACGGCTGTGCATTCCTGACCACAATGATCGAGATCAAGGATCCGGAGAGCCCAGTTCGGCAGGCGAGTGTTCAACATCTGGCCAACATCAGGGAATTCATCAAAGCGCTCGCAGCCGAGGCCGGTATTGCGGACACCGACGCGTTTGCTCGACAGTGGCACATTCTCATGAAGGGCTCGATCATGGCGGCCCACGAGGGTGACCTTGCGGCCGCCCGGCGCGCTCGAGGACTCGGCGTGCTGCTCCTGCGCAGTCATGGCCTGGACGTCGAGTAGCGCTCATTCCTGGCCGGCAGGCGGACATTGCGGGCCGGCGATTGCGGAGATTCGCGGCACCCGCTCCTGGTCTGCTGATGGCGCTGCATGACCGCGCGCGGGTTTCGGCTAG